>JACCDG011516637.1_pt1 | contig 14359 bp, 15 predicted proteins | sample 7442471 | NCBI WGS metagenome assembly JACCDG01 (sample SAMN15323444, study PRJNA562643) | freshwater metagenome | isolation source: river surface water | place: USA:Blue River Watershed | collected 2017-08-17
AAGGGGCAAAGTTGCATTGCCGAGAAGAGAATGCTGGAAATCATCCATACCGGAAAAGAGAGCACTCCCTATATGAAAGTTGGTGATACCATCAAAATTTATATGGAAGATACTCTTGGAAATAATTTATTTGGAACAATTTTTCAAAAAGTTACCAAATCTAAATCATAAGACTTCCTCTTTGACCCCATAGCTTATTTGGTAGACCGGCGGAAAAACTAATATTTTCGATTTGAGGGTTTTTATCTTAGAATTAACCCAAGTGGGGGAAAACGGATGAAGAACGGCTGGAAGAATTCCGGACTACCCTGGACCTATGACATCAACCCAAAACTGCTCTCTCCAAAATTCCCAACTTAATAAGGCCGCCATTCAGATGCCTTGCCAAGTTTATTTTGAAGTGAAAAAATTATTCAAAAATAGCCCCTCACAAATAAATAAATGGAGTTAAAAAAAATGAAGCTAAAAATTGGATTGCACGGACCGCGAACCAAAATAAAAAACACCCGAGGTAAGGCGTTTTGCGGACTAGGAGCTTTCGTCGGCATCGGAGCAACCCAACGGGCCCATGTTTATACGGCTTCCTCGCTTGATGAAATCACTCCAGAGAGCCACAAGAAAATCGACCCCGTAAAACTTGCGCGAGAACTCGAAGTTGATGTCTGTGCTGTAAATGGTGGACGTATTTGGCTGATGGACGAACAAGATGTCCAGGGAGGTGATATCGTAAACTTCCACGGCGTAAAGATGCTATATGGTGGGGAGATGACTGGGGCCGAGATGATGGCACAGATGAAAAATGCTTACTCTCCCTCTTTGATTTATCGCAATACTAACTGGATCTGGCACGCTGGTACTACGGTACACCTTTTGCGCGAGCCTAATGGCACTGTCTGGGTCATGCAGGAATATACGAAAGATATTGATCCAAGTCTGACTCTTGATAACCTAAACACAGTAGGCGGCAAGCTGAAGAACCTACCAAAAGGTTGGAAGTTCGAGACCAAAGTTCTCGATAAGGAATTATCCTTAAATACGGATCGTTGCGATGGTTGGGCTGCAATCATTCGTGATGAGCTACACTGCACCTATCAGGGTTGTGGATATGGGGCTGATTCAAGTGCGAACTATATTCCTTAAAATGAGAATCCGGTCTTAAAGTTAAATTTTCTTTAAGACCGGAAATCTAGTATTTAAGAAATTTTTAAATTACTCATTAATTTATTAAAGGTTTTTTCTTCCCTCAAAGAAAAGACCATATTTCTTTTGGCCTGTTCATTGCTGGCGTAGAATTTTTTGATTTCTTCCGCTGGAATACCATAAGACTTAGCGATGCTTTCCATTTGAGTATCAATATCGGCTTCACCGATTTCTACTTCATATTTCTTGGCCAAAGTATCTAGGATCAAACTCCCACGTACTTGATCTTCTGCACGCTTTAAAAGATCAGCTTCCCAGCCTTGAATAATTTCATGGACCTTATCGTGGCCATGGCCTTGTTTTCCTAAATTTTCATGAACGTCTCTTTTTAGCATTTCAAATTGTCTTTGAACTAAAGACGCAGGAACTGCAAAATCATTTTCTTCTGCAAGCTTTTTCATGATTTCAGTCTTAAGTTTTTCCTTAGCTTGCATTTCTTTTTGGGCAAGAATTCTTTCTTTATTTCTTTCATTTAGTTGTTCCATTGATTCAACCCCAAGATCTTTAAGTAATTCTGGGGTGATTTCTGGATATTTTTTTTCTTTGATTTCCAAAATTTCAACTTCAAAAGTCACTTTTTCAGATTGCAAAGAAGCTTCCTGATAGTCGGCCGGAAAAGTAACTTCAATATTTTTCTTATCACCTACAACCATTCCCACCATTCCATCTTCAAATCCAGGAATAAATCTATTGGAACCGATTACTAGGTCAAAATCTTTTCCTTTCATATTTTCAGGACGTTCACCGCTTGCCCGAACTCCTTCAAAATTAAAAATTGCATGATGACCCTTTGCCAAGGCCATTTTGGAATCAGTTACAGGAACAATTTCAGATTTAGCCTCTAAAATTTGATTTTTAGCATCTTCTAATTCTTGAGCAGTAACTTCAGTGGCATCTTTTTTGAAACTTAATTTTGAATAGTCCTTAAGTTCAAACTCCGGAAAAAGTTCAACAACAACATCAAAAGAAATAGATTTGTTTTTTTCAAATTTTACATTTTCAAATGATGGCTGACCAACTGGGTTTAAATTTTCTTTCTGCAATGTCTTAAAAAGCTCATCTTGGATAAAATTATTTAATGCATCTGATTCAATTTGAGGGGCATAAAGACTTTTAACCATTTCTAAGGGCGCTTTCCCTTCTCTAAAACCTTTAAGTGAAACTTTTTTCTGAGTTTCTTTTAAAGATTTTTCAATCTGGGGACTTAGGTCTAAATCATTAAAATTAAAGACTAGTTTTTTGGTACATCCGTTAATGGTTTCGATAGAATAACTCATGAATTTCCATCCTTATGCTATGCATTATTTTAGGTATTTGAGGGCCAATAATGCCCAGATTTGCTCTATAAGTCAATGTAACTGGGTAAATTAGAAATGGATTTTATGCAGGTAAAGACCACAGGCCGGGGCCACAAACCCCACCCTTTCAATAACTTCCATATTAAGAGCACTCTTAACCCTTGGAATATCCGTCTTTCCCCTTCCAACCGACCAAAGGGTACCCATTATCATCCTAACCATTTGCTTTAAAAAACCCTCTCCCCTGATACGGAGGCAAAAGAGGGGTAACTCTCCCCAGGGACTTTTTCTTAATTCTTCGGTGAGCTCTATTTCAAAGATTTCTCTAACCGTTGTGGGGACTTCTGTGCCTACGCACTGGAAATTTTTAAAGTCGTGTTTTCCAAGAAATAGCTTTGCGGCCTGATTCATTTTTGAAAAATCCACTTCATAGGGGTAGTGCGCCACCAAATCGGATTCAAAAGGTGAAGGTTGAATAGTGGAATAATAATAAAGATATTCTTTCCAAATCGCCGCCCCTACTGGGTGAAAATCAGCGGAAGAAAATTCTGCTTTTAATATTCTTATTTCGGGGGGAAGAAAGGAATTTAGACCCAGTTCCAAGGCCTGTAAGGGTAAATTTATAGGAAGTGTGGCCTTAAAGACTTGTTCTATCGCGTGAACACCGGCATCAGTTCTTGATGATCCTAGGGTTTTAATATTTTCATTTTGGCAAAGTCTAGCGAGGGCCAAGTTGATTTCGCCCTGAATGGTTTTTTTTCCCTCAGGATTATTTTGTATTTGCCAGCCAAAATAATTGCTTCCTTTGTAAGAAACATAAATCTTATAAAAATTCAAAGCCCAACCCTATCCCGTAAGATATTCCATCTACCTTAACTGACTCTTCAGAAAATTTATTATAGGTCTCATATCTTGCATTGATATTTAAAAAGAAATTGGTAACTTCGCTAGAATTATAAAGGGCCAAAGCGGATTTTTTAAAGATATTTCCCCAATTGATTTTAAGACTTCCCCCGACAAAATAGCCCGGACTTAACTGATAAAGATTCTGCCCAGACTCTCCATCCTCTCTATCATCTCTATTTTGTAGTAGGGTCATAAGCGAAGGGCCTGCAGTTGCCTCAATTCTAAATAAAGATCCAAGGGGTATTTGTAAATTCAGTGAAAGGTCTACTGGAATTGCCCAAAGTACTATTTTAGTTTCAGAAGTCGTCCCGTCGTCAAAATTTCCCTTTCCTGATTTATATGAAACTCCCGCATTTGCCCCTGCAGATAAGAGGACAATGTTTTTCATAAAATAATAATTATAACTTCCTTGAAAGAAAAAATTGTTGATAAAATCTTTGTCGCTTCCATCATACAGTTGGTCGTAAACCCCTGAAGGTCCACCGTAATTAAAGTTATCTAGCAACACTGCAAAAGAAAGTTGGTTTTTGGCTTTTTCCCTAAATTTATTTAACTTATCCATATTATCAATGCCAACAAATTCAGACGTCTCAAGTGCCTTGGATCCAGCGGGAAGTTGACTAACTTCCTCATCTGCATAATTTCCAGTACTAAATTCCGGGCTTTCGGCTGGTTTGGGAGAGACGATAAAAGTTTTACTATCTTCACTCTTCTTTGCCACATCCTCATCTAATTCTTTTGATGAACCAGGAAGGAAATATAAAATTTCTTTTTCATCTGCTTCCATTAGATCCTCATCGGAAGCATATCCCGGCAAAAAATGGCCTGAATTGCCATCCTTTTTAACCTCAAGGTCTGGGTCCGGAGTTCCTCCGGGTAAGAAATAAGAGGAATCTTGTGAAAGGAGGGGTTCCACAAAAGAAAACAAAAGAAGAAAAAGAAAAATTTTATTTATTTTCACTATCGACCTCATTGTCGCTCTCTAGGGTGAAGAAATTCTTAAACTCACTCCGATGAGTAAAAAAATAAATTAAACAGCTGATCACATAAATCTGAATAATGGCCAAAATCATTATTTGCTCATGAACAACCAAAAGAGCGAGAATTACAAAAATCACAAAGAGCATTAATCTTTTATTTTTCCTTACCCATTCCGAATCTTTAAAAGAATAAAAGGGTATATTTGAGATCATTAAAACGGAGTAAAATACCACATAGGCCATTATCAGGTAGGGGTAATCTCTTACCTCTATAAAAAGCTGGGCCAATAAAACCAACCCTGCCTGGGCCATTGCTCCAGCCGGAATAGGAAGTCCTTGGAAATAATTAGAGGAAACCCTATCAATATTTGCATTAAATCTTGCCAGTCTTAAAGCGCCACATAGACAGAAAAGAAAAGAAACCACTTGGCCTAATCTTCCATAATCAATAAAAAAGGCATTATAAACCAACATGGCCGGAGCGACTCCAAAGGTCACAATATCCGATAAGGAATCAAATTGTTCGCCAAAGGAAGACTGGGTTCCAAGTAATCTAGCAATCCGGCCATCCACCAGATCAAAAATACCACCGAGAACCAAAAGAAGCGCGGCCAGGTAGTATTCATCTCTATTGGATAAGACAATCGATCCAAAACCGCAGGCCATATTAAGGGCAGTAAAAATGTTGGGTAAAAAATATGCTAATCTCTTAGAGTCTTTCATGATTTAAGCCTTTAAATTTGCGATTAAAACATCTTTTGGCGACACCCTGCTATTTTCTTTAACTAGTATCTCATAATTTCCGGGCAAGTATAGCAAAACCGTTCCTCCAAAAGGGAAGTAGCCAAAGTTGGCCAAGGCCTTGCCCCTATCACCAGGAAGAATATAGAAGTGGGGGTAAAACCCATATACACATTCAACAAATTGCATTCCTATGATTTCATTTTGTTTATTTTTAATCTTTAATAGAGGGACATCAAGGGTTTCTATTTCCTGACCAGGAATATCCGCAAAGCGGTTAATGGTTGTTCCATATTTCAAAGTAAGATCGGAAATCTCACACTCCGTTGGTAAATAAAGTCCCATCTCTGAGCCTATTGGAATACAAAATCTAAGTTCTATTAGATTTTGGCCAAATACTTTATGGGTAACATTAGTTTTAATCTTCAGAAGTTTTCCAAAAACGGGGGAAAAAATAAGCCCTTTTGAAGAATTGATTTCCTTATAAAGCTTTTTTAAATTTTTTCTAAATAGAAAAAGAATCACCAAATAGGTAAGCAGAAGGTAAAAACCATACTTAAATTCCGAGAAGAAGATTAAAAGCATCATTGAAATCAAGAAGATAAAATGAACTCTTTTAGGCAAATAGGTCTTAACCATTTGAAACCTTAAATTCTTTTTCGAGGGATCGGAAGTAAAATGGTCCATTTAACATATTTTCTTTTTTAATAGATAAAAAAAGCTCTTTCCCTCTAAGCGAAATTAAATCAGTAGTAAGTGAAAAACCAGGAAAGTCCTTATCGGGGTAGTGAGTAAAAAGCTCTACCCCCGAATTCTTATATTTATCAATCACCTGGGCAAGATCATTAAGGTTTAAAAGTATTTCCCTATGGGTTTCTTTTAAGAAAAATTCACCTTTAAAGGCCTTGCAAATAAAAACATATTTCTCTATGCCCAAAATTTGGGGAACTTGAAAGTGATAAAAAGAATTGGTTTTAATTCCCTGCCAATTAAAAATTTGAGCGATTCCTTCTGAAACTCGCATTCCAGTGTAGGATCCGGGACCAGCTGCGGAAAAAAGGGTGTTTATGTCTTCAATGTTTAGTCCTGATTGATTTAACATTTTAAGCAGTTTTAGATGAAGGCTCTCGGTTGATTTAACTTCATCGAATGTTTGAAGTTTTATCCAAGAATACTTGCCATCTAAAATTCCGATGGTCATATTTTTCGTAGTATCTAAGTATATTGCGGTCATAATTAAAAGAATCTTGAAAAGTCGTTGAAAATCGCCCCAACCATCAATATTAATAGGATTGAAAGACCAACTTGTTGGGCCATTTCCATTTTTTTTCTGGAGACCGGTCCTCTGTTTAAAATTTCGATAAAGATAAACATTATATGGCCACCATCTAAAATGGGGATAGGAAGTAAATTGATAATTCCCAAGTTAATGGATATAAATGCCATTAGTTGAAGAAATAAGGTTAAAGAGGCATTGTAGGAATCCGAGGCCACCTTCCCAATTGCTAGCGGCCCTCCAATATTACTTAAGGCAACTTCTCCAAAAATCAGTTTTTTAAATCCCAGCACAGTCTTAACCATGCCCTCAATTGTTCTATCAAAACCAAGGGCAATTGAATTAAAAAGTCCTGGGGAGGGCAATGTCATAAACTTAATAGGAACTAGCTCACCGGCCGTATAAACCCCTATAACTTTTCTTTTTTGCCCATCTTCAGCGGAAATCAGGGGCGTAACTTTAACCGTCAGGGGCTTCCCATCTCTATAATAGGTCAGTTCCACTTGTTCTGTTTTAACATCCTGTAGCTTTTTTCGAAGTTCTTCAAAACTATAAAGGGATTCACCATCTAGCTTGGTGATGATGTCTCCCGCCTTTAACTTTGCCAAGTCGGCGGCACTATTCATTTTAAGGCTTTTGATCGCCAAATCTATTGGCAGAAAACCATTGGCCTCAAGTGCGGTAAAAAATTCTTTCGGTCCCTTAAATTTTAAAAATATTTCTTTTACAGGCTTTTTTTCCCCTTTATAATCCGGGGAGACAATTTCTTCAGAATAATCAAAAAGATAATAAGGTCTCTGACCTAAATCCCCGCTCATAACTTCCAAGGTATCTTCCCAGTCAAAATTTTGAGCAGAACCAGAAAGGATATAAGATTTTCCTTCTTTAGAAACAAGGAGGGGTCTTCTGAGCATGGGCGGATATTTTAAGAGGTTTTCAAAAAAATCCTTTCCTGCCATCCCTAAAAGGATTTCTTTCTCCTCATTTTTTCTTTTTATGGTTAGGACCTTGATAGGGTCCTTATCTTCCATTCCAAGGTCGGCCAAATTAAAAATCTGTTTGCCGTTATACTTAGTAATTAAATCGCCACTTCGAAGACCTTTTTCATAGAAAACTGAATTTTCAGGTACCATACCTAGTTTTATCTCGGGAACCTTCTCCCCCGATAAAACAAGACCAAAGTAGATAAAAAAGGCGAGGATAAAATTAGCTAATGGACCGCCCATGACAATCCAAAAGCGAGGCCATTTCTTTTTATGAGAAAAACTTAAGGCGCGCATTTCTTTAGGGATTTCATCCTTAGCTAAAGGATCATCTCCATACATTTTCACATATCCACCTAGGGGAATTATCGAAAGCGCATACTCGGTTCCACCCTTAACAAATTTGAAAATTTTCGGGCCAAACCCTATAGAAAAAACCTCAACCCTTACCTTGAATAATCGGGCAAATAAATAATGCCCAAGTTCATGGAAAAAGACCAAAGGTGCAAGAAACAAAATAAATATGGCAATTTTATCAATTATCACAGTAGGTAATACCCCTTCATATATCTTAGCGCTGCCACAAAAAAGGGCGCAAGAAAAATAAGACTATCCAACCTATCGTAGAGACCTCCATGCCCTGGAATCATTTTTGAACTATCCTTTATGTCACATTGCCTCTTTAACTTAGATTGAACTAAATCCCCCATCTGAGATAGGAAAGCAAAAAAACCAAAGGCCCAAAGATAAAAGTAATTAACTGGGTGAATTGCATAATTCCAAAACAAGGAACCCAAACAAGCAGAAGTTAACATTCCACCGATTAATCCTTCCACGGTTTTTTTAGGGCTTATTGAAGGCCAAAGTTTGTGTTTTCCAAAAAGTTTTCCAAAAAACCACCCGCCAGTATCCATGGCATAATTAATTACAAAGAGGGCAAGTAAATATCTTTCCCACATTTCAAACTGAAGAAGAGCACCGATGGAAACCAAAGTCGGAAGATAAAAAAGACCAATCATGTAGGGTCGTTTTTTTGCTCTTTCAACCAAGGTGAAATCTTTTAACGGTACCGCAAAAAGATAGATCAGTAGAAATAAGTTATTTAAAATTGCCCAATGGATAAAGGGACCTAGAATATCTCGAGGAGTTTCCCATTTAACAAAAAATATAAGGGTATAAGGAACAAGTAAGCTTAATTGAGCAAATATATAATTGAAGGTATTTCTTTTTTCATTTAAGAAATTTCTAAAAATCTCATCTATTATTATCATCGTGGCCACAACAAATAATCCTAGCAAGGCAAATTTTCCAAAATAGAAAAGCAAGCCTAGAAGGGCCATAATAATAAGCGATGAAATGATACGGGTTATAGTATTGGATGACATTTAGACATCCCTTAATGAGGTAATTAGCTCTTTGTTTTTAAGGGAGATCAAATTAGATTTCTCCAAGCAGGAAGTTTTTGAAATACTGCCAAACCTTCTCTCTCTAGTTTTATATTCCTCAATAATAAAATTAAATTCCTTTTTTGTGAAATCTGGCCACATGGTGTTGGTAAAATAAAGTTCCGAATAGGCCATTTGCCAAAGTAAAAAATTGGAAATTCTTTTTTCCCCTCCGGTTCTGATTAATAAATCCACCTCAGGTAAATCCAAATTTTGTAAAATGGAGCCTTCGGTGATCTTTTCATTTTTATCCAAGGCCCTATTTACGGCTTCTACAATTTCTTTCCTGCCTCCATAATTAAAGGCAAAATTAAGTTTAATCCCCTGATTAAATTTAGTGATATTTTCCAGCTCTTTTATTAACTCTATTGTTTCATGAGGTAGCACGGAAATATCTCCAACGACCTTAAACAAAACATTATTATCAATTAGTCTTTTTCTTTCTCTTATAAGAAATTTTTTCAGCAGGTTAAAAAGGGTTCTTACCTCATGGATTGGCCTTGACCAATTTTCTGTGGAAAAAGCATAAAGGGTTAACTCAGGAATTCCTAGGTCGGAAGCCTCTTGAACTATATCGGAGACGACTAGAGAACCTCGTACATGCCCCCATGCTCTTAAATGAGATCTCTTTTTTGCCCATCGGCCGTTTCCATCCATAATGATGGCAACATGGGATAAATTTGAAGAATCAGGAAATCTTGACATGGGTGTTCTTCTACACTTCCAAAAGCTCTTGTTCCTTTGAAGAAATGATTTTATCCACCTGTTCAATATAGGAATCAGTAAGCTTTTGAATATCGGCCTGGTATTTCTTAGATAAATCCTCAGACAAAGTTTTATTTTTTTCAGCCGTTTTCACATTATCATTTTGAATTCTTCGCACATTTCTTAAATTAACTTTGGCATCTTCTCCATATTTTTTAATTTCTTTGACCTGATCTTTTCTTCTCTCTTCCGTAAGGGCCGGGAAAGAGATTCTGATTAGGTTTCCATCATTGGTTGGAGTAAGGCCTAGATTGGCCGCGAGAATTGCCTTTTCAATATTGCCAATCATACTCTTGTCAAAGGGCTGAATTTGAAGAAGTCTTGCCTCCGGGGTGGAAACTTGTCCAACTGTTTTAATGGGAGATGGTGTTCCATAGTAATCAACTTTAACATTATCTAATACGGAAGCAGAGGCTCTTCCAGTACGGATTTTTGTTAAATTATATTTAAGACTGTCCAAAGTTTTTTTCATTTGTTCATCTAGAGTTTTCTTAATTTGCTCGATCATATGAAATCCTTTGAAAGAAATTAATTTTTTGATGAGGTAACGAGAGTGCCAATTTTCTCTCCATTTACAACCCTTTGAATATTCCCTTTTTTAAAAACATTAAATACGACAATATCGATATGGTTATCCATACAAAGGCTGATGGCAGTTGAATCCATTACCTTAAGACCTTTATTTAACACCTCGATAAAGCTTAACTCATGAAACATTTTGGCGTCATTATGTTTTTTGGGATCTTTATCATAGATCCCGTCAACTTTTGTGGCCTTAAGAATAAGATTTGCATTAATTTCGTTTGCGCGAAGAGAAGCTGCGGTGTCAGTGGTAAAGAAGGGATTCCCGGTTCCGCCAGCAAAAATCACCACTCTTTTTTTCTCAAGATGACGAACTGCCCTTCTCCTAATATAGGGTTCTGCAATTTCTTTCATCTCAATGGCCGTAAGCAGCCTTGTCGGCACTCCGATACCTTCTAAACTATCTTGCATAGCAAGGGCATTAATTACAGTGGCCAACATACCCATATGATCGGAGGTAGTTCGGTCCATACCTTTGTCGGTACCAACTACCCCACGATGGATATTTCCGCCACCCAAAACTAACGCCACTTCCACGCCACTTTTGTAGACTTCTTTTATTTCTTCAGAAAAGGTCTTAAGAATTTCAGGTTCAATTCCATGGCCATTATTTCCAGAAAGCGCCTCTCCCGATAATTTCAGAAGAATTCTTTTGTACTTCATTTTAGTAGGCCTTTTAAATTATTAGTGTTTGCCGGTCATCTTAGCTACTTCTTCCGCTAAGTTATCAGTCTTTTTCTTTTCCATTCCCTCGCCAAGGTTCCATCGAACAAATCTTCTTACGGCGATTTTTTCTCCTAGTTTCAAGACTAGTTCATTGATAAGATCTTTAACCGACAAATCAGGATTCTTTACAAATTTTTGCTCATAAAGACATACTTCCTGAGCCAACTTGGCAAGTTTTCCCTCTACGATTTTTCCAATCATATTCTCGGGCTTTCCTTGCTCTCTAAGTTGAGCGGAGTAAATCTCAGCTTCTTTTTGCTTAAAGGCTTCATCTATTTCATCGGCCTTAATAAATTTTGGATCAGAAGCAGCAATATGCATGGAAACATCTTTAGCAAAATCTAGGAAGTCTTGATTTTTGGCTACGAAATCGGTTTCGCAGTTAACTTCAACCATAACCCCGATTTTTCCATTATGAATATAAGAATAAACCACACCTTCTGCGGCTATTCTCCCTTCTTTTTTAGTTGCAGAGGCCAGTCCTTTTTTTCTTAAATAATCTACTGCCTTTTCTACGTCGCCATTAGTTTCGGCCAGGGCTTTTTTACATTCCATCATCCCTACGCCAGTTTTTTCTCTTAAGGCCATTACATCTTTTGGATTTATTGTAGTCATTTGCATCTCCATATTTATTCTTCTTTTTCTTCATCTAAGCCTAAATCAATATCCTTTTCAAATTTGGATAGGATTTCTTGCTCTAGATCTAGATCTCTTGAAGAGTTTTCGGAAGAAAGTTTTCCTTTTGCTCTAGCAATTGTGTTTCCTTCAACAACTGAGTTAGCAAAATATTCAGCAAATAAAATAATTGATTTAATCGCATCATCATTTGCTGGAACAACATACTCAATTCCGTCTGGATTGCAGTTAGTATCGGTAATTGCCACTACTGGAATTCCAAGAACCTTGGCTTCTGTTATGGCAATTCTTTCATTGCTTGGATCGATAATAAAAATAGCACCTGGAAGCTTTCTCATGTCCTTGATACCACCAAGGTTTTTTTCAAGTTTAGCAACTTCCTTTTCAATTTTAGATTTTTCTTTTTTTGTAAGAAGATCGTAATCTCCTGTCTCTTTCATTTTTTCAACTTTTCTAAGTTTATCAATTGAAAGGGCAATAGTTTTATAATTGGTAAGCATTCCACCTAACCATCTATTTGCCACATAAAATGCGCCACAATCTTTTGCTGAACTTGCTACTACTGCAGAAGCTTGTCTTTTTGTTCCAACAAATAAAACCGGCTTACCTTCAGCAGCCGTGGCCTTTAAAAATTCATAAGCTTTTTTGGCTTGGGAAATTGTTTGGGCAAGATCAATAATGTGGATTCCATTTTTTTCACCAAAAATAAATTTTTTCATTTTTGGATTCCACTTTTCAGTTTGGTGACCGAAGTGCGATCCGGCTTTTAAAAGGTCGTCTAACTCTAACTCTTTTCTCATAAAAAACTCCTATAGGTAGTTCATCTGATCACTTATGCTATGCATAGAGCATAGACCACCGTGCTTAAGTGACTGTTATTTATCGGGACTAATCCGATTTAAGCCCAAACAGATAACATAGCGGACAAAATGGAGCAAGTTTCTTTTTTAGGAAATAAACTCATCTGCCTTGGAAAGAACCTTTCTAGGTTTGGAGCCATCAGCGGGGCCGACAATGCCCCTAGATTCCATCTCTTCAATTAAATTTGCAGCACGATTATAGCCAATTTTTAGCCTTCGTTGAAGCATCGAGGCACTTGCGGCCTTGGACTCTAAGACGATTTTAACGCCTTCGGAGAATAGTTCATCGCCTCCTGTTGCCAAGCTTCCAGAATTGCTGTCATTGCCTATTCTCTTATTTTGTCCAAGAAATCCAAGTACTTCCGGATCAAAATTTGTCTTTAAAGGCCTAAGTTTTTTGGCCATTGCTTCGATTTCTTCCTCTCCCACATAGGCCCCATGAATCCTTAGTGTTTCGATTCCTGATTTATAAAGCATATCTCCTTTCCCCAATAGAAGTTCTGCTCCCATATTATTTAGAATAGTTCTGGAGTCGATGCTGGTGGTTACTTTGAAGGAAACTCGGGTGGGAAAATTAGATTTTATCAGTCCGGTGATTACATCAACCGAGGGTCTTTGAGTTGCCAAAACTAGATGTATGCCTGCCGCACGAGCCTTAGCTGCAATGCGACATATATTATTCTCAATCTCCTTACCGGACTTGGTTAAAATTAAATCTGCAAATTCATCGACAATTATAACGAGAAATGGAAGTGCGAAATTTTTTTCTGTTTCACTATAGAAAGGCCTTATTTGTTCCATTAAATTCTCCCCGGCATTGGGAAGTTTTTCATTAAAGCCCTCTATATTTCTGACTCCAAATTCTTTTAGGATAGAATATCTCCTTTCCATTTCTAAAGTGGCCCATCTTAACGCGTTTGAGGCAGCAGAGGCTTCAGTAATTACCGGCATTGCCAAATGAGGAAGATCCGCATAGAGGGCCAACTCTAATTGCTTGGGATCTATAAGAATTAATTTTAAATCTTCAGGAGTTTTTTTAATTAAGAGAGAAAACAAAATGGAGTTTATAAATACCGATTTTCCAGCACCAGTGGCACCCGCCACTAACATATGAGGCATACTGGCCAAATCCGAAACAAATACTTCCCCAAAAGCATCCTTCCCCATGGAAATGGGCAAGGCATATTTGGAATTTTTAAATTCTTTTGAATGGAGTATTTCTTCCAAATAAATAATTTGCCTTGGGTTTCTGGGCACTTCAATTCCTACCGTGGTTCGTCCTTTCATCGGATAAACAATCCTAATAGGGACACCAAATAATGCGAGAGAAAGGTCTTGTGCATGATTATTGATCTTAGAAACTTTTATTCCGGGGCCTAAAACCAATTCAAAGGTATCCACCACGGGACCTTTTAAAACATTAATTATTTCCCCGCTAATTTTAAACTCCGCTAATTTATTTTCAATGCTGGATATAATATTATTAAAATATTCTTCTTTGGGAGATTCAAATTTTTCTTTAGGCCTTTCCTTGGCCACAGTTTCCATTAATTGAAAGTATTTATTTTTATCAAAGCCTTGGATTTCTGATTTTTTTTCAGTTGAAAAAATTATTTTTTCTGGTGCTGGCGATTCTTTTTTATCTTCCACCATTATCGCTGGAAGCTCTTTTTTCTTAACAATATTTGGTATTTTTAGATTCTCGGGTAACTTTAATGTAGGCAAGGAAAAAACTTTCCTTGTAAAATTTTATTTTTAAATTCTTGGAATCGTTCAAAATAAATTTTCCTTTTTTCTGGAAATGATTTTAAAAATAAATAGTACTCTTTGGTTTTATCAAAAAAATCTTGTCTAAAACATAGTGCCAAAAAACCCGCTATTACGAATGGGGTAAGCAGAAGCAATACAAAACTTGGTAGGTAGGACTGCAGAAAATATAAAAGACCCTTGCCAATAAATAC
>JACCDG011569682.1_pt1 | contig 14358 bp, 13 predicted proteins | sample 7442471 | NCBI WGS metagenome assembly JACCDG01 (sample SAMN15323444, study PRJNA562643) | freshwater metagenome | isolation source: river surface water | place: USA:Blue River Watershed | collected 2017-08-17
AGTTGTATCCATTGGTCAGTGCAGGAGGCAGTTGTTCCAAGTAACTAGCTGCGTACAGCAGATAGTTGATTAGTGTTTCATGAATGCCTGCTTTGTTGAACACTGTGCGAATTTCGGTGAGTCTAAAGTTAAGTTCGTCTTTGGATGAGGGGATGCGTCTGAAAAAAGAAGGGCCAAGCTCTGCGTCAAGGATAGGTCTAAGTAGTGAATGTTTCATGTAAGCGGTATAGATGCTGCGTAAGTTGGCAATATCCTTTGCATCTGCCTTGTTCTTGTCTTTGGCAGCCATTGCCATCTGTGTTTTCACGTCAGCAGCTGTTGTCAACTTTCTTCTCTTTTTTTCCCTTTGGCTGTTTTCCTCTTCGTCGTCTGGCAATGGTGGCAGCGGGTGCAGGGGTGCCAGTCCGGGTGTCTTCCCCTTTGATTTCCCCTTCTTCGAGGCTTTCATCATCATATATTCCGCCTCCACTGAGTCCGCTGCATCCGCTCTCACTCCGCTCATTGTGCTGCTTGTCCCGAATCCGCTCATCTTGTTTGTTTGAAGCAGTAGGAGTCTGTTTGATGTATTCGCTTAGAGGTATCCACTCAGTGAATTCAACTAATGGTTTGTCCTGATCCCAACGTCCTACTTGGGCGTGTGGTTCGGCAAACTGTATCAGCTTCTCCAATAAAGAATAGAATTTGTCAATGTCGTCTGGCGTGAAGTGTTTTAGAACTGCTCGTAACACAGTTGCAACCAAGTGATCGTCCATTTCATCTTCCAATCCGGGCACCACTTTGGGAACAAGCTTGCTAGTCACTGCCTTGCGGTGATGCCAGTGCTTGCGCATGCTATGTAGCAGACTCGCGGGTTTAATTAAGCTGGTGATAGAAGGATGTCTGGCCATTTTTAACATGGCAAGCAGTTGTGCTTTGCGAACAGCATTCATTTTGGGGTGTTTCTTGAAAACTTGTTCGAGTTCGCTGAGGATGGCATCCCTGCGGGCTGGTTCTCCCAGGATCATGCCATAGATGGAGTTGGTATAAAATTGGACTTGCTCGGCTGTGACTCCCATGACTGGCTCACAAGTGTTGTTAACAAGTAAACTAGAATTTAATTCTGTGTCCAAACATTTTTTCCTACCAGTTTGCCTCCTGTGCACACTCCTTTTTGAACAGCCCTGAAAGGTGCAAACAGAGAGGGAAACGGCACTTTGCCAATGGGCGTGTCAAAGTAGGTATCAATGATGTTGGGGCAATCTCCTTTTTTAGGATCTGCATAAGTTTTCAAACCAGGAATTACAGACGTTCGAATATCATTCAACCCTTTTTGTGTTATGCCATCACTTGCATACCAATATAACCCTTTGGCAATCAGCAAATACCCTCCACTGACAATTCCAACTACACTGGCTATTCCAAGTGCACGGGATTGCAAGAACAACATGTTGTTTATAACTGTAAGTCCAATTCCAGTACCAAACAGTGCACCCCCTATTTTCCAGTCTAGACTATGCCCGGGCAAAGTTGCCCACCACTCCATGCCAGGATTTGCAGGAGGATTGTATGGTTTACCCCCACTTGCAGCCACATCTGCGTTTGCTTTGGGTGAAAGCACTGCAATGGGAGGAGTTTTCGGAGGGGGTGAAGCTGCATTTTTTGCGTCCTGTGCCCTGCGTGCAGCAGCTTCCACCACCTTGTTCTGCTCGTCAATCGCCTTCTTTTTTTCTTCTACTTGTTTCTGTGCTCTTGTGATGTTCAGTAATAAATATTTGCCAAGTGCATCGGCAGAAGGATCGTCCCTGCTTTTTTGCGTGAGCTGATTGTCAATCAGGTTTTGGAGCACGCCATACTTGGCTGCATCATCCAACACCAACTGACCATCGTCAGGATGACTCTTTAAATATGTCAGTTCAACTGCATATTCACTGGGAGCACCATTACTGCTGTTATACATTTGCTCTAACAAGGCAGGATCCATAGGAGGTGGCCTTCTTTTTACTCTGGAAGGTTCAATACGGTTACTCACTATCCCTGCTTGGGCAGCTTTGCGCTTAGTGTTGGGTGCCATCCTACTTAGGCTGTGTGTGAGAAATCATTCTTGCCATGATTAAACCTGCACCGACCCCTGTCAAAACAAGACCCCTTGCATCAGTAGGCGCAGACCGAAAATAGATGCCTGTACCGATTGCTGCCAAAGGAACGCTAACGTAATATGGCACATTTGCAATCCACTCAACAAAAGTTTCAGTCGGAATATTCGCCATATCAGAGGAGGAATCGTTATTAGACGGAGGAGAAGGAGGTGCGAGTTCTGGCTCCGACTTTGGAAGCCGGGTCATCCCATATGCATTGTATCTTCCATGCTCGGTCATATTGTTAACATTTGGAGTATCGCAACAACACTTGCCGGTAATGCCCTTGCTTATTGCCTTGTGTACTGCCGAATCATCAGCCTTGCTTCCTGTAAACAGGTAGCGCTTGGCACTCGACATTTTCCTCAGTTGATTCTACACATAGAATTAGGTTTCTAAGACAAACAGTATCAGTTACAATCATGCCGCTTGGAAAAGTAGATGCACCCCCCAAGGGGAGGGAACAGCAGGCCAGAGCCAAGACCATCACAAAGGACATCAACAGCATGCAAACACAACCTCCTATTCAAATACCGCATTACAGTGACGATTTTGAAAACAATTTTCCAGCAAATCTTGTTCCGAGAGATCCATACGACGATGTTTATTTTACAAAATCCCGTAACGCCCAATCCAACATTTACACGGGAAAACCCACAACAACGGTTCACAAGTTGACCAAAGAAGACATTGAGTATCAAAAACGCAAAGCAGCAGTGACAAACAATCTGCGATATCAAACATGGCTGTTAAATGCAATCGACATGAAAAATCCAAAATCAGGTAAGGGCCCTATGGTCAAAATTAAAAAACCAACCAAAGGGCTGAGTGCTAGCATTACTCGCCAAAACAAGACAGGCACAACTCCAAAAAACGTGTCCCGTCGAATGTACAAAAAGCCGCTTCAACGCACAGCCAAAAAATAAAATTACTAACCTTTATTTTTTACAGTTGCCTTGGCAAAAAAAAAGGGAGTACTGGACGAATATTACAAAACACGCGAAGAGAGTATTGACTTCTATCACAAATTAAGCAAAAAAATTGCAAAACTGCGACTGAGGGGAATCAGTTCATGGAAACCCAAACACTACAAATTAATGTATGCACTTGCAGCGGGCGTGTTGATGCCACCAAGTGCACAATTGGCGCTGTGGGACCCAAACGCATATTTGGGCATGAAAAACAAAGAGACCACGTTCAGACGAGGGCTATTCAATCCGCATGTATTGTTTACACAAAAGGTCAAAACAGTTGGCTCAAAGGAGGATCCGTTTGTAATGGACGCTGCCTATATACAAGTACCAAATTATTTTCCAGGCCTTGCAGAAAGTCTAAATCCACTGGCACAACTTGGCGGACTTACAGAGTAAACTAGTGTACAGGTGTAATAAATCGGATACATGTTCTAAACAATAGTATAAGTTTCAACAGCCATGAGCGGAAAAGGGGGCATTCATCCCCCCAAGGGGACTGAGCAGCAGGCCAGAGCAGAAGCCATTACAAATGACATCAATAGCATGCAAACACAACCTCCCATGCAATTACCCACTGAACAAGACGGAACAAATACCTTAACAAATCAGTTTCCGGCAAATCTTGTGCCCCGTGATCCTTATGACGATACATATGCGCTCAAAAAGCGTAACGTGGATAATAATCCATACGGAGTAGGAAAAGACAAGACAATTTTTACACAGGAAATTACTAAAGAAGATCTTGACTACCAAAAACGTAAAGCGCAAGTGGTCAACAACCTTCGGTACAAGACATGGCTTATGAATTGTCTCGACATGGCTGACCCAGCCAGTGTTGCTCTTGCAAGAGAGAAGGGAGTGCTTTCAGATTATTATGACGACCGTGAAAAACTCATTGATTATTGGCATGACGTAAGTGCTAAAATTGCCAAAATGCGACTTCTTGGACGCTCAGCTTGGGGGCCTGAGGAATACAAGCTAGCGTTTGCCATTAAAACAGGGGTGCTAAAATTGCCCAATGGAAGTTTAATGAATCCAGATGCATACAAGCTGGGTGAGAATAATGATCAAAATTACAGTCGTGGTATATTTAACCCGCTGAAAATGTTCAAGCAGGCAACTAGCAAGTACCTGCAACATCACGAAGATCCATTTCCAGAATTGTCAGGTGTCAATGCAGCAGGAAACTTTGACTCAATCCGTATTCCTGGATTGTGGACATTAGACAACTTTGGCGACGTGGAAAATCCTGCCAGTTGGAATGTTGGCAATGGAACCGGCAACCCCCAATTTCACGTGTAGGCATTGCGCAAATGTTTCTAGTCTACAAGATATCAAGCATCTGATCTGCTGACTCTGTCTGGATCGATAATACAACATCATGGAACTGTGGGCAAAGGCTACTAACAAATTAGAGCAAGTGCTTCCCATGGAAGGGGCGTTGGCTGTACCTGCAAGATTTGCCATTGGAGCAGGAGTGGGCTACCTGATGATAAGTGCCTTTAGACCCGAGTTTGCTTACACCCCTGAAGGACAGCCTCGTGAAGACGCAGTGTTTCCTGGACTTTTTCCTGGCGCCCAGCCAGCTACGTTCACTCCTTGGTGGACGGGGCCCCTGGTCGGGGGTCTTGCCCTAATAACACTAATTTAATTTTTTCATTGTCAGCTTCTTGAATAAACATTTATTACACACTATAACGTGCTATATTACAATCCACACAAGTGGCATTTCCACAAATGCATTCTGCACATACCAGGCGCATACACAGTAAACACGAGTAATATTGGTATCTAGGTTTTTGAAAGTGTTTACGCCCACACACACCACACACTACTTTTCGCCTTGATGGTTCAACAGTTGGTGCCCAAGTTACTCGTTTGTTGCAATCAGGGGGTTTACTTTCAACACTCCTCCGAGGATTCCTCTGAAGACGTAACGACGAAGTCTTCTGTAGATGTTCCTGCTGAATCACTGTCATCTGATCGCTCAGAGTCGTCTGTTCCAATGTCTTCTGCAAAGTATTCTGCATCTGCTTCGGCTTTGCGTTTTCCCATAAACTGGTCACAACACTCGGAAGAGCAAAACACTACAGGGTTGTGAATGGATAGAAACCGAAAGGCGTACACACAACCTTCACACACAGATCCCAAGCATCCGTAACACCTGTGAAACTTCCTATTAAGGACGCGAGAACAGGTAACACATTGGGTCATGGCTGGTTGTGACTTGTAATCCAACACTAAAGTTACACTAAGAATAAGAAAAGGTTTCTAAGGTAACAAATAACAATCCTATGTTCCCTATAAAGCGCAAACGAGAGGGCGCAGACGGTAACCCATTAATCCAGAAAAAAAATGTAGCTCAAAATCCGCTGCAGCTTGAACCAACCATTGAGGAACTCCAACCTGTACAAAGTGTACTGGACCAAAAATTAAAACAATGGGTCAATGTCCAATATGAACAAATTTTGCAGGAACCCATATTGCCTGAACAAAAAATTGCCAGATTGCACGCACTGGAGTTTCACGCAGGCATGAATAAGATTACCGAGTTTATGACCAACACCAAAAAGCAGTTTGTTTTGGATTTCATCAAATGGTTGCAATACAAAGATCCCACAGATCCACTCAATGAAGCATTTGTAAGGGAAACCGAAAGACAGTTGGGTGAATTGGGAGCAACCGTGCGAAACGGTCCGCTTGACGTGGAAGGCAAAGAAGAGTGGCTGTGCAACTTTATAAACAAAAAAGTGAAATATGACAGGGCAATTCTGAAATTGCGCTTAGGTCCACATAGCACGCACAATTGGGATCTGCACGATGCGTGGCTGTACTACAAATACATTCTGCGAGGTGAAAAGTTACCACAAAATGACTTCTTGAGTGATTTTGACGAATACTTCTACCACAAGATGAATCCCCCGACTCTTCCACAGCAAGATATAAAGCTTGAACCACAGGAACCAGAGTTTGTTCCGGGCCATCATCCGCCAGGAAAATTGCCACAAGATGCAAAGATGGAAGCAGAAGAACACCGAGAACAAGAAGAAGAGAAGGAAGAGGCACAGAAACAACACCCGGTTGGAGCACCCGCAATTCCACAAAAACCAGTCCCAGATGTTCCAACCGCCCAACTAAACGACACGTTAAATCAGATTCTTGATGCCGTGCGTGAAGATCGTTCCCGAAAAAAACGGACCAGACCCGCAGAAGGCAAAGAAGAGCCAAATGGTGAAGAAGAGTCCAAACGACCAAAACCAGCAAAGGAAGAGCCAGAGGAAAAGCAAAGAGAAATGGAAGCAGAGGATACAGGTCCACCTCAAGTACAACCCGTTCCAACACCTCCATTACCACCCGCACAGCCAGCTCCGCGCGCAGAATCGGAGCAAACTGAACCACCTCCAGAAAATCCCAAGGCCGAAGAGGATGCCGCAAAAAAGAAAGAGTTGCGGAGATTGTGGGTGCTGGTGAGAAATGCAAAAGACAGGGCACGCAACCGCGCTGGCAATGACAAGGATAAACGGCATGCAGACAAAGAGGTGTTGGCAGCAATGAAAGAAATGGGTGATTATGCGGCAGATAATTTCCTCATGAGTTACAAAGATGCCAAAGATTTTTTAAACGTTAGAAAGAACAAGCCACCCAAAGACAAAGGAGTATCTACGACCACTTCTACAACGGCCATTCGACCACCTCAAACTGAAAAGGAAAAGAACAAACTGACAACGCTTAAATCAAAGGCACAGGATAAATTAGGTAAAATTGCAAAATCTCGTCCGGATGCACAGAACGAAATTGCAGCTGCTCGAGAACAAGTTGCAAGTGCTACCACCGATGTTGATGTATTAAAGTTCACCGATACCATACCACTGCTTGAGCAAAAATTGGAGAATAAGGACATATTGATAAAGGCGCTTGATGCAAAGGACATATCCTCCGAAATAAAGGACCAGGCTGTTGCTGAATTTTCAGCTGTCCCCCCACCAGAAGCAACCATTGATATGGCAAATCAGATTGTCAATACGTTGCTGGAACAGAAGAATGAAAAAAGAATGGAAGTTGATAAGCCAGAAGAATCTGATTCTGTTAAGGACAATGAAGGAAAAATGGAGGAAATAGAGAGACCAAATTTGTCAAATATGAGTAACATATTTGCTGCCCAAAAAAACAAATTGAAAGCAGCATCCACATCACTCAAACCCAAACCCAAAGACAGTGTTATAAATATACTGGGAAGTGCATTGGATCAGCGCAGAAAAGCCTTCGTGATGGACGAGCGCGACGACAGGGAGAAGGACAATGCCGACTGGGAAGACGATTGGGAAGACGACCAGCCTTTCGACGCAAGCAAAATAATCAACACAAACACCGACAAAGAAGGAAAGAAAAACAAGGACAAGAAACAGGATAAAAAAGAAAAGCCTGTAAAAGAGAAGGCAGAGAGAAAGAAAAGAGAAAAAGAAGAGAAGGAAGCCCGTGAAAAGGAAGAAGAAGAACGGCTTGCGACATTGAAAAACGAATACGCACCATTACTGAACGCTGCCAAAGATAGGAAGGAATTCAATAGCATTATGGACGAGTTCAACAAAAAGGCGAAGGAACAACCTGGACAAGAATCATTTAAGGAAGTGCAAAAGGCAAAGCTCAAGGAGTTTGAGGATCAGGAAAAGGCAGCTGAAAAAAAACGACTAGAGGATGTGGAACAGCAATTTAGACCATTGATGGAAAATGCCAAAAGTGAAGAAGAGGTAAACAAGATTTACGCAGAGTACGAAAAAGCGAAGGCAAGCAAAGAGGAAACCCAGCAATCCATTGAGGATTTGCGCAAGGCAAAACTCAAGGAATTTGAAGAGCGAAAACGACAAGAAAAAAGAGCTGAAAAAGAAAAACACGAAGAAGAGGCGCGAATTCAAGCAGAAAATCAACAAAAGGATATTATTTTAGGGGAATTTGGCGAAAGAGCTGCTACGGAATTTGGAACGCTTGGTATAACTCCAAATGATGAATATCCCAAGTGGTATACAGAAATGTATAAAGTTTTGATGCGAGGCAGAAGTGAAGATAGCGTTGATAGGTTTCAACAGCGTGCTGAAGATATGAAGCCAAAATTTTTTGAAAAATTCGAAACAGAGAAGCAAAACCGACAAGCTGCCAGGGAAAAACAGGAAGAAGAGGCGCGAATTGCAGCAGAGGCACAAAATAAAATGGATGAAGATGATGCAGCAGAGAAAGCTCGCATACAAAGGGCCAATAAGCGAAAGGAAATTGAGCCACTTGAATCTGCACGGCCAGATAGAATAAAGCCAAAAAAAACATCGTCTACAAAAAAACGAAAACCATAATGGCATCAAGTTATTTTAATAAAAGGAATAGTTTTTGGTGCAGCCATGTTTGCCTTGTTCATGTGTTTAATGACCAGCTGCATGTTCTGTTCACACTGCTGCAGTCGTTTGGGTGTTTTGATAATGTTAAACCACCACTTGTATGTGGGTTCCCACTGAGTTCCAAACCACTCGTCATGCCATGCCATAAACTGTCTGTACACGTAATTGTAACTCAGCAGCGTGCGCCTATTGACAATAAAGCCGTGGCGAATCATAAACTTGCACGCAAGCTTGTACAAATTAAACCATTGCATGACCCAGGCTCTCACGTCTTCCGGCATCCGGTTCGCGGTCTCAGGCAATAGGTTGACCCTCTTGTAGGTTTGCCACCAACGCTCTCCGTATTTTCGGTTGCACCCAAATGCTTTGGCAATACGCCGGATGCGCTGCTTGGACAGTTGTCGGGGACTTCCTCCTGTGAGTCGAATAGCGCATTCTCGTACTGCATCGATGTAGCTGGGAACACATCTTGGCTCTGTGAAATGAATTCTAAGTTAGTTGGTAAGCTGTAGTCGCAAGGATGTCTTCGCGTACAAAGGTAGTAGCAAAGATGGATTCGCGTACAAAGGTAAAGAAAGGATGGGGAAAATATGCAGCGGAACAAAAATGTCGCCGGGATTTCCTAGATGAATACAAAGTATCAGTACAAGAAGCCACAACTGAAGACCAACTATCAAAAATTTACGAAAACTCTAAAAACAGCAAGCACTTCTTCTTAGATCATCTATATTTTGACAACCTGCGCAGGGCAAAGCTAAAAGAAATGTGGAAGCGCCCGCAACAGCATATTCTAGCGTAGTGGGATATAGTCGCGGAAATGTCTTCACGCGTAACGCAATTGAGCAGCAGGGCTGGCAAGGACAAAAAGCAGGAACGAGCTGCAGCAACACGGCCAAGTGGAAAGGACTGGGGCAGTAGCAGAGATGTGGCGTTTAGGAATTTCTGCAACAACATCCAAAACATGAGTGATGGTGCGTTTAACCAGTTTATGAACAACATGGAAACGCGCGTGAGAGGCGGCCAATGATACCTTCTCCATTTGCGCATCGCATTTTTTCACTAAAGTAGTAAGTGTGGTTGTAAGGAACGGTTTTGCGGCGCATACGACGGCCACCCAAAATAAGATGCTGGGATGAGCCGTCCCACTCACACTGAATAGGCTGAGGATCCACAAAGCCACAATGTCTACACACCAGTTCATTGTTTTTAGAGTCGAGCACAAAAGGATTGTCGTTGGCGTGACATTCTTCGCACATGCCCTCAGCAGCACCCCCATCCACCACATTGCCACTGTTTGTGCGCACTTGATTGTCAAGTATTCGAAGCCCTTCCACAGCCACTTGGTACAGGTGGTCAAGACTGTACCCATACTTTGTAATTTTACCACCACTGCCAGCACCAGTGCACATACTCAACGCTGCCAATTCGGCCAACTACAAATACATATAGAACTGTCAACATTTTGATTGAATAAGCACAAATACTAAATTTAATTTTTACGCCGGCGTTTGAATAGTCTACAATCATCAGGATAGCAAAAATAAAAATAAATGCCATGCTCAACAATTTGTTCAATGCATTCCCTGAATACTTCCTTTTCATCACCCTCTTTTATCCGTTCAAATTCACGTGCAGCCCAGGTAAGGTCAAACCCGTGGCCACACGGTTCAGCACATTTCACAACATCCTCCACAAGTACCTTAAGCATCGCTGAATGCCGTTTAAAAATTGCCAAATTCAACAACCGCTCGTCATAAATGCAATAATATATTCTGTTAAAATCAGATGTCTGAATCAGGTGCCGAACACAGCCAATGTGGTTTTGTTTGACACAGTGCAAAAAATCACCCTGAAAGGGTTCGTTGTCCATTGCTCTCTGTGTGCAACGCGGAAGCATGCTGTAAATCATGTACTGCAGCTCCGCTGGCAGCGCCAGGTAGTGATCCAACACATCCATTAAACTCAATTTTCCAGCCGTTGCGTGTCATCCACTTCCTTTTTATGCGCAAGCTTGACCCGGTCAAACCCTCTCTGTGAAAAGAATGCGAAAACGTTCTGAAGTGCCAATTTTTCTTTGGGCCCGTAACTGAAAAAGTCTCCAGAACTATCTGTTAGCCGTGCTTCCCAAAAATCTTCGCTTATCTTTTTAACAGTCAAAGTGAACTCAATTTTCCACTCGTGTGTCATTCGAACACGCACTTTGAGGGCTAAACTGTCCAAATGGTATATATAATAGCGAGTGTGTTTATTCAATCAACTTAATCCGGCAAACGCGACCTGTCGCGACTGAACATGGATGTCCAAAAAAGGAAAAACGTAGAATTTGTTGTCAGTCTCCACCCAACTTTCAGCAAAAAAAAGTTTGCTTTCTGCTCTCGATGTCGTGAAAAACTAGTTTGCCGGCACCTCAAGTACTGACAATTACAGCTTTGCTTATTTTTGTCGCTACGGTCTCCAATCATATTGCAGCTTTGCTTTCATGGTCGCGAGGTGATGACGTGTCGCAGGGGAATTGGTTGGTAGCTACCATGTCGATTGAAAATTACCATATTTGGTATGTGTATCGCGACATACCTTATCCGCAGGTTACCCTATATGGTATATTTTGATTGGTCAATCAACTTGACCCACACACTCAGCACAACATTGTATATACCACTCACTGAACGCTAAATTTTAGTTTCTTTAATTTTTTGTTTTGAGAATATATTCTGTGTGATGGAGCGTATGGCAAGTAGCAGCAGCATGGACAAGGTCGAGTTTATGTCTCACCTCTACGAAGTAGGCAAGGATGACATTCGCAGTGACACTGAAGTGGTTGTAACTTATGGAACCAAGACTGTGAAAATTGGAATCCCTGTTTACAAGGACAACAAGTACCAACAAAGTATCAAGGAATGGGCCAAGGCATTCTGGGAAAACGTTGTGCTCTATCTTCACGGGAAGGATTACACTGCTGTCCAACGAGTGTATTCTCAGATTACTCGCCTTGCGTTCAATTTTGACATGCAGTACTCTTGCTGGGACATTGGAGTCAAGAACGATGCAAGAGCTAAAGCCGTGGTATTGGCTGAAAAGTATTGGAATGGAAATGCCCTGAAGCTGGAAAGTGTGGACGTGCTTCCGTTTGAGCCTACTGGAATGGGAACTACTCACCAAGTGAGAGCGGTGTTTCATTCTGCGTTTGTGGACGTGAAGGAAACTCAGCGAATGTTTGGAGTGGAGAGCATTTGCATGCGGATGACAGAGGACCGGATGAGTGGAAATTTGATGGAACAGTCGTTTGTTGAAGAAGGAATGGTGCCGTGTTTGGAGATGCACATGATTGGAACACCCATCAAGGGCAAGACGCCAGCCATACCCGTGAACAAGGACCAGTTTTGCCACAGCATGTACACTATGTTGGGTGGAGCTATTGTCAGCAACAAGCGAACGAGCATGAAGCCTTTGGTGTTTTCGTCGTTTGTGTTGGATGCTTTGGCAGCGAGAGCAAGGGAGGATAGAGACCGGCAGAGGGAGGAGAGAAGGAAGGAACTGGAGGATTTTTACAGCCGAGTGGACATTCCTATGAGTGGGATCAATTTGAAGGATGACGAGATGTTGGATGAGCGCACGTTGATGGCCAAGTTTACTGATCCCCAGGATCCAGACTTTGTGATGTACATGAACAAGTTTATTGTACATATCAGGGGCTCCAAGAGTTCATTTGGAGTGAAGCGGATGAATTCCATGACTGGGCAGATTCATTTGCTGGAGGTTCCAGACATCAGTGCCTTGCGGAGTATGTTTCCTCACTGCAAAAAGTCTGTACAGGTAGAGGATGAGGATCCCAAGACTGGAGACCTAAGGAAGCATACGAAACGGGTAAGGGTGGTGGATGCTTGGCTGGAGCATGAGGAACATCTGATGGTTGATGATACTGTGTTTTTCCCTGGAAAGCCTACGCTTATGAGATGTCCTATCCGCAAGGATCTGTTGGAGAATCACAGGAGCTTGCTGGTCAATACGTTTCCAGAGTTTGCTTACAAGATTTACACTCGGAGGTATACCAGACAGCAGTTGGAGGTGGGAGGGCCTGTTCCTCAGAAGGGATACAATTTACAGCGCTACATGGAGATGGTGGAGGCCAAGCCGGTGTCTGAGCGTACTTATTTGGAGGTGTTGCTGGATCACATCTATCGAGTGTACTGCAGCCGAAATCCAATTATGTTCTGGGCTTTCAATGCGTTCTTCTACAACATTTTTACTCATCCGATGAAGCGCATGGGTGCATGCCTGATGATAGTTGGAATGTTTGGAGTTGGTAAGTCTGTGTTCTTTCAGGCACTGGGGAGGTACGGATTTGGAGAGGGGACGCTTTACCAGTACTTTGGAGGAGATGGCAGTAGGCTGACTGGCAGGTTCAATAGCGGATTTCAAGGTCTGTTGATCTTTATTGACGAGGCTGAGAATTCGGACGCCACCACTGCTGGGAAGACAAAGAGCATGATTACGGAGGATGTGCAGATGACAGAGGCGAAGTACCAGACTCCCAAGCTGGTGCACAACTATGCCAACTTTGTTTATTGTGGAAATAGTCTTGGGCAAAAGATCATGCCTGGTGATAGAAGGTACTGGACTATGGAGTGTGACCCATCTGCTAAGCAGAGTATGACCAAGGAAATGAGGAACAAGCTTGCAGAAGCGTGTGGCAAGTATGATGATCCTGGACCCATTGGAATTTGTCAGTACATTGTGTGGCTGCAGAAGAACAAGGTCGGATTCGAAGATTTTGACTTTTATGTTCAGCCCTATATGACACCCAACAAGCGTCATCATATCATGAGGAATATGCACGGAGTATACAAGTGGTGGAAAGATGTGTTGTTGAGTCAGTTGCAACCTCATTCTTCCAAGCGGAGCATCAGCACTTTTCTGGAAGGTGCACAGTGGGAGGAGGATCCTAACAAGGGAAAATGGAATGGAGAAAGCACATGGGCTATTTTATGGGCACATTACCAGAGCACCAACGGAAGACACTTGGGCCATACCCTGTTTGAGCAGTTGCTTACGAAGTGTGTTGTAATCCGTGAGAAGCCGGTTGTTGCTGGAGAGGAGTTCAAGGCACATGCGGACAGGCCTCTTTACTTTGGGTGTCTAGCTGCGTGCTGGGCACAGTTTGAGATTTTTCTGAGAGTTGGATCAGTACATGATTCAACCGAGACACTGAGGGGTGTTTGCGAGTATGAAGACACTGACTGGATCAAGGAATTATTTATCAAGGATTATAAGGAATGCAAACAGAAGGGGCTGGGAGATCAGCCGTCAACATTTCATGATAGGTGCGAGTTGTGTGGGCGATCTAGCCGGGCTTGGGAGAAGCTCTCGCAATCAGATATTGCAGCGCTACGTGTGGAAACGATTCAAGCAGTTGAGTCGGAAGAGCGTGGAGAACTCCCGGCCGTGTTTCATAAGCAGGAAAGAGGAGAAGCCCGCCAACGAGTTCCTCCAGCGCAAGATGGAGAACGGCAGTCGGAACGAAGTTCGCATGATGAAGGTCGTGCGGACTCATGGTCTGACGCTGAGTCTGACTCCGAGCTCGGGGAAGCCGAGATGTTGCGTTGGAGAGGGGCAGACCACGACATGTCATTCAGCCAATTGCTCTGAGTGCTCGTCCCCCTCCCCTGATGAAGGACAGGAGATGTTTGTGCTCACTAAAGGATGTGTCACTGCTCCAGGGGAGTGGATAGAGGAGTGGACCATTGTGGTAAGCCCATTTGATGATTTAATGGCGTGCAGTCCGGATGGACTTTATGTGAAGGGTGGGTTGGGGTACGAATTTAAAACAAAAGATTTTGTGAAGGTTCCTGCCGCACCGGAAGAGATATTGGATCTTGAATACTTACA
>JACCDG010903835.1_pt1 | contig 14357 bp, 13 predicted proteins | sample 7442471 | NCBI WGS metagenome assembly JACCDG01 (sample SAMN15323444, study PRJNA562643) | freshwater metagenome | isolation source: river surface water | place: USA:Blue River Watershed | collected 2017-08-17
CCTGATCAAAATCCTGAATGCCAAGGTCTACGACGTGGCAACCGAATCGGCCCTTGAAACCGCCAAAAACCTGTCGCGCCGCCTCGGCAACCAGGTGCTGCTCAAGCGCGAAGACCAGCAACCCGTGCACAGCTTCAAGCTGCGCGGGGCCTACAACAAGATGGCACACCTGAGCCCTGAGCAGCTCAAAAAAGGCGTGATCTGCGCCTCGGCCGGCAACCACGCACAAGGCGTGGCGCTCAGCGCCAGCCGCTTGGGCACCCGCGCCGTGATCGTCATGCCCACCACCACACCCCAAGTCAAGATCGACGCGGTCAAAGGGCTGGGCGGCGAAGTGGTGCTGTTTGGTGACAGCTATTCAGACGCCTACAACCACTCGCTGGCCTTGCAAAAAAAGCAAGGCCTGAGCTTCGTACACCCCTTTGACGACCCGGATGTGATCGCGGGCCAGGGCACGATTGCCATGGAAATGCTCAGTCAGCACCAAGGGCCACTCGATGCGGTGTTTGTCGCGATTGGCGGCGGTGGCCTGATCAGCGGCGTAGCCAACTACATCAAAGCGGTGCGCCCCGGGGTGAAGGTCATTGGGGTGCAGATGAACGACTCCAACGCCATGATCCAGTCGGTGACTGCCAAACAGCGCGTGAGCTTGTCCGATGTGGGCTTGTTTTCGGACGGCACGGCCGTGAAGCTGGTGGGTGAAGAGACCTTCCGCGTGGCCAGCAACCTGGTGGACGAGTACATGACGGTGGACACCGACGCGGTGTGTGCGGCGATCAAGGATGTGTTTGTGGACACCCGCTCGATCGTGGAGCCTGCGGGCGCGCTGGCCGTGGCCGCCATCAAACAGTATGTGGCCGCACACAAATGCAAGGGCCAGACCTTTGCGGCCATCTTGTGCGGCGCGAACATGAACTTTGACCGCCTGCGCTTTGTGGCCGAACGCGCCGACGTAGGTGAAGAAAAAGAAGCCCTGTTTGCCGTGACCATTCCAGAAGAGCGCGGCAGCTTCAAACGCTTTTTGGAGCTGATTGGCAGCCTGCCCGGCGGCCCGCGCAATGTGACCGAGTTCAACTACCGCATGAGCGATTCGGACAAAGCCCATGTGTTTTTGGGTTTGAGCACGCATGGCAAAGGCGAGAGCGCCAAGATCGCGGCCAAATTCAACAAGCAACAGTTCAAGGCGATTGACCTGACGCACGACGAATTGGCCAAAGAGCACATCCGCCACATGGTGGGCGGGCACTCGGCGCTGTCACAAGACGAACGCCTGCTGCGTTTTGAGTTTCCCGAGCGCCCCGGCGCCTTGCTCAAATTCTTGAGCCTGATGCGTCCGGGCTGGAACATCTCTTTGTTCCATTACCGCAACCAGGGCGCTGACTACGGCCGCATTCTGGTGGGCCTGCAAGTGCCGCCCAAGGACGACAAAGCTTTTGACAAGTTCCTCAAAACGCTGGGTTATCCGTATGCGGAAGAAACCCACAACCCGGTGTACCGCTTGTTTTTGCGTGCCTGAACTGGCCACTGAACGGGTGATTCAAGGCTGCTTGTCGGTGCCCGGCAAGCTGAGCGAGAAAAGGGCTGCCCCTTGCACATTGGCACCCAGCTGGGCTTGTTTGGGCCCTAGGCCTTGCAACACCACACCCTCCGTCACAGCCTGACCCACCCGAAAAGCCCGGGGCGGCTGGCCGTCGACCGCGATCAGTGCACTGCCCTGACCCGATGCCCCTGCGACCACGCCCCAAAGCTGAAAGCGAGCGGATTGGGCAATGCTCACCTCGGGCGCAGGCGCTTGCACACCCAGAGCACGGGCCATGCGGATGGACGGCTGCTCAGCCAATGCGGCTGTGGCTTGGCCTGCGCTTTGCACCACAGGAGCGTTCAGCACCGCGCTGCCCGAGGGAAATTTCAACACCCAGAACACCACACTGGCGGCGGCCGCACACCCCAGCAAGGCGGCCCAAGCACCAGGCCAGAGCTTGTCGGTTCTTGGGGAGGCTGAGATTTGCAACATGGCCGGATTATGATGGAAGGCATGCAAGACCTCGACCAAAACCTTACCCCTGATTCTGTAACCGCTGCGGCTCGCCCTGCGCCTGTCCGCCAACGTGGCTTCACCCTGATCGAGCTGATGGTGGTACTGGCCATCATTGGCGTGCTGGCCGCGCTGATCGTGCCCAATGTGCTCGGCCGCGCAGACGACGCCCGCATCACCGCTGCCCGCACCGACGTGGGCAATCTGATGCAAGCGCTCAAACTCTACAAGCTGGACAACCAACGCTTTCCCACCACCGAGCAGGGCCTGAACGCACTCATCCTCAAGCCCACCACCGAACCCGTGCCCGGCAACTGGAAGCCTTATCTGGACAAACTGCCCAGCGACCCCTGGGGCCGTCCTTACCAATACCTGAGCCCCGGCCTCAAGGGCGAGGTGGATGTGCTGTCCTTTGGCGCTGACGGTCAGGCCGGCGGTGAGGGCAACAATGCCGACCTCGGCAGCTGGCAGTAAACGCCCCCCCGCCCTGCCCCCGGGCTTCACACTGTTGGAGCTCTTGGTGGTGGTGGCTTTGATCGCCGTGGCCACAGCGGGCGTGAGCTTGTCACTGCGGGACAGCGCCCACAGTGCCCTGCAGCGAGACGCCGAACGGCTGGCTGTCTTGCTCGAAACCGGGCGAGCCCAGGCCCGTGCCAACGGCCTGCCCGTGGTCTGGCGCACCCAAGACAACACCCCCAACGCGGTGCAAAGCTTTGTGTTTGAAGGCCTGCCGCCCCCTGGGCTGCCGCAAAACTGGCTGGCCCCAAGCACACGCGCCACCCCCGGCAGCGCCATCACTTTGGGGCCAGAGCCCTTGATCGAGCCCCAAGCCGTGGCCTTGTCGACGCCACAGTCGCCCGGGCAGACTCTGTGGGTGGTGACCGATGGGCTCAGGCCCTTCAAGGTGCAAAGTACGCGCGAACAGGTGCAGCCATGAAGCAGCGCGGCTTCACCCTGATCGAGGTGTTGGTGGCCTTGGGCATCACGGCAGTGGCGCTCATGGCTGGGCTCCAGGCCACAGGCTCGCTCAGCCGCAATGCCGAGCGCCAAACCGTGAGCATGCTGGGCCAGATCTGCGCCGACAACCAATTGATCGCGCTGCGCCTGCGCAGGCAACTGCCGGACACGGGCAACACCAGCGTCGAATGCATGCAGGCCGGGCGCTTGCTGCAGGTCGAGGTGTCGGTGCGGCCCACGCCCAACCCGAACTTCAAGCGCGTCGATGCGCGGGTGCTGGACCAAGGCGCTTATGTGCTGCAGGTCTCCACCGTGATGGGGCGCAACTGATGGCGGCGCAATCCATGGCGACACGCCAAACCGCCACGCGCGGCTTCACCCTGATCGAGGTGCTGGTGGCCATCAGCGTCATGGCCTTGATGAGCCTGATGGCCTGGCGCGGGCTCGACGGCATGCTGCGCAGCCAAACCAGTTTGCAGAGCCGCTCGGACGAGATCCGCAGCCTGCAAGCGGGCTTGGCGCAGTGGCAAACCGACCTGGACCAATTGGCCGAGCTGAGCGGCACGCCCAGCTGGGACTGGAACGGCCAGGTGCTGCGCCTGACCCGGCGCACCGCCGACGCCCCCTTGCCCAGCAACACCCCAAGCACCACCCTGGTCACAACAAATGGCCCAAGCAGCCCCGTGTCCGCCAGTGTGCGCGTGGTGGCCTGGACCTGGCGCAGCGACCCGGGCAGGCCCGGCGGCGGCGACTGGCAGCGTTGGCAATCGCCGCCCTTGAGCCAGCGCCAGGACTGGCAAAACGCGTGGGCTTTGGCCGCGCAGTGGGGCCAAACCGCCAACGAGAGCACCCGCGCCGGGCAGATCCAGATCCACCCCTTGTCGGGTTGGCAGCTGTTTGTGCACCGGGGAGGCAGTTGGACCAACCCTTTGTCGAGTGATGCTGTGACCGGAAACACGCCAAGCAGCCCCAGCGCCACCACCCCCGACGGCGTGCGCCTGGTGCTGAGCCTGCCCCCCGGCCCCGCTGGCACAGGCCCCCTCACCCTCGACTGGGTGCGCCCCACCTTGTCAGGAGCGCCGTCATGACGCGCCCCGCACGCCAGCAGCGCGGCGCGGCTTTGCTCACGGCCATGCTCACGGTGGCTCTGGTGGCCACACTGGCCAGCGCCGCGCTGTGGCAGCAGTGGCGGCAAGTCGAGATCGAGATCGCCGAGCGCGGGCGCAGCCAAACCGCCTGGATGATGACGGGCGCTCTGGACTGGACACGGCTCATCCTGCGCGAAGACGCGATTTCGGCGCAAGGCGCGGCCGCCGACCACCTGGGCGAGCCTTGGGCTTTGCCGGTGCAAGAGTCCAAACTGTCCACCTTTTTGTCGCAAGACCAACAGTGGCGCGAGGGCGATGCCGAAGTGTTTTTATCGGGCCAGATCACCGATGCGCAATCGCGCATGAACGTGATGAACCTGGTCGAAAACGGCGAAATATCGCCTCAGGCATTGGCCCGTTTTGCTGCTTTGTTCGAACGTCTGAACCTGCCACTGACCGAGCTGCAAACCCTGGCGCAACAGCTGCAAATCAGCTTAAAAGCCAGCCGAGCCAACCCAAGCACCAACAACGCTGGCACGGGCGGCCAAGGACCCGCTGCCTTGATGCCCCAACAGACGGCCCAACTGGTCTGGTTGGGGCTGAGCTCCGGCACGGTGGTCGCCTTGCAGGCACACATCACCGTGCTGCCCGAGGCCACACCCGTGAACCTGAACACCGCCTCGGCCGAAGTGCTGTCGGCCGTGCTGCCCGGATTGGATCTGGCTTCTGCCCGGCAAGCCGTGACCCAGCGCCAGCGCGGGCACTGGGCCAGCCTGAGCGCAGCACAAGAGTCCTTGGGGTCCGGTGGCCGACTGGTCAACGACAAACAGCACAGCGTGCAAAGCCGTTACTTCGAGGTGCAAGGGCGCATGCGCATCGACAACGTGGTGCAGCAAGAGACCGCGCTGGTGCGGCGCGATGGTGGCCAGGCGCGCATGCTCTGGCGCGTGCGCAGCCCCCAGTTGCGTCTTGATGCCCCTCTACAATGAGTCGCACATGCGCACCCTGATCATCCAACTGCCACCAGGCCTGCCCAGCCCCAGCTTGGTCTACGCCCATGCACGGCTCGAGGCCGAACCCGGCTCGCGCCCGCTCGCGCTGCAATGGGCCGCCGCACCTTTGCTGCCTGCCGCCGATCGCCAAAGCGAAACCGTGGTCCTGGTGCCCGCTGCGGCCTTGTCTTGGCACCGCGTTGAGCTGCCCGCAGGTCTGCACAAACAGGCCCAGCGCGTGCAAGCGGCCTTGCAAGGCCTGCTCGAAGACCGCCTGCTGGACGACCCCGAACACGTGCACCTGGCCTTGCAAGCCGATTGGGCCAACCAGCCCCGCCCTTGGGTGGCTGTGTGTGACCGTGCCTGGCTCAGCGCCCACCTGAGTGCCCTCGAACAAGCCGGTCTGCCTGTGCACCGCATCGTGCCCGAACTCTCGCCGGGCGCAGCTTCCAGCCCAGTGCAAATCACGGGCCTGGGCGACGCGGACACCGGCTGGCTGTGGGTCAGCCACCCCGAACGCGGTGTCTGGGGCCAGCCCTGGACAGCCCTGCGCCAAGCGGGCTTGGCCACCCATGAACGACTGGGTCTGTCCGAGCCCGAGCGCGCCACCGCCTCGCTGCAGGCCGAACCCGCGGCCGTGGCCGTGGCTTCAGAACTGCTGGGCGCTGACGTGCGCCTCATGCCCCCGGCCCAGCACTGGCTGGCCGCCTTGGCCGGTGATTGGGACCTGGCCCAATTTGAGCTGCGTGCCAACGCCCGCAGCCGCCAGCTGAAAAGCTGGCAACGCACCGCCAGCCACCTGCGGCACAGCCCCGCTTGGCGTCCGGCACGCTGGGGCTTGTGGCTCTTGCTGGCCGCCCAATGGGTGGGCATCAACGCTTGGGCTTGGAAAACCCGCGCCGACTGGCAAGCCCAGCAAAGCAGCTGGGCGCAGGTGTTGCGCGAGACCTTCCCACAAACCAGTTTGGTGGTCGATGCGCCGCTGCAAATGGCCCAGCAGGTCGAGCGCCTGCGCCAAAATTCGGGACAACTGGGCGCGGGTGATCTCGAAACCATGCTGGCCGCGCTGGGCCAATCCCTGCCACCTGGGCTGACCGCGCCGCGCCAATGGTCTTACCAGACAGGCCAGATGCGCGTGCAAGACTTTCAACCCCATGCGACCCAGCAACAAGCCTTGCAACAAAGCCTGAGCGCGCTGGGCTACACCTGGCGAGCCCAAGGCGACGGCTGGCTCATGATCGCCCCAGCGGAGGCCAAGCCATGAGCCTTCACACCTGGATGACACCCCTGCGCCAAGGCTTGCAAGCAGCCTGGGCTGGGCGCAGCCCGCGTGAGCGGCTCTTGCTCGGCATTGGCATCTGGGTGCTGGGTCTGGCCGCCCTGTGGCTGCTGACCTTGGCTCCGGCGCTGCGCACCTGGCAAGAGGCCCCGGCCCGCCAGGCCCAACTCGACACCCAAAGCCAGCGCATGCGCCAGCTGCAAGCGCAGGCCCAGGGCCTGCAAAAACCCCGCGCCATCGCCCGCACCGACGCTGCTGTTTGGCTGGAAAAAAACCTGGCCGAGCTCGGCCCCAACGCACGCATCAGCCTGCAAGGTGACAGCGCCACCCTGAGCCTGCAAGCCGCCCCGGCCGCTGCCTTGGCCCGCTGGCTGAGCCTGGCGCGTGACAACGCCCAGGCCTTGCCCACACAAGCCCAGCTCCAGCAAGTCGGCACGGCCAAAACGGACAGCCCTGAAGTCACCTGGCGCGGCAGCTTGGTGCTGCGCCTGCCATGAATGTGATGCACACCATGGCAGCGCCTTCCCGCTCCAACGCACAAGCCGCCAGCGCGGCACGCTCGCCTTGGTTTATGGCCCTGCTGAGTGCGCTTTTGGGGTGGGTCTTGGCACTGGGGGTCTGGGCACCTGCCCGCTGGCTGGCCTGGGGCGTGGCACAGGCCAGCCAAGGCCAGGTGCAGTGGCTCAACCCCCGAGGCACGGTCTGGCAAGGCTCGGCCCAGCTGCTGCTCAGCGGCGGCGCGGGCAGCCGCCAGCCGCAAGCCCTGCCCGGGCGCCTGCACTGGACCTTGTCACCGGCCCTGACCGGCCTGGGCCTGAGCTGGCGGGCTGACTGCTGCATGGCGCAGGCCGCCAGCGTGCAAATTGCCCTGGGCTGGAACACCCTGCACATCCAGGTCAGTGACCACGGCTCCAACTGGCCCGCCGCACTGCTCACGGGACTGGGCGCACCCTGGAACACCTTGCAAGCCGAAGGCCAGCTGCAACTGCGCACCGAGGCGCTGCAACTGCACTGGGCACAAGGCCGCCTGCAAATGCAGGGGCTGCTGGCGCTGAACCTGCAAGAGATGTCCTCGCGCCTGAGCCCCGTCAAGCCCATGGGCAGCTACCGCGTCGCACTGACTGGCACCCCCGAAGGCACACCCACACCGGGCTTGGAACTGAGCACGCTGCAAGGTCCCCTGCTGCTGTCGGGTCAAGGCCAATGGGTGGGCCAGCGCCTGCGCTTTACCGGAGAGGCCCGCGCCGCCGAGGGCCATGAGGCCGCGTTCGATAATTTGCTCAACATTCTGGGCCGCCGCCAAGGTGCGCGCAGCCTGCTGTCTTTGGGATGAACCCGGTTCATCCTCAGCCCCCCATGCACCCACCGCACCCACCGATTCAAGACCTCCACACCATGAACGACTTTGCTCACATGCGCCCCTTGAACCGTGCCCGCTGGCCCCACCGCGCTTTGGCCGTGGCCTGCCTGGCAGCCATGGGCTGCCTCACCCCCGGGGTGCATGCCCAAAGCGCAGACAAAGCCGCGGTCAACCCGGTGGCCAATCCGATCGCCAACCCGCCTGCCCTCAAGGCACCGCGCCGCGAACCCGTCACGCTCAACTTTGTGAACGCCGAAATCGAGGCCGTGGCCCGCACACTGGCCACCCTGTCGGGCGCCAACGTGGTGGTCGACCCGCGCGTCAAAGGCACCATGTCGCTGTCGAGCAATGTGCCCGTGCCCCCGGCCCAAGCCCTGCGCTTGTTTGCCGCGCAGCTGCGCACCCAGGGCTTTGCGCTGGTGGAATCGGCAGGACTCTACACCGTGGTGCCCGAGGCCGAGGCCAAGCTGCAAAGCAGCGCCGTGTCGGCCGGGGCCGTGCCCGGTGGAACCGGACAAATCGTCACACAAATCTTCAAACTCAACCACGAAAACGTGAACAACCTGGTGCCGGTGCTGCGCCCCTTGATCAGCCCCAACAACACCATCAACGTCAACCCCGGCACCAACGCCTTGGTCATCACCGACTACAGCGACAACCTGCAGCGCCTGGGCCGCATCATCGCGGCGCTCGACGTGTCCAACGCCACGGGCGTGGAGGTGCTGCGCCTGCGTCACGCCATCGCGGGTGACCTGGCCCCCATGGTGCAGCGCCTGATCGAGTCGGGCGCTGCGGCTGCCCCGGCTGCGCAAGGCCAAACCGACAACGCGTTCAAGACCACCGTCATCCCAGAGGTGCGCACCAACGCGCTCATCGTGCGGGCCGCCAACCCCGCGCGGCTGGCCCTGGTGCGCAGCTTGGTGGACCAGCTCGACCAGCCCAGCGCCACCGGTGCAGGCGCAGCCAGCGGCAACATCCATGTGGTGTACCTGAAAAACGCCGATGCCACCAAACTCGCCACCACCTTGCGCGCCGCCATCGCGGGCGAGTCACGCAGCGGCGCGGTCACCACCAGTGCTGCATCTGGCACCCCGGCTGCAGCGGGTGCGGGCGCTTCCACAGTCAACCTGAGCGCCTCGGCCCAGCCGTCTACCGGTGGCCAGATCCAGGCCGACCCCGCCACCAACGCCCTCATCATCACCGCGCCCGAGCCGCAATACCGCCAGCTGCGCAGCGTGATCGACATGCTCGACCAACGCCGCGCTCAGGTGTTTGTCGAGAGCCTGATCGCCGAGGTCAGCGCCGACAAGGCCGCCGAGTTTGGTGTGCAGTGGATGAGCGGCACCGGCACCAACGGAAGCCTTGTGGGCTTGTTGGGCACCAACTTTGCAGTGGGCGGCACCAACTTGCTGAACCTGGCTGCAGGGGTGGCTTCGGGCAATTACACGGCATCGACAGGCTTGAACATGGCCGTTGGCGCACAACGCAACGGTGCCTTGGCCCTCGGTGCTTTGGCGCGGTTTTTACAATCCAACGGCGATGCCAACGTGTTGTCCACGCCCAACTTGCTCACACTGGACAACGAAGAAGCCAAGATCGTGATTGGCCAAAACGTGCCCTTTGTGACCGGCTCTTACGCCGCCGCCGCAGCGGGCACGACCAACCCCTTCACCACCATTGAGCGCAAAGATGTCGGCCTGACACTGCGGGTCAGGCCACAGATCAGCGAAAACGGCACGATCAAGATGCAGGTCTACCAAGAAGTCAGCAACGTCGACGCCAAATCCGTTGGCTCCAAAGATGGCCTCATCACCAACAAGCGCTCGATTGAAACCAATGTGCTGGTGAACGACGGATCCATCGTCGTGCTGGGTGGTTTGCTGCAAGACGACACCAGCACCAGCCAGGAAAAAGTGCCCGGTCTGGGCGACATTCCTTTGTTTGGCAATTTGTTCAAATCAGAAGCCCGCAGCCGCAAAAAAACCAACCTCATGGTATTCCTGCGACCCGTGGTGGTGCGCGACGGTGCGGCCACAGAAGCCTTGTCGATGGGGCGTTATGAACAAATGCGCCTGGACCAGCAGGGTTTTCAGCCTACCGCGACAGGCCCCTTGCCGGTCAATGGTTCTGCCGTGTTGCCGACAGTGGGGGCGGGCGGTGCAACACCCCCTGCACCCAATCCTGCAGCAATCCAGCCCCGCCAGCCCTGAGCAAGCACCATGCGCCACCCTCTGCCCTACGCCTTTGCCCGAAGCAGCAAACTGCTGCTGGAGGGGGACGGCGACCGCCTGACCCTGAGCTGGTGTGACGCCAGTGACCGTTCGGCCTTGTCCGAGGTGTCGCGCAAGTTTTCAGGTCCAGGCCTGCAAATGCAAATCATGGCGGCCGCCGAGCTGGCCCAACGCATCCATGAGGCCTATTCGGGCGGCCAGGCCCATGGCGCGTCCACCGCTGCGGCCGTGGTCAGCGAGGTCGAGTCCGAGGCCGACCTCTCGCGCATGATGCAGGAGCTGCCCGCGGTGGAAGACTTGCTCGAAGCCAGCGACGACGCGCCCATCATCCGCATGCTCAACGCCTTGCTCACCCAGGCCACACGCGATGGGGCCAGTGACATCCACATCGAGCCTTACGAACGCCACTCCAGCGTGCGTTTCCGCATAGACGGCACCCTGCGCGAGGTTGTACAACCGAACCGGGCGCTGCATGCCGCACTGATTTCGCGCCTGAAAATCATGGCCGAACTCGACATCGCAGAAAAACGACTCCCCCAAGACGGCCGCATCAGCCTGCGTTTGGGCGCACGCGCCGTGGATGTGCGCGTCTCCACCCTGCCCAGTGCGCACGGCGAACGCGCCGTGCTGCGCTTGCTCGACAAAAGCGAAGCGCGCCTGACCCTGGAAGCCGTGGGCATGCAAGGCCAGGTGCTGCAACAGGTGGACCAACTCATCCACCAACCCCACGGCATTTTGTTGGTCACCGGACCTACCGGCTCGGGCAAAACCACCAGCCTGTACGCCGCGCTGCAGCGCCTCGACGCCACGCGCCACAACATCATGACGGTGGAAGACCCCATCGAATACGAACTGCCTGGCGTGGGCCAGACGCAGGTGAATGCCAAGATCGATCTGACCTTTGCCAAAGCCTTGCGAGCCATCCTGCGGCAGGACCCGGACGTGATCATGATCGGCGAGATCCGCGACTATGAGACCGCACAAATCGCGATTCAGGCTTCGCTCACCGGCCACCTGGTGCTGGCCACGCTGCACACCAACGACGCGGCCAGCGCCGTGAACCGACTGATTGACATGGGTGTGGAGCCGTTTTTGCTCAGCTCCTCGCTCTTGGGCGTGCTGGCCCAGCGCCTGGTGCGCAAGCGCTGCACCGCTTGCCACGGCGCGGGCTGCGAGGCCTGTGGTCAAACCGGTTACGCCGGGCGAACCGGCATTTTTGAGCTGCTGGTGGCCACCGACGAGATCCGTGCCCAGATCCACCACCGCGCGGCCGAAGCCGAGCTGCGCACCACGGCCTTGGCCCAAGGCATGGTGCTGATGCGTGACGACGGCCAGCGCTTGGTCGAGGCGGGCATCACCAGTGCCGAAGAGCTGCTGCGCGTGACGCGAGACTGATGCCGCATGCCGCCCAAATCGTCGCCCTTCGTCTCCTGTCCCATGTCCAAGTTACGCACGATGGGTACTTGGGCCGGACTGGCTTGGGCCGCTGTCAGCTTCAACCTTGTTCAAGCGCAAGCAACTGACACCACCCTCCCCATGGAGAGGGTGGCGCCAACCCCATTGGCAGCAGAACCCCAGACACCAGACACCCAGCCCAGTGATGTACCCGCCAAACGTTGGCGCTACACCGTGGGCCTGAAGCTCAAGACCCAGGACCTGGCCGATGCCCGCACCAGCCTGGCACTGCGCCCGGTGCTGGGTGTGCGCTATGGACGTTGGCGCTTGGGCCATGCCACGGGCGATGAATGGCTGGCCTTCAGCGGTTACCGCAAAGAGGCCAATTTGGCCTACCAGCTGCGCGATGACGAACGCCTGAAGGTCGACCTGTCTTTGCGCGTCCAGAACCTGCAAGACAACAGCAGCTTTGATGGCTTTTCTTCGGGCAAAAACACCTTGCGCGCCCGTGTGGGCGTGAACTACCAAGTCAACAAACGCTGGTCGGTGGGCACCGATGTGACCCAAGACCTGATGGACCGGGGCGACGGCACCACCTTGTCGGTCGGTGCGTCGTATGGCCTGCCGCTGAGCGAGCGCAGCACCCTCAGCCTGAGCGCTGGCGTGAACTGGGCCACCGCCGACCACTGGGCCACCCAGCTGCGCCTGCTGCCCCCACCACCCGGGGGCTGGCATGCAGGATTGGGCTCGGTGGGTCTGGGCATGAGTTACCGTTATGCCTTCACGCCGCAATGGGCCTGGTTTGGCACGGTGGGCAGCTCGCGCCATTTGGGCCAGGTCGACACCGTCAGCCCCAGCGCCCTGAGCTGGAGCGGCCAGATCGGTGTTCTTTACTTCAGCCGCTGACACCACTCACATGCCTGCTTACCGTTTTGAAGCCCTGCAAACCGATGGTGTCCTGCGCAAAGGCACGCTCGAAGCCGACAGCCTGAAAGCCGCACGCACCCAATTGCGTGGGCAACAACTGGTGCCGCTGTTGGTCGAAGCCATTGCCTCGGGCTCGGCCCGCGAAACGACCGGCGCCCTGCCCTGGTGGCAGCGCCCCATCGGCGGCGGCCGCGCCTTCAGCACCAGCGAACGCGCCGTGTGGACACGCCAATTGGCCGGCTTGGTGGGCAGCGGCTTGCCGGTTGAACGGGCCTTGGCCGCTCTGAACGAAGAGGCCGACGACGACCCACAACGCCACCTGCTGGCGGCCATTCGCGCCGACATCAACTCGGGCAGCACACTGGGTCGGGCGCTGGCGCAATTTCCACAAGAGTTTCCCGCCATCGACCGCGCCGTGATCGCAGCGGGCGAGCAAAGCGGCCATCTGTCAGACGTGCTCAACCAGCTGGCCAATGACCTGGAAGACCAGCAGGTCTTGCGGGCCAAGCTGCTGTCGGCCTCGCTGTACCCGGCCATCGTGAGCTTGGTGGCGCTGGCGATTGTGATTTTTCTGGTCACCTCGGTGGTGCCCCAAGTGGCCGGGGTGTTTGCGGGCACCCAACGCCAGTTGCCGGGCCTCACGGTGGCCATGTTGGCCATCAGCGACTTTGTGCGCACCTGGGGATGGTTCATGCTGCTGCTGCTCGCAGGGGGCGTGTTGGCGTTTCGCATGGCCATGCGCCAAGCCGCGCTGCGCCTGCGTTTTGACGCGGCTTGGCTGCGCCTGCCCCTGATCGGTCGCCTGGCGCGGGGCTACAACAGCGCCCGCTTTGCCTCCACGCTGGCCATGCTCACGGCTGCGGGTGTGCCCATCCTCAAAGCCCTGCAGGCGGCAGCCGACACCTTGTCCAACCAAGCCCTGCGGGCCGACGCTTTGGAAGCCTTGGTGCGCGTGCGCGAAGGCGCGCCGCTGGGCACGGCGCTGGCGCAAAACGCCCGCTTTCCGGGTCTGCTGTCCATGTTTGCGCGGCTGGGCGAACAGACCGGCCAACTGCCTGTCATGCTGCAGCGGGCGGCGCAGCAAATGTCAGGCGAAGTGCAGCGCCGCGCCATGGCTTTGGCCACCGTGCTGGAGCCCCTGCTGATCGTGGCCATGGGCGGCATGGTGATGCTGATCGTTCTGGCCGTGCTGATGCCCATCATGCAACTGAACCAGTGGGTCAAATGAGCCTTCAGCGCATGGCCCTCACATTGTCCAAAGGAGCCCTCGATGCCCGCATCCCTTGAAGGCCAGTTGGTGGTGGCGATCTCGTCACGCGCCCTGTTCGACTTTGAAGAAGAAAACCAGGTGTTTGAGCAAGGCGACGACCGGGCCTACATGAAGCTGCAACTCGATCGCCTGGAGGCGCCTGCCAAACCTGGCGTGGCCTTTTCTTTGGTGCGCAAGCTGCTGGCGTTCAACAACGCCGATGCGCAGCGCGTGGAGGTGGTGATCCTCTCGCGCAACGACCCGGTCTCGGGCATGCGGGTGTTCCGCTCGGCGCAGCACTACGGCCTGCCCATTCAGCGCGGCAGCTTCACACGCGGTCAGCCGCCGTGGCGTTACCTGCGGCCGCTCAACGCCAACCTGTTTTTGTCGACCCATTTGTCGGATGTGCGGGCGGCACTCGATGCCGGTGTGCCGGCCGCGCAGGTCTACCCGCATTCAGCCCTGGCCTCTGAGGCGCATCCGCACGAGGTGCGCATTGCGTTTGACGGCGACGCCGTGCTGTTTTCGGACGAAGCCGAGCGGGTGTTCCAGGCAGAGGGCCTATCGGCTTTCCAAAAGCACGAGAGCGACAAGGCCGGGCAGCCCCTGCTGGCAGGGCCTTTTAAACCGGTACTGCAAGCGCTGCACCAGCTTCAGCAAGCGGGTACCCCCGCCATGCGCATCCGCACCGCACTGGTCACGGCCCGCAGCGCACCTGCGCACGAACGCGCCATCCGCACCCTGATGGACTGGAACATCGAAGTGGACGAGGCCATGTTTCTGGGCGGTTTGCCCAAGGGCGAGTTCTTGCGCGAATTTGAGCCGGATTTTTTCTTCGATGACC
>JACCDG010014922.1_pt1 | contig 14352 bp, 14 predicted proteins | sample 7442471 | NCBI WGS metagenome assembly JACCDG01 (sample SAMN15323444, study PRJNA562643) | freshwater metagenome | isolation source: river surface water | place: USA:Blue River Watershed | collected 2017-08-17
CCAAAGGTTGGATTCACTTCATCCATCTCAGCTAATTGGTCGTAAGGAACATTTGCTTCTGCAAGCAGAACGTTCATGTGTCCTGGCATACGACCTGCAACTGGGTGGATTCCATAGGCAACATCGATGCCCTTTGAAATCATCAAGTCTGCTAATTCGCGAACAGTGTGTTGTGCCTGTGCAACTGCAAGACCAAATCCCGGAACGATAACAACGCGACGTGCATAGTTGAGCAAGATTGCAACATCATCAGGTGATCCAGAACGAACTGGACGTTCCTCGCCAGCTGCTGCAACATCTTGCGGCTTTGCGGTGAATGCACCAAACAAAGTTCCAAATAGTGAACGACCCATCGCCTCTGCCATTAAACGGGTCAAGATAGTTCCCGATGCACCAACAAGAGTTCCAGCGATGATCAACAGCGTTGAATCAAGTACATATCCGCTTGCAGCCACTGTTAAACCAGTAAAGGCGTTGAGCAAAGAGATAACGATCGGCACATCTGCGCCACCAACTGGAAGCACAAACAAAATACCAAATAGCAGTGAGAGACCAGCGAGAATCAACAGTGGCGTTGTTCCAAGTGAGTTAACAACCCAGCCGCCGACGCCAATAACCGATACCAGGGTTGCTGCGATAATAAAGCGGCCCGCTGGGAAAATTACCGGGCGGGTAGTCATTAACTCTTGCAGCTTCATAAAGGTAATGATTGAACCGCTGAATGAAACACAGCCAACAATTACTGTAAATACCGTAAATACAACAACAGCGGTTGTGGCCTTATCGCCCAGATTCAAGTACTCAACGATCGCAACAAGCGCCGCTGCGCCACCACCCACACCATTAAAGAGTGCAACAAGTTGAGGCATCTGGGTCATTTGAACCTTGCGTGCAGCAGGTACGCCAATAATCAAACCAACTGCGATCGCACCGAGGATCCAGCCAAGGTTGTTCAAAGGAAGTGATGAACCCTCATTGGAGTAGAAGAAGACAACTAAAGTTGCAAGCCCTGCACCAAATGCACCAATTAAGTTTCCACGACGAGCAGTCTTCGGATGTGACAGACCCTTTAATGCCAGAATGAAAGCGATACCGGCAGCAAGACCAATGAGGTCATATACGGTGCGGCTCATTTCTTATTTCCTTTGAACATCTCAAGCATTCGGTCGGTAACAACAAAGCCACCCACCATATTGATTGTTGCCAAGACGATCGCCGCAACCGATAAACCAAGTTCAAGATTGGTTGTGCTGTGATCTGCCACGATGATGGCTCCCACCAAAATCACACCGTGAATCGCATTTGCACCAGACATCAATGGTGTGTGCAAGGTAGATGAGACCTTTGAAACAACCTCAAAGCCAACAAAGACAGATAACACAAAGATCGAAACAATCGCCATCGCTTCCATTACTTAGCTCCTCTTCGTGCACCAGCATGCGTAACCGCAGCGCCATTAATAATTTCATCCTCAAAATCAAGGTTAAAGGCCACCTTTTGATCATCCTTTGCAGGGGTCGTAAAGAGCGACAAAAGATTTACAACGTTGCGTGAATACAAGAATGAAGCATGGAAAGGTAGTTGGCTAGGCACATCTTTACCGCCCCAAATCCGAACTCCACCAGCTGTTTCAACGACCTCGCCAGGCTTGGATCCTTCAACATTGCCACCAGTTTCTGCAGCTAAGTCGACGATGATTGTGCCTGGTGCCATTGAATCAACCATCGCTTGTGTCATCAACCGTGGTGCCTGACGACCTGGAACCGCAGCGGTTGTAATCACAACATGAGATTTTGCGATGTAAGGCGTTAATAGTTCGCGTTGCTTTGCTGCGCGCTCTTCAGTCATCTCACGGGCATAACCACCAGCACCTTCAAGCGCTTCAAGCTCTAGTTCAATAAATGCTGCGCCCATCGAGCGAACTTCATCAGCAGATGCCGGACGAACATCGTAAGCAGAAACAACCGCACCTAAACGACGCGCAGTTGCGATCGCTTGCAAACCTGCAACACCGGCACCAAGAACCAAAACCTGTGCGGGTGTAACTGTTCCTGCCGCTGTCATCAACATCGGGAAAAATCGTGGCGATAGTTCTGCGCCAACAACAGCTGCACGGTAACCAGCACACAAAGCTTGCGAAGTTAATGCATCCATTGATTGCGCACGAGAAATACGTGGGACTAATTCAAGAGAAAATGCGGTCACACCTGCTGCAGCAGCGGCATCGATGGAATCAACTGCGGTGACAGGTGAGAGAAATGAGATCGTGATCGCGCCTTTTTTCAAAGTAGACATCTGTTGCGGTGTTAATGGTTGAACAGATAGAACAACATCGGCATCAGAGAGAACATCGCCGCTTTTTACCGTTGCACCTGCTGCCGTGAAATCAGCATCAGTGGCTTGCGAATGAAGCCCTGCACCAGCTTCGATCGTGACATCTAGACCTAGGCGAGTTAATTTGTTGATGATATCCGGGACAAGCGCAACGCGCTTTTCTCCCTCTTTGATTTCCCGTGGGACGGCTACGCGCATACCTGAAATGTTAGTGCGTATAGCCCTTTAAGTCACCACGAACGAGGTGATAGAGAATCGATTGAATAGTTGTTCTGCGGTGGTACGCCTCTCGCCAAATGACTGAGCGTGGGCCATCGATAACTGAGGCCTCAACCTCTTCACCACGGTGTGCAGGTAAACAATGCATGAACAAAGAATCCTTGCTCGAGAGTTTCATCAAATTTTCTGTTACTGCAAATGGTGAGAGAGCCAACATCTTTTCGGCGCGATCACTTTCTGAATCACCCATCGACATCCACACATCTGTGTAGAGAACGGAGGCATCCTTAGCGGCAGCCTCTGGATCATGAGTGACCTCTACTTTTCCGCCACTGTTAGCTGCGATATTTTTTGCAACAGCTACTACTACTGGATCTGGTGCCCACTTACCACTTGGTGTTGCTGCAACTACATGTGCACCCATTATTGCGCCCATAATCAACCAGGCATGAGACATATTGTTACCATCACCAAGATACACAAATTTGCGACCTGCAATATCTGTTCCAAAGTTTTCACGAATCGTTAACCAGTCTGCTAATAGCTGTGTTGGGTGATCTACATCCGTTAATGCGTTGATAACTGGAATTGTTGAATACGCTCCCAATTCATCAACATCTGATTGGGCAAATGTTCGGATGATTAAAGCGCTGCAGTACCCACTAATTATTTTGGCGGTATCCTCAATTGTTTCTCCGCGGCCAAGTTGCAACTCATCGCCACGAATGAAGATTGGTGTGCCGCCTAAGTGGGCAACGGCGGTTTCAGAAGAAAGACGGGTGCGGGTTGAAGGCTTTGTCATGTAGATCGCCACAGTTTTATTGGCTAATGCTGTGTTTGATCGCAGAGGATTCTCAGCAAATTCAGCGGCGGTCGAAAGCAATAGTTCGACATCTGCTCGGCTTAAATGCTCTGTACGGAGTAAGTCCTTCATTTGCGAATTCTACCCGTAGTTTTGGGGTGCACATAGGTATTCTTATCCACCTCATGGGCATCTTTCGAAAAATTGGAATTGGGTCGGAGTCTGATACCGATCTCTTAACCCGCCCATCCCTTGATGAACAACTTCAAGAGGATGATGGTGGCCATGATCGCTTTGCTCATTATGTGAAGAAAGAGAAGATTGTCGAGTCCGCAGTAACAGGAAAAGCGGTGAAAGCTCTCTGTGGAAAGAAGTGGATTCCATCTCGTGATCCCGAGAAGTATCCAATCTGTCCGACCTGCAAAGAGATTCACGCAGGGTTGAAGCCAGATCCCGAAGAAAAGTAATTATGAAGCGCATTATCGCCTTCGTTCTTTCTCTGGTCACAATCGCAACACTGACGACTTTCATCACCGCACAAACAGCTTCGGCAGAGGGTAAGCCCCCTCGCAAAGTTGTAACTGGATGGCTTCCTTATTACTCGGTGCGAACCATTATGCCTTTGGTTCGCAAACTTCCATCTGCGCAGCCCACTGTTCCGGGAAAGCCTGCGGTATGTGATGCATCCCAATATGGTCCCGCGGAAAATCAAGCGATTGAATCCTCTTACCTATTTACAAATAAAGATTTAATGAAAGAGGTAATGCCCTTTTGGTTTTCGATTAAATCGCCGACGGTAATTCGCAATGATTATGTAACAGGAAATCCATCTTGGCCTATGGCAGATACTGTCTGCTTAATACGTCGTGCCGGATTGCAGGTAATTCCTACTATGACCGATGGCACGGGAAAGTTAGAGCTTTCTAACTACCTTGCAAACCCAACTACGCGATCAACTATTGTGAAAACCATCGTTGACTTAGTTCTCAACAATAACTTTGATGGCATTGATTTAGATTATGAAGGCTTTGCCTTCGTCGATGGAAACTCCACCTGGACTAAAACGGCGCCACGTTGGGTCGCTTTAGTAAAGGAGCTCAGCGTTGCTTTACGTTCTCACAACAAATTGCTCTCTATTTCAACCCCTTATGTGTATGACCCAAAAGAGAAGCAAAAGGGTTACTTTGTCTATGCGTGGGCTGATGTAGCAAGCAGCATTGATCGTTTACGAATCATGACTTATGACTATTCCGTTGCTAAGCCAGGACCAATTGGTCCAATCTCATGGACTGAAAAGACATTGAAATATGCAGTAAGCATCATGTCTCCATCAAAGGTATACATCGGATTTCCTGGATATGGTCGAGACTGGATCACATCTGTTCAAGGAAAGTGTCCAGTCAATGCACCACCAGGTTTAAAGGGTGGAGCAAAAGCTGCAACATTTAAGACGAGTTATGCCGAGACTAAGGCAGCTATCGACAAAGCAACCCCTATCTTTGATGAAAAGTTTAGCGAAGCCACTTACTCATACACACAAACTTATAACGGCTTATCAGCAACAGGTGCATCAACAGAATGCAAAGTAAATCGAACTGTTTGGTATCAGAATGATCGTAGTTATGCAGAGCGCATGGCACTTGTTGCTAAGTATCGACTAGGTGGTGCTGCACTGTGGACCCTTGCGATGGAGTCTCCTGCGGCAACTGCAGAGCTACGCAAAGCCGCTCTATCAATAGCGCCAGATCCTGTTGTGAGTACATTGAGCATTGAAGGCGCTCCTCAAAACACTATTAACTATGCAGGATTGTTTACGGTTAAAGGATTGCTCACACTCAAGGATAAAACTCCAGTTGCAGGAGTCCCAGTGTCACTAGAGATTAAGCGCGCAAATGAAAGCACGTGGAGCAAGGTTACCGAACTGATTACAGCTGTGGATGGAACGATATCTACTCCAATGACATTGGGTGGTGCTGCATCCTTGCGCCTAACAACGGTTGGAACATGGGAACAAGCCGAATCTATTTCGCAAGAAGCAAAAATCACGGTAAAGAGCAGTGTGCAGTTAGATCGTCCAGTTTCTGTATCTAAGGGCTCACCAATAGTTATCAAGGCTCAGCTATTGCCACCTATGCCTGGAAAGACAGCACAATTGCAGAAAAATGTTAATGGCAAGTGGCAAAATGTAGGTACTGCAGTGCCATCTGATGCCAATGGCTTATTTACCCTCACTGCGGTCGAAACAAAACGAGGAGTTGTAACAATGCGAGTTCAGATAGTGGGCGATATCGTCTCTGAGCAGTTCGCAATTGTGATTCGTTAATTATGCCAAAAGTAAAAAGCAAGAGTGATGTTAATGAGAAGCTCGATGAAGAGCTAAAAGCTATTTTCAGTGGTGACATTCCTTGGGTAACAATTGTTTGGGATGATCCAGTCAATTTAATGACCTACGTAACATATGTGTTGATGGAGCTCTTTGGTTACAGCAAAGAAAAAGCACATGAGTTAATGATGAAGGTGCACACAGAGGGTAAAGCGGTGGTATCTACCGGAAGCCGCGAAGAGATGGAGCATGATGTTGCTCGTCTTCATGAATATGGTTTGTGGGCAACTCTTCAGCGTGGTGATCAAGCGATATGAGTGAGGTTCAACATGGATTTTTTCGACATGGTGATAACGCATATTTAGCCAATTTCACTGAAGCCGAGCGCGAGGTATTGCTGAATCTTGCAGAACAAATCATTGAGTTATTGGCAGAACGGGTAGATCAACATAACGAAGACCCACTTGCCGCCATGGTTGGTATTACCGTGCATGACACACCTCCAGAAGATGAGGTTTTGTTGCGTTTACTGCCAAATGCATATGCAGATCAAGTTGATGCATCTGAGTTTCGTCGATATACGGAATCAACTTTGCGTCAGAAGAAACAGGCTCATGCAATGGCTATGCGCATGCATATTAAAACCGCTGTTGATGGGGTTGTTGAGTTAGATCATGATTCTGCAAATGCATGGTTAGGCGCGATGAATGATGTTCGACTTGCACTCGGAGTCCGCTTAAGAGTTGATACAAATACTCAACAAGATTTAGAGCTATTAGCGCCAGATGACCCGATGCGAGGCGTTTATGCTGTTTATAGCTGGCTTGGCTGGCTGCAAGAGAGTTTGATCGATGCGTTGATGGATGAATCTCAATAGTTCAGCTACCAGTATCACCATGCACGCAAGGTAGGCTTGGCCTGTGAGTGAAGCCCCAATTGGAATCTTTGATTCAGGTGTAGGCGGATTAACCGTTGCGCGTGCAATCCTTGATCAACTTCCTAATGAATCCACTCTTTATATTGGTGATACAGCGAGGGGTCCTTATGGTCCACGTCCACTTGCTGAAGTTCGGGAATTTGCTCTTGAAACCATGGATTACCTTGTAGAGCAAGGTGTAAAAGCAATAGTGATTGCATGCAACACAGCATCTGCGGCAATGCTTCGAGATGCGCGTGAGCGATATTCAATTCCAGTGATAGAGGTTATCCAACCTGCGGTACGTCGAGCTGTTGCAGCTACACGATCAGGAAATGTTGGAGTTATCGGAACTCGCGCAACTATTGATTCAAAAGCGTATTTGGATGCATTTGCTGCAGCACCCCAATTAAAAATAACATCTATAGCTTGCCCGCTATTTGTTGAGTATGTAGAACGTGGTGAAACATCTGGTGCAGAAATCACCAAAATCGCCCGTGAATATTTAGCACCGGTTATGGAGGCCAAGGTAGACACATTGGTGCTGGGATGTACCCACTATCCATTACTCACAGGAGTGATCTCTTATGTAATGGGTGAAGGCGTGACTTTAGTTTCAAGCGCTGAAGAAACCGCTAAAGATTTGTATCGAACTCTGGTTGAAAATGGCTCACTGCGAGCACATAGTTCAACCCCTGCAACACATAGATTCTTAGCAACCGGTGATGCCAAGGCCTTTGAAACCTTAGCTCGACGTTTTCTAGGTCCAGAGGTAACGCACGTTGAACACCAAGAGCTGTAACACATACAGTTTTTCGCGATAGGGGAGTTGAAGATGGCACGCAATGATGGACGCACTGAGAAAAATCTACGCGAAATCAAGTTCACACGCGGGTGGCTGGACCATGCTGAAGGATCAGTACTAGTTGAGTTTGGTAAGACTCGAGTTTTATGTGTTGCCTCATTTACACCTGGTGTGCCACGTTGGTTGAAGGACACCGGAAATGGTTGGGTAACCTCAGAGTATTCAATGCTTCCTCGCGCAACGCACACACGTTCTGATCGTGAAAGCGTTAAGGGCAAGTTAGGTGGCCGTACACAAGAGATTTCACGTCTTGTTGGTCGCTCACTTCGTGCAGTTGTAAATATGAAAGAGCTGGGCGAGAACACAATCGTTATCGACTGTGATGTTCTTCAGGCAGATGGTGGAACTCGTACCGCTGCTATCACCGGTGCCTATGTTGCATTAGCTGATGCCATTGCATGGGCGAAGTCACAAGGCCACATCAAAGAAAGTGCCAAACCACTCAATGACTCAGTTGCTGCGGTGAGTGTTGGAATCATCGATGGTGTTCCAATGCTTGATCTTTGTTATGAAGAGGATGTCCGTGCAGGAACCGATATGAATGTGGTTGTGGCAGGTGATGGACGTTTCATCGAGGTTCAAGGCACCGCAGAGGGTGAACCATTTGATCGTGCATTACTAAATCAATTACTTGATTTAGCTGTTGCAGGATGTTCCACATTGAGTCAACTACAGAAAGATGTACTCGCTAAGTAATGTCCCATAAACTCGTACTTGCTACACGCAATCAGGGAAAGATCACGGAGTTTCGTAGAATTCTTGAAGAGCTTGCCCCTGGTCAGATCGAGCTCATTGGCGTTGATCAATTTCCGCACCTTGTAGATGTTGATGAAACCGGTTCAACATTTGAAGAGAACTCTCTATTGAAAGCTCGCTACACCTGTGAAGCTACAGCTTTACCCGCGATTGCAGATGACTCAGGTCTGTGTATCGATGCCCTTAATGGCGATCCAGGCATTTATTCAGCTCGATGGGCTGGGGTTCATGGAAATGATCAAGCCAATATAGATAAAGTCTTGGAGCAACTTAAAGATGTTCCAGATCAAGAGCGAACCGCGCACTTTATGTGTGTGGCCTCATTGGTTTTGCCCGATGGCCGCCACCAGGTTGCAGAAGGTCGCTTTGATGGCCACATCCTTCACGCTCCTGTTGGAGAGAATGGTTTTGGGTACGACCCGATTTTTCAGCCCCTAGGTTTGAGTGTTTCCTCCGCACAAATGAGCGCAGAGGAAAAGGATTTAATGAGTCACCGCGGAAAATCACTACGGTCTATCGCGCCTCATGTCATCCAAATGCTTGCGAGCCTGGGGTAGCCTTAACCCATACAAGTGCGTTAAAAACGTGCGTACCGCAACCCAAGGAGTTCCACGTGGCCGTTAAGAAGACCGCAAAGAAAGCAGCTAAGAAGTCTCCTGCAAAGAAGACAACTGCGAAGAAGAAGTCACCAGCAAAGAAGGCTGTAGCTAAAAAAGCTGTTGCAAAAAAGAAGACAGCCAAGAAAGCCGTAGCAAAGAAGGCTGTAGCGAAGAAGACTGCAAAGAAGTCAGCGGTGAAGAAGACCGCAAAGAAGTCTGTTGCGAAGAAAGCTGTAGCGAAGAAGAAGGTTGCCAAGAAGGCACCAGCAAAGCGTGTTGTTAAGAAGGCTGCAGTTGCAGTTACTTCTGCTCCAAGACCTGCAGCGGTAGCGGCTCCTGTTAAGGCAGCAGCACCTGCACCCGTTAAGCCAGTTGCAGCTCCAAAGCAATCAACATCAACTCGTACAGCATGGCTAGTGGTAATCGGAATTGCAGCGCTCGCAATTATTGTGTGGTCACAATCTACAGATAAGGACAGCGATGATGCAGCTCCTGCACCTTCAATGTCACAGAGTGCAGAACCATCTGCAACACCATCTGAGAGCGAAGAGCCAGCGGTAACAGTTACTGCGGTTGAAGCACCAACAAAGTTTGTTGCACTCAATGCTGAAGGCGGATTAAAGCTTCGCTGGGTAGCACCAACAGCTGTTGAAGGCCTTACTGGATATAACGTTGAAATCCGTGCCAACGGAACCGGCGAGTGGTCAGTAATCGCAACAGTTCCTGCAGATCAACTCACACAAAATGTTTCAAAGGCTAGTGATTCAGGCTGGACTCAGTTCCGCGTTTCATCTGTTTACGCAGATGGACAAACTGCATCAGCAACAGCATTTGGAATTCCAGGAGAGTTTAAGTAAAGAATTCATTGTAAAAAATCCCTCACTTAACGGTGGGGGATTTTTTATTGCCCACTCATAACTTCAGTAGCTGGTGAAAGTTCTGCGGCGATCGCATCTACATATGCACGAACACCAGCTGGAACTAGATGCACTCCATCTGGTCCAAAGTACTCTGGATGGTTAGCTGAAATCGCTGCCCAATCAATTAACCGCGCTCCATACTGAGCTGCGTACTTAGCTATTAATTCATTGTTCTCATCACGCCAATCCCGTGGAACAGCGGTGTTTACAACGATGATACGGGGCTGCTCTGCAATTTCAGCAAAGATCGCTGCCACTTGCTCTTCACTTAACTTATTATTGTTTCCAAGGTTCAAGATGATGGTTGAACCAACCATATTCGCCTTGTCATTCTTGATAACCTCTAAAAGCTCTGGTGCTTGTCGCCCAACTCGTGCGTTAATTAAGCCAATGTTTTCCCGCGCATCTAACTCGAAACGAATTCCTAAGATAACTGAGTCACCGGTAACCCAGAGGCCACCCTCAGTCAATGTAGGCACGGTAGTTGGTTGCTCTAACTGCTTCTTAAGTTGATTAAGTTGGCGATCACCCTCTGCAATAGCGCTAAGTGCGGAGGTTGTAGTTACACCGATTGTTGAGATGATAATGAGAAAGACTGCAAACTTTTGTCGAAGTTGAACTCGCTTAGTGCGGTACTTCATTCCCTTAAACCAATAATCAATAAGCCCTGTTCTAACTGGTAATTCAACGATTCGCAGAGAGATATCTGCCAGGGCAAAGACAATCAATATTCGCAATGTGTACAGCGCCCACGGAGAACCTTCTAGATCAAATTGAGGACGTGTGAGTTGAAATACCACCCAGTGCCACAAGTAAATTGCGTATGAACGCTCACCGATCCAGACAAATGGGCTAGTACTGAGAATCGGAGCAAAGCGAGAAGCTGGATGCACAATCGAAGTAATGATTGCACAACCGAAAATTCCAGCTAGCGGAAAGGCAATCTTGTAAAGAGTTGGATCATTCTCATCGACAAGTAAAAATGCTGCAATGATTCCAACTAGACCAAAGAGACCAATTCCATCAATGAAATCCTGGGCCTTCTTTGAAACTGTTTCATTGAGATTCTGTGGAATCCATCGGACAGCAAGGGCTGCACCGAGAAATAAACCAATGCTGTGCGTGTCTGTACCAAAGTACACATGGCTTACAGAGGATGAATTCGCCGCATCAATGCGCAGTGAGACAAGAAGAAGTGAAATTCCTGAAAACGCTGCAATCAATAGGGCCGCACCAGAAATCTTGTTCTTACCGAAGTACCGTAAAACTAAGAGGAGAATCAGCGGCCACACCAGGTAAAACTGTGCCTCTACGCCAAGTGACCAGGTGTGCTGCAAAAGTGGAGCTCGCCCAATTTCTTCGAAGTAATCAGTTTGGCGAAATACCAACCACCAGTTCATTCCGCCAAAGAGCGCAAAGGGAGTGTCTGCAACAAATCGTCGCATGGTGTCTGGTGCCCAGACTCCGATAAAGACAGTTGTCACAATGATCATGAAAACAAGTGGTGGCAGCAAACGTCTGATGCGAGCTATATAGAAAGCACGTAGATCTAATCCACCACTTCGTTGAATCGAATCTAAAAGCAAACGTGTAATCACATAGCCAGAGATCACAAAGAAGAGATCTACACCAAGAAATCCTCCTGGAATCCAATCAAAACCAAGGTGATAGAGCATCACCGCGATTACAGCGACAGCACGTAAACCATCGATGGCAGGTATGTAACGGATGCCGCGGGGAGTGGACATGGCTTTTATGAGCTAAAGGAAATTAGCGCTTTGCGGTTTTCTTGGCCGAGCTCTTCTTTGCCGGAGCCTTTTTTGCGGCCTTCTTCGCAGTTTTCTTAGCACTCTTCTTTGGTGCATCAAGTGCTGGACGGGTGCGTTGGCTAGAAACCTTAAGCGGACCTGGATTAATTAATGTGTCATCTGCGTTGAGATTATCGAGAACACTCTTTTGAAGCTCTTCAAGCCTTTGGAAAGCACCATCGAGACGGTTACGTGATTGCTGAATCGCAGACTCTGCGGCATCTAGTGATTGCTTCTGAATTCGGTAGAGACGCTCTGCCTCGGAAATAACTCCAGCCAACCATTGACGATATCCAGAGACCTCGGTTGTCGCTTCGGTGATAATTCTTTCGCCTTCGCGACGAGCTGCAGTTGCAAGTGCTGCAATTTCCCGCTTCTTACTCTCCATCAAACTCTCAGCTTCGGCCTCTGCCTGAGCAATCTTCTCTTCAGCCTCTGCTTCTGCGGTCTGAATGTATTTACGTCCACGTGATTCAGCACCTGAAAGAATTGAGCGAGCCTTTGCATCAGCTGCTTCTAACTCTTCCTTTGTTGCTCGAGTTGTTTCGGCAACTAAACGTGATGCTGCCGCCTGCGCCTTGCTCTCTCGCGCTTGGGCAGATTTGATCATCGACATCGCTGTCTCTGTTGCGAGAATCTCAAACTCTTCTTTAGTTAAACCTGTGATGTCTCGGCGAGATTTTAAATCTGCAATTTGTGCTTCAAGTTCGCGGATGCGGTCGACCGATGATGGCTGGTTTGAACTTTCATCCTCGCCAGTGAAGCCCACCCAGTTAAGGAAGCTCTTCTTCTCCGCCATGCTGCACCCCGCCTCAAGTAAATCTGTATTGATGTGGGCCTAGGTTAGAGCAAGGTCCTATTTACTGTAAATCGCCACTGAAATAGCTATGTACTGCGAGATCCATGCGGCTAGAACAAAGATATGGAAGAGCTCATGAAAGCCAAAGTACTTAGCCTCACGCCCAGGCCGCTTTAGGGCGTAGAAGATGGCACCCACTGAATAAAAGAGACCACCGATAGCGATTGGTAGTAATACCCATAAACCACCCGCCCGATAGAGCGCAGGGGTATAAAAAACTGCCACCCAACCGAGCAGCAAGTAATTAGCGACATATAACCAACGCGGTGCATTAATCCAAAAGACTCGCAAGCCAACACCCACTGCTGCACCGATCCAGACAACTGACAACAGGATGGTTCGGTCACGGCCTTCAAGTAATGCAACAGCAAAGGGAGTGTAAGAACCTGCAATCAATAAGTTGATATTTGCATGATCCCAACGACGCCAAATCTTTTTCTTTGCCGGCACCCATGGAACTCGATGATAAATCGCTGAAACGCTAAAGAGCATGATGGCGGTTATTGAATAAATCGCGACCGCAAACTTTAAGGATTCTTTACTCAAAATGAAAAGAACTAAAGATGCGATGATGACGGCAGGAGTAGCGCCGAGGTGAAACCAGCCACGTAGCTTTGGAGGTATTACGGGAGTCTGACTCACCTCGTAAGCCTAGCGTAAGAAAAGAGATTCACCCGTGGACAAAGAGGGATGGCACTGCCAAACTTGCGCAATGACTCATAGATCACCCATATTTGAAATCAGCGATGTTTACATCGATCAAGAAGCAGCATTAAGCCCAATGGGCTGCACCTACCTTGGAAATGGTTTAAACCAGGACAAGTTAGATGATTTTTCAATCGCAGCTGCTGAAGTGAGCGCAAATCTCACTCGCGAGACCTTGAAAAAGCTAGCTTCACTTGAGCCGATTGATGAGATCGATCGCATCGCAAAAGCAGTGATGACCGAGCGCCTTGAATCAGGTCTTGCACTTCATGACAGCCAAGAGTCATTTGTATTGTGGAATGTGCTCACCTCACCACCTTCAAATGTTCGTTCAATCTTTGAATTAATGCCTAAAAACACAGCTCAGGATTTTGACAATATCGCCAAGCGTTTAGCGGCGGTCGATGGTGCATACAAATCTTGGTGCGAAACCATTCTGACAATCGCTCAATCTGGAAAAACAACGGCGCAACGCCAGGTAAAGGGTGTTATCGCACAACTAGATAGCTACGCCAATGGTGGCTACAGCACGATGTGCAAGAACTTTGATGCGGATGGAAAGTATCCAGCGATTCATGAGGCGGCAAAGCTGGCCGAAAAGGCATCTGCTGATGCTGCAGATTTCTTGCGAAACAAGTACCTGCCAATTGCAACACCACATGATGCAGTTGGTGCAGAGCGCTATGCGGTGTGGGCTCGTTACTTCACAGGTGCACAACTTGATCTTCCAGCTACATATGAGTGGGGTAAGCAAGAGCTCAAGGCGATCAATGATCGAATGTGGGAGCTTGCCAAGGTAATCAACCCTCAAGCAAAGACACTTCGCGAGGTTGCAGACACCCTAGATAACGATCCAAAGTACAAGGTTGTTGGTCCTGAAAATGTAGTGAAGTACCTTCAGGATTTCACCGATGCAGCGATGCAGCGTATGAATGGCGAGTTCTTTGAGATCGATCCACGAATCGCAATTTGTGAAGCACGACTTGCACCAGAAGGCAGCGCATCTGCTCCTTACTACAACCCACCTTCAGAGGATCTCTCACGTCCAGGTACAACATGGATTCCAATGCTCGGTAAGAATGAAGTCAGCAATTGGCATCTAGTTTCGACTTGGTACCACGAGGCTGTTCCTGGTCACCACCTTCAAATTGGAACTGCAACAGTTGAAAAGGATCGCCTGAGCGGTTACCAGCGCCAAGCTGCATGGGTCAGCGGATACGGCGAAGGTTGGGCTTTGTATGCAGAG
>JACCDG011196719.1_pt1 | contig 14352 bp, 14 predicted proteins | sample 7442471 | NCBI WGS metagenome assembly JACCDG01 (sample SAMN15323444, study PRJNA562643) | freshwater metagenome | isolation source: river surface water | place: USA:Blue River Watershed | collected 2017-08-17
AAAATTCAGAGTCATATTCCTGCTTGGATCTAATTACCAGACCCTTTTTTAAATGATTGTAGAAGTTAATAACGTGTGGGTTGATATCATTCAGCGTTGCCTTCTCTGGCAATAGCCCTAAAACTACAGCAAGTCCACCGCAAAATGGTTCCACCAATCGTCGATGAGAATGTTTGGACCACTTCTCGCGCAATATAGATACGAGCCATCTTTTGCCCCCAGCCCATTTAAGAGGAGGGCGAATACCTCCATCGGGCAAAATAAGAGAAGGCAATAACTGCGGGCTAAGGATGCTACCCATCTCATAAGTCCTCGATAAAAGTTAGTAATTTCAAATTCAACACGCAATTTTCAATGCATCGGCAGAAGCTGCCCTAATTGCATTGATGTTTAAAACGCCGCAAGACAATTATTAACCACTAGGCTTTGAATGTCTAGCATTTTATTTCCTTCAAAGCGACATATACACTTGCTATAGCCACCCTTCAAAGCGTGAAGATTAGAGATGCAAAGTACGACGACATTTTAAATGTAATAAACATCCAATGCTTTTTAAGGGAAGATTCATCGAATTAACAGTGGTGGCTAATGTCACCACTTCTCCATAAAGATTTTGCAACCACTTGGCTATTTGAGAGGAATTCTCTTATTTAGCGCATTTGCAAGCGAGGCCTTCTGTTCTTTTGTGCAGCAAGACATCGGAATAGTGATGGATGAGAACCCAAATTTCTTGTTCAGATTAGCAATAAAACGCTCTGGTGCCGCCAACTTGTTGATGTAATGTTCTTCGTTATTTATATAAATTTGAATCATCGATTTGTACTCGGCGTAACCGGTGACATCGCTCCACGGAATGAAGCCATAAGTCGAAAGATGAACGCCGTTTTCATCAGTCTTTACCAGTGGTCCTTTGTTTAAATATCTGCGTAATTGCAAAAGCAAGGCAAAGGGGAAAAGCGCTATGCCAAGCCATCCCACCATTGCTCCAAATAATCCATCGTAACCAGATGTTATTAACCAAACTGCCCCACAAATACATGCAACGTTGATTAAAAGCAGCATCGTTACTTTAGCTTTGGAATTATTGATAACTAACTGCGAATCGTCTGTCATTATCTTGCCCCGTCTTCTTTATCCGGCTGTAAATTGCGCATGCTAGTTCCTGTGTAATTTCCTTCCTTAGGAAAGCCTAGACGACGAACGGTGTTCTCCCACATCTTTCGAAACTTGGTTTCTTGAATATCCTCGATATTCATGCGAACAAGCGTGACCTTTTCTGGTCTGCCATCGCGCAGGACAGTGATATCAATTGGATCGCCAGCTTGAGCGAGTCTGATTTGGACTTGCCTTATATGTGGGTTCGCTTTGGCAAATTCGTTATCTTTTTGATTGTCGACTATTTTATCGCCCACTTTAATGCCGGCTCTAGCTGCCGGTGAATCGCGATAAACAGCAGTCACAACGGCAATATTCTGAAAATATTTGCGATAAGATTCGTAGCCAACGCAGCCAACGCCAAGCGATCTAAACTCATCGGCAGTTAGGTTATATCCATTTTGCAATTTTTCGGCAGCTAAGCGAAAGGCGTTATCATCAGCATCAACGCGCTTTTCGGTGGCACCAAATAATAATGTTCGATATTCTTGAGCGCTTGGATTTGAGTCGGGCTGTTGCGCTCGGCTAGGATTAGGTGCTAAAACTGCAGATATTGAAACGACGGCAAAAAAAACAGCGACCTGAACAATCGTCAATTGTTGTTTTGCTTTATCGAGGCGATTGGACTGCATGATAAAACGAATTCTACAGCGAGTCCACCCTGGTTGTAAACTTTGCGGTCTTTAGCAGACATCGACTCATAGCTGAATGTATTTTCCATAAGCTGACCTGCGTGCTTGCCACCACTTTTCAATCCCAAATTGCGCACTTGGTCACGACAGGTAAAAGTCCAATTGCCAGTGGTAGTAGTAATGGCATCCCAAGCAATTGTATAAAATTGATTCTCGTGCACAAGTTGATTCGACGCCGAATATGCCGAATATGACTTGGTCTTCACTTCACCGTTCTCGTTAAATGAAAACGCTATTGATTGACCAGCGATGACATCGTGATTGTCAGCGTACAATCTTGAATTTACGATATTGACGACACTGTCTAATTTAACTTTGCCGTTGGCGCTTCGAATCCAATCATAGAGCCCTTGGGCAAATACACTACTTATGTGTTTCTTGTTTTCTTGTGCACCGTTTGGTGCCAATCTTGCCTGAGGTTCGAGTGGATAATCACCGCCTAAAGAGGTGTAATAAGTAATTGGAAATGCACCAAATTTAGTATCTTCTAATAGATTCTGAAGAGAATAACATTCTTGCGGCAATCCCTGGGGCAAACTCAAATTCATCGATCCAGGTTTTGACTTGTCTTCCAAACTATATGGCTGAGCACAACTAGATGCTGCAACGGTTTTAAACGCCTGGTCTTTTTCATCTGGACGCTCCAACACGAGCGACACTTTCACCACACTCGATGGCATCATTCCATCGTCTTTGGCAAAATGATTTCGATCCACTAAACATGACTGCTTACCCACTCCAGTAAAAATGAAATCGTGACCACTGACTGGATAATTTTTAAATGCTTGATATAAGCCTTCTTCGGGTTTGCAAGATTCTGTTATGGTGGTGCTGCCGTCTTTTAGATAACCTAGCTGCATATCAAATTCTTTGATTTTATAATTACCAACGGCACCTTTTATATTGTCACTAATTGCGGCAAATGCTTTTGCTCTGGGTTTGAGTAATTCTTGATTAAAATCTCTTGGTCCATCTTTGGCATCGCTCAAAGCTTTTTTCAATTCCAAAGTTAGCTTGCAAGATGCCTCTTGAGCACACTCAGCATCGTGCAAAGCAAGTCGTCTGAATTCAGCACTACCCAAGCGCTCAGATAAAAGCATGCCGACTCTTGCACTAGCTAATATTGAATTTATTGAAACCACTGGTAGTGGCTTGCCATCACCCGCCAGGATACCTGTTTGGCAAGGTGCGTAATTGCCCAGTCCAATTAATCCAAAGTTTGGATCTTCAATTACAATTTTTGATAATTCTTTCACAGCAGAAAGACTTGCTGCTTCGCAAGCAGCTTCTGCTCTTTGACTGGCAACGGTAAATTTCAATATTGCAATACCAGTAACCATGGCAACGGCAAGCGCCGCCACACAGATGAGAATTATCATCAGCATGGCAGCGCCGCTTTGTTTTCGTCGTGTGGTGCGACATCGCATCTGTTATGGTCCGCCTACTTGCATTGGTATTGGTGTAGTGAATCCATAAGGTGCGCACAATTGATTAGTCGAAAGTAGTCGCGAGCCCTTCCCTACTGCAGGCGACGTGGACTGCACCGCGTACGACACTTCGCACAACTGGCGAGGTATGAAATTAACGGGCAATGTAGACAATGTAGCATTATCCACAAATTGCGGGTCTACCTGACTTGCTGCAAGCGCAGTGGTCGAGCCGAGTACTCTGAATTGGAAATTTCCACCAGCGTTTATATTCATGTTTGCAGCCACACGCATTGTGCCACCATAAACGATTGAATTTTTCACTTTCAACGTTCCAACACCAGTATTATTGTAAATCGGAAAATTGGAGATCATGTAAGGCGGCGTCGGTGTGCCAGATTTGTAAAAGGTACACTGGTTAACGTTCACTGCCGGAGGACTTACAGTAAGCGGGTCCATATAAATTCCAGCGAGATTTCCATTTAAGAATAAACAATCGAGCACAGACCATTTACCACTGTAGATTTGCAATCCGGTGCTCACATACGGTCCCAGTGCACAACTTCTAACATGTGTCGTGGACTTAAAATTGGCATCTGCATTGTTTGCTCCAAGGATACTGGATCCAGAGGCACCACGCTGCCAGCCGTCGCAAAATCTATCGCAACCAAACGAACATCTATTAAACACAGTCAAGTTTTCGACACCAGCCGTGTATATTTCTCTTGCACCGGCTGTGGAGTTACGAAAATCGCAGTCTAAAATTCTATTGTTATAACCACTATAACGAATCCCTACAGACGACGTTGCGCCATAAGGCGGTGATGTCACTCTATTGTCCATATAAATGTTTTTGACATTTATATTATTGGTGCCATTCCCAGCAATGTTGATGCAAGCGACTTTGTAAGCGTTCATTTTAATACCGCCACGTTGGGCGCCTATTATATTGATGAACGAGCCTTGAATGAGTATTGCATTGTCCAGTCCCACAGCACCAGTGGTGGCACCCCCATAAAATGTTATAGGTCCATTATGACCGGCTTGCGGACTTTGTCTAATTGTTATTGGCGCACCTTGAGCGCCGCTCTTTGGCACCGTAATAGAAGCGTTATAGGTAATGCCCGCAGCGCCACCATCCAAAAGTATTTGATCGCCAGCGTTGACCTTGGTCCAGTCAATATCCGAGGGCGATTTCCAAGCCTTCTTCCAATTACTTCCGTCAGCACCCGTGCCACTGGGCGAAACAAAATGATTGGCTGCCAGCGCATCTGTAGGCAGTGTAAAAACGCACGAAATGGCAAACGCCATTGATGCTAAAAGTCGTTTCATAGATTTGTCTCCACAATAAATCCGCACTCACCAAAGGTGGGCGCCGAGCGTCATTTCCATATTCGTACGCAGTTGAATCTAAGCATGTTCAATGTAGTTTTTCTGCGTGAACTTTTGGTGAAGCGAGCGTGAATTGAACGTGAAGTGTAGAGACTTTTTTCTTACTTAACCCTACCTGTCCTGGGCATCATGCTTTTGATTGTATATGTTACGACTCATGTTATCTTGCATGTGATCGAGTTTTCTTCTTTCCTTCAAGGTAAGCCCGTCTTGTCGCATGGAGGCTTCAGTCGCTGCAAATCTTTGCTGTTGGTTTGCAAGACGTTGAGCTTCATGCCCAGTCAATTCGCCTGATTGAATACCTTGGTACAATCGCTGTTGTTGATTGTGCTGATTTTGATTTACGTTGTACAAGCCAGGTCTGCCTGGGGGATTATATGTAGGTGGATTTACGACAACTGGTGAATTGCCGACTGGTGGCATGATGACTCCCTGCCGATCAGTTGATTGGCGATAAATATTTTGGCTTAACTTATTTTGTTCATGCTGTAATTTTGAACGCTCCCAACCGTTGAGACCGTTGCCGCTTGCTCGAAAACGCGCTTCTTGTGCTGCCAGGGCATTTTGCTGTTTGGATAGTCGACGAGCTTCAACTGGAGTCAATGAGCCATACTGTGAGCCTTTTTGAATTCTTGCCTGTTGGCGCTGTTGTCGATTGTTAATTCCATGCTTCCAGGCATGTGCTGGCTGCATGTCTAAAGAGAGACCAGCCACAGCTACAACCATTGATACTGCCAACATATTTGCAAATTTCATAGATATATCCTCTTCGGGGTTCCGTTCTATTAGGTAAGACGTCACCAAACTCGAAAAAGTTCAATTTAAAAGATGAATTCGGCATAATATTTTTTCACCCCTTCCTTGTTTTCATACTTATATGAATAATTGCATGCTTATACTTACGCTTAGCTCAGTGTTTTTCACTAGTGCCGCACCCGCCTGGTCTTTTCTCGATCAAAAGGATCTCGCTTCTGTCAAAGGCGACGTGGGAATTGCGGTGCTCAACGCCAGCACGAAAAAACAATTTTCAGTAAATGCCGACAAACCATTTCCAATGCAAAGCGTATGCAAAATGCCGCTGTCAATTGCGGTGCTCCGCCTGGCCGATCAAGGCAAGCTCAAAATCACAGACAAAATCACGGTGCGCAAAACAGATCTAGTTCCGCTTCACAGTCCAATTAAAAACGCTATAAAAGGATCGCAAACCGATTTTACTATTCGCGAATTGATGACTAGAGCAATTTGTGATAGCGACAACACCGCCTGCGATATTCTCATTGCCAAAGTTGGTGGCGCAAAAAAAGTAACTGAGATATTGAAAGAAGCTGGCATCAAGTCAGTTCGTATAGATAGACCCGAAGCCGTTCTTCAGCCAGAAAGCACCGATATCAAAAAGTTTCTCACAGAAGAAAGAGATACTGCCACTCCAAACGCAATGGTGGCACTTTTGCAAAAACTTTATAGTGGCGATTTGCTCTCAAAAGAATCTCGCGCGGTCGTGCTCGAAGACATGTTTAATTGCAAGACCGGCACTAACAGACTCTCGGCGGGACTGCCACCAAAATGGAAAATCGCTCACAAGACTGGCACCGGGCGTGATATCAAAGGACAAAACACTGCCACAAACGATGTTGGTATCATTGTCGGTCCCAAAGGTCAATTGTTTTATGTTGCTGTTTTTGTCAAAGGATCACGCGCACCGATTGAAATACGCGAGGCGTTAATGGCAAAGGTTGCAAAAAAAGCAACTGCGGGAAGATTGAATGACTGAAATCAACATGAAAGATGGCGAAGGTGGAGGAAAGTTTCTTACAATTTTCTTTGGCATCATAGGTGGAATTTTCATTTTCATTTTTGTAGCGCCTTACTTATTCTTATGGATCGGACTTCATTATCGCGACCAAGAAGCGCTCAAAGAATCTGGTTTCATACTCCCTAATGGTCAGTTTGCGTTTCATCAACTTCGCACTGGACTTTTCTCTGAAGATCATTTTTCCGATGGTTTACTTTTTCATAAATATGGTTCTTGTTTTGACAGAACTGGCAATCAGGTATTCAATGTCAAAATTTCTGAAATGGAGCCATATTCTGAAGGCCTAGCCGCAGTTCAATTAGGATCCAACAAGAGCGAACGATGGGGATTTTTGGACAAAACCGGAAGAATTGCGATACAAGCAAATTTTCAAAATGCACATTCATTCAAAAATGGACTGGCACCTGTTCAATCAAGCGGCAAATGGGGCTATATAAAAAAGACTGGTGAATGGGCGATTAAGCCAATTTACGATAAAGCACATATCTTTTCTGAGGAACGAGCTGCTATTTGCCTGGATGGAAAAATTGGATACATCGACACCAACGGAAAAATCATTATCAAGCCTGCATTCGATGTTGGCATGCCCTTCTCAGAGGGAGTAGCACAAGTAGCAAACTTCGGCACCGAAACCACGCCTGGCGACATTTTTTATTTTGATGTAACCGGCAAAAAACTTTTCCAGGTGGACAAAAGCATTCGTCATACGAGCAACCCAAAAGGATACTATTCCAGCGCCGGCTCCATTGATTTCTATGATCCAGATAGTTTTCAGGTTAGTGGCAAAGACTATGAATACAGAGCAGATAATGCGTTCCATCACCCAAACGAACAAACTCAAAGGTTTCGCTACGATCGTCAACAATTTAGTTGCGATAAGCGTTTTGGTTATCTGAACAAACAGGGCAAAACTGTAATTCCATTTCAATTCGATTCTGCCATGCCCTTTTCCGAGGGCGTAGCTTGCGTTTCAAAAGATAAACTTTTTGGTTTCATAGATGAGAATGGCAATTACATTTTCGAGAAAAGATTCGAAAGCGCTTCTAATTTCCATGACGGGCTAGCGTTCGTTACAGTGACAAAAGGCAACTCAGGCTTTATCAATAAAAACGGAGACATGGTTATTCCGGTCAAATGCGGTCAGGCAGATGATTTTTACGAAGGACTTGCAATGGTCGGAGAGGCGCTGTTTTATCCATAATCAAGGTAAAAATGTCACATATGGGGCGACCGAGCGGCGTTGATTATTCTCATCAAAATACTCACCCGGATAATTTTGTCTCACTTCAACAAAATCAAAAAAGGCACCAACAACATCACCGCTAGCTTCTCTTTCAAGCGCTCTGTTAAAATGGAAAAATTTGTATTTGGGTTCTAGCTTTATCGCCAAATCCATATCAGCTAAAGCTTCTTTATGCCTTCCGAATCGAGACAAACAATAACCGCGATTAAGGTAGTTAGCAGCAATCGCAGGCTCATTCTTTATAGAGAGATTAAGATCTTCCAGCGCGTCTACATAGTTGCCTTGGTCTAACCTTAGGGATGCTCGCGATCGATAAAGCGACCACCTATTTGGCAAAAGAGTAATCGTTTCTGTCAAAATTCGCTCACCCAACTCTGGCTTGAGTTGCATAACTGCTATTTTAGCTCGCAAAACTGCGGCATTTTTAAAAGTAGGTTCTATTAAAAGTGCTTTCGAAAGATCATCTACTGCCGCCTCGTATTGATTTGTGAAATTTTCATACGCTGCTTTTTTAAACAGGCTCACGGACTGGCTTGAATATTTCGAATGCTCCGAGATTTTTAAATTTGCAAGAAACTTTCGCACATTATTTTCAGGATATTCATGCTCGTATCTGAGAATTTTAGGTGGTCTCGCGGACAAATCAACGTCGAAAATTATTGTGTCTTGCAAATAACCTTCGTCTCCTTGAACCATGGCAAAAGAAACAGTAGAACTAACTTTCCAAATATTCTTGCCCTTACGCACAGCATCAGTGGAAATGGGACTGGCAAAAATTTCAGAACTATCCGCTCTTAAATGATGAGGCCAAAATTCAGCCTCAAACTGCTCTCTAATATTTGAATTGGCAAACTCAACCGTTCCATTCACCAACCGATTCTTGAAACCACGAGAATAGTCAATTTCGTCATACAACCATTTATGAAAACGATTCGCCACCTTAAGTTCAATCTCTGTACGTCGCTCCCACTTAACAGCGGAAGCTTTAGACTGAAATGCAGCATGACCATAAAAATATCCTGCAGGCGCAAGAGCCAACAGAGTCACCAATGTTAAAGTTGCAGGTCGGACTAGTGGGCCCGGAAGTTGAAGCATATCTTCATCATAAGCCGCGCGCTCCATTTGGTCCACTTAAAAGCTAATGTCCGGGTAAATGTCCGCATTGAAGCACTCTCTGAAGCTCAGATTGCAGTCATTTTCCGGCTTTTAAGCGACCAAAAATGTCCGCCCAAACGTCCGCTTTATTAACCTGCCAAAACCCCGCACCCACTTCAGCAATCCTTGCTATGGATTGATCAAATATGGTTTGCGAGGAGGAAGAACATGGGCATTGCGATTGGACCGCATATAATGCAGCAACGTATGTTGAAGGACCTTTCACCTGGTCGAATTGGAAACAATTTGATGGAAGCAAATTAGCGGTGCAAATTGCCTTCTACGATCAAAAGCCTCAGAAATTGAAAGAAAACGCACCGCCGCACAGAACGAGTTGAGCGCTTCTTGCATTTTCAGGGCTTTGCGTTCATTTCAAGATATTTCGAAAAATCATTTTCCGCCTGCTTGTAGAGTTTAAGTTCTCGCCTAGCTATTCCTCGATTGTAGTAGAGAAATGCGTACTGAGGATTCAACTTAATTGCCTGGTCCAAGTCCTTCAACGCCTTCAAATAGAGGCGTTTGTCTAAGTAAATTCTAGCTCTGTTGTTCCAGCCATGTACATCTTTTTTGTCAGAACCGATTGCTTCAGAGAAATCTTGCAGAGCTTTATCTAATAGTTTGAGGTGCCTATAAGCTCGGCCTCGATTATTTAAAGCTACTGACCATCTCGGTTTTAGCTCTAGGGCTTGGTTATATGATTTAATAGCTTCTTCATATTTGCCAAGTTTGTGAAGAAAAAAACCTCTGTCATTAAGCGCAACACAATTGCTAGGATCTTGAATCAGTAGCTCTTCACATTTTCTCAATTCATTTAGAACGGTTTCTTCTTCCTGCCCGCTTGCTCCTAAGGGGGACATGGATAAAACGACAGAAATCAAAATGAAGTATAAATGCTTTGGTATCATGGGTGTGATGTAGGATGAATCAATGATTGTTGAATACTTGTGCGTAATGTTAGTCGCTATTTTTGCAGGAATAGTAGCAGCTATCTCAGGATTTGGCATAGGCAGTCTAGTTACTCCACTATTTGCCTTACGCATAGATTTACCACTTGCAGTTGCGGCTGTATCCATACCTCATTTGATTGGAACGGCCTATCGCTTTATTCTAATCAAGAATGACTTAAACAGAAAAGTCTTGATAGAGTTCGGCATTTGGAGCGCGATTGGCGGCCTAGTTGGCGGACTATTAGCTATTGCAATTCACAACAAAGAGCTAATTATAGTATTTGCCTTGCTTCTGACATTCACAGGATCGGTTGGCGCGCTTGGCTATTCAGAGAAGATGCGTTTTCCAAAGAACCTTAGCTGGATAGCTGGACTAACTTCTGGAGCTTTTGGAGGAATGGCAGGAAACCAAGGCGGAATAAGATCGGCAGCACTTCTAGGATTCAATCTCTCAAAAACAGAATTCGTGGCAACAACCACCGCAATAGGTTTGATAGTTGATTTTGCACGGATGCCTGTTTACTTTTATTTTCAGTGGTCCAACTTACTTCAACTTTGGTTGCCTATTATTCTTGCCACAATTGGTGTGCTTGCAGGGACATGGCTTGGACGATTAGTCTTACACAAAATTCCAGAGTCCATCTTCAAAAGAATCGTCTCGGTGCTAATTCTTCTGATTGGAATCAGTATGTTCTTCAAGCAGAACTAATCAAAAAATCTTGCGCCCTGAGGGACTCGAACCCCCGACCTCATGGTTCGAAGCCACGCATTCTATCCAGCTGAACTAAGGACGCATTACATGATCCTAGCGATCAAAGAAGCTTTGGTCAAATGATTCTTCAAAAACCCCAACCCTGCTAAAATACCCAGATGAAAAAACTAGCCTTATTAATCGCGCTCTTTTCAAGCCTTGCAACAGCCGGAACACTACCTAGCATTGCCGAGGAGCAGACTGTTGCGCCAGCAAAATCAACGCCTACAGTTATTGATGCAAAGACACTTGAAGACTCGGTCAAAACTGCTCTGGCTGACATGAAAACCTTCAAAGACGAAAAGACTGGCTATACTCTCGATTATCCTGCATCATGGCAATTAAAAGAGTACGAAGCTCCGATGTGCTTTAAAGTCTTTGCATTCGAAGGTGGAGTCAATGTCAATAGCGCCGTTGAAGAAGTACCAACCAACGCCACCGCACAAGACTATGCCGATGCAGTAAAAGATTTCATTTCAAAAAAGCCTGAGTACCATTTCAAAAGTATTTCGGAAACAAAAGTAAAGGTGGCCGGAGTCGATGCTGTTCAGCGCGTTCAGGAGATGGGCGATGCCGAATTTTTGGGAAGACAGCTTGCCTTGTATTTTGTGAAGAACAACAAGGCATACACTTTTAATGGCACTGCTGAGGCGAAAGAGTTTCCATACTTCGAGCCAGTGTTTCAGAAAATGGTTGATTCAATAAAACTACCTGACTAAATTTCGAGGCGGTTTACCCGACATCATATCGGCAATTGATTCCACTGCCATATCGAGCGTAGCCAAATCTGATTCATGCGTGCGCCAGGCAACATGTGGTGTCACTATAAATTGAGTGAAGAACAATTTTCGTAAATCTTCAATGGCTGATTTACTCTGCTCATCGGGATTCTCGTAAAATCCATCAAAAGCGCAGTACGCATTTTTATCTTTCTTCAAGTGTGCAAGCAAAGCATTTGGATCACAATTTTCTGCTGCGCACGTATTTATAATTGTGATACCAGGTTTCATTCTTTCAAACTGTTCTCTATTGAGCATTGAGCCTGCGTGGCGGGGCACGTGCAAGCTAATTATGTCCGACTCTGATACCAAAGTGTCCATCGAGACAAATTTAGCACCAGGCGGTTCCAGCTCTGGTTTAGCACCACTTTGAGTGTTGTATAAAATTTTGGCATTAAACCCATTAATAGCCATTTTAGCCAAGTGCTGACCGATACGACCAAAACCAATTAATCCGATTGTTTTGCCGTAAAGTGTACGAGATGTTTCATAAGCGTAACCTGAATTTTGCTCTGGTATCATGGTGGCAACAGCGCATTGTGTCATTCTACGCTTTGCATCGAGCATCAGACCAAAAGTAAACTCAGCTACCGATATTGCGTTGGCACCAGGCGTGTTGCAAACTTTGATTTGTTTTTTCGCGCACGCTTTAAGATCTATAAAATGTCCGGCATCAACACCAAGAAATGCAATTAGTTTTAAATTGCGAGCAGCTTCAATAATTTCTGCTTTGCCTTCTTCATAGCCACCACTTACATAAATGTCTGCCTGTTCAATTGCTTCCTTAAATTTTGGCGGATCAACCAGGTCGTTCACGCCGTAATGAGAGATTTCAAGCCCAAGCATTTCCAATTTTTGCTTAATCGAATCAGGCAAAGAGCCGGTTATCAAAAGTTTCTTCATATAGACCTTTTACAAACACTACGCCCTAGATCCGTTCCCCGAAATCTTGCTAAAATAACCTGATCTATCGAATCAATCTAGGAGACCATCATGATAACTCTTGCAGACGCACGTCGCATTATCGAAGCAGCCGAAAAAAAGGCAACTGAAATCGGACAACCAATGAATATTGCCATAGCCGATTGTGGTGGCAATCTGGTGGCACACGTTCGCATGGACAACGCTTGGATGGGCAGTATTGATATATCAATTAAAAAAGCATGGACATCGCGCGCATTTGATATCTCCACCAAAGATCTAGCTGAGCACAGTCAATCTGGCGGTCAATTTTTTGGAATTAATGCATCCAACGATGGTCGCGTGATGATTTTTGCCGGTGGCATTCCACTTAAAAAAGATGGCAAAGTAGTTGGAGCAATTGGCGTAAGTGGCGGTTCTGGCGAACAAGACCATAAAGTCGCCGAAGCCGGTGTTGCCGCATATTAGGTTAGTCCGCCTAATTTTATAGGGCATTAAGGTAGCTGAATAGTTGCCCTTCAAGTGTAGCCATGAAAGAACCACGTCGCCCAGCTCATATTCCCAAAGAAGCAAAATGGCATTCACCCGATGAAGTCTGGCGCTTAGGGAAATTTAGTACCAAGCCAAAATTTAAAAATGTTGGAGTGGGCGAGTGGAAATATTGGGCCAAAGAAGGGCATCTATGCTGCATCGCCAATTTTAACGACGAAGGCGCCCAGGATGGAATTACTGAACGATTCCATCCTGATGGCACTTCTGCTAGTCGCGGCGAATGGAGCAAAGGCAGCCGCAATGGACATTTTGTTTATACTCGCACTCATGGCGATACAAACGAGGATTTTCTTGCTTCGTATAATACCTGGCGTTATGAATTCGATAGTGAAAATAACTGGAGCGAATTCAATGAGCACTGGTATCTTGAAGACGGTACAGAGTGTACTTCAGATGGGCGTCCGCTCGCCACTGCGTTTGACTTGGACGAGATAATTTTATCTTGTTCGCCTGACGATTTTCTAAGTGAAAACGCCACAAAAGTTAGCACCGCATTTGGTGACTCAGACAACAAAGTCGAATTCAAAGAAGACCTTTACAATCTAGCAGAAATCTGGGGATTGTCAGGCAAAGACAATATTGCAGATATTGATAGATTTGCAGCTTATGCCATTGAAGGCGATAATTTCACTAAACATAGGTCCAGACGTGTATTTGAAAAAAATATTTGGCGAACAATAATAGACCATCCCTGGCAAAACAAGCACGAAGAACTTGGTGCTCTATTTATGTGCGCAGTGAAGCTTGGAAATTTTGGCGATAGCGATGCTGTCTATGCCACCATTATGCACCCACGTCGCACTGAGCCTATAAAAAACGCTGTCTATTACTGGAGCCACGACACTTATGTCATTGACGAAGTTATCGCCAAAGACTTAGACTCTTTTGCATACCGAATTGCGGTGGCAAGCGCATGTGCGGCCGAAAGACTATCGAGACCGGCGGCAAAAACTGCCTGGAGCAAATTAAAAGACAAAGCAAGTATCGGATACTTTGCAGCATCAGGACTCGATGACGATCACGAATTAACAGACAATTTGGATCCAATAAATGAATTGCGCGGTCCTTTCTGGCGTTCAGATTGGATTTGTTATTTACTTGATGCAGACAGCGATCGTGATATGGATTATGTCAAAGATGCATTTTATCAAAATTGGAATCCTGCTTATGACGATTCCCAAGTCGATGAGCGCCTGAAAACTGGCATGAATTTGCCCTCGGTGGCAATGTATTTGCTTTGGCGATTTTTCTTTTTTGCTCAAGAAGACCGACTGAAAAAAGCCAAAGACGCATTTTGCAATCATTCGGCCAAAGTGGTGCGTGACTTGGTCGAACTGCTCAATGATATCGATGAAGATCGTGCTGATTTCAAAAATATAAAAGACATATTTGCAGTTCGTCGCAAATTTCTTGAATTGGACTTGTGCCCTGAGCGTGGCTCACAGCGTGCAAGTGAAGCGTCTATACAAGCCGTTAGGGAAAAAGAACGTCTTGAACAAATAGCAAAAGAAGCTTCGGCAATTGC
>JACCDG011812797.1_pt1 | contig 14352 bp, 18 predicted proteins | sample 7442471 | NCBI WGS metagenome assembly JACCDG01 (sample SAMN15323444, study PRJNA562643) | freshwater metagenome | isolation source: river surface water | place: USA:Blue River Watershed | collected 2017-08-17
GAACCTGACGGAAAAGTTCCGCTCGGAAATGCACCTTCCCCAGGCATGACCCCTGAAAAAGCAGCACCCTTGGGGAAGAAGCCAGCAGCACGTCCTAAGGTGCAAAAATACTCGGGTCGTAAGGCACTCAAAGAGTTCATTGATAAAACCAAGAGCATGGGCGAGGCTGAATTTGTAGAACACATGATTAACGAGGGAGCAAAAACAAAATTGCCAACTCAAATGGTACATGATCTTCATGGAGAGCCATTCACTCCGCATCCACACGAGGCAATTGGTTATATTTGTTCTTTGATGCACGATCCGAAAATGATATCCAGGCTAGTTCGTGAGGCCAAGAGACATGGTCATCTCGAAAGTTTGGTCAACGAGTTAATGGATCATCCTGAATTTTATGACGAAGCAGTTAAGAAAATGGGTGATCGTGATGATGGACGTAAGGTCACCGATAAGTTTGCTCGTACCATGTATGATCACCATAGTAGGTTTCGCAAAGATGCGGGATTTAATGAGGCTTACCAGCGAAGGATGCGTATCTTGACAGAAAAAGTAGCTGGCAGCCTCGTGGATGGCGATATGGACCCAGAAGAAGCTGGCATTCCAATGCCAGATGAACAAGACCCAAATAGCCACAGTGGCGGCAACCCAATGGGAAGACACGATGGTGAAGAAGAAACGCCGGGCATGAATCCTTCCCAGGATGATCCTGGACCAATGGATGCGGATGGAAATCAAGCTGATGGCAGTGAAGAAGGTATGGGCGATATGATGGATGGCGGCGATCAAGCAAGTTCAGGCGGACTCACTCCAGCTCATGGAAATATGCTTAGCTCATTACATGGACAGTTTGGCAATGATGCAATTAGCAAATATTGCAAAGACGGTAATTGTTAATTTTGAATGCTATTAAATATTTTTTGATCTTGGAGTGTGGCTAATATGAATAATTTTTGTCAAATGTTTTCATTGGTCGAAAATAATAAAATTTCTTCCGGTCCTATTACCATAAGATGGCTTAGAATAGAGGAAGATGATTTTAAAAATGTTGCTCGATTGATAGCCATCCACCCAGACTTTAAAAATAAAAAAAATATCGTTCAAGATATGTGTAGAATTTTGAGTGATAGAAAATCTTTAGCAATTGTTGCTGTAGTGCCAAATCCTAAATATCAAACAACAAATGAAGAACAAAAAGATCTAGTGGTTGGCTTCATGAATTACTATTTGTACTCAGACCGCTTGGAAGTTCCTTTGTTTGTAGCCATAAGTGCCGAGGCAGCAGATGCTTTGATGGAAAAGTTGATGGCAAAATTTGCTGCATTTGCCCGGCTAAATCGAGTATTTGTGAGAACGAATTATGACATGAATGTTCTTAATTCGTTAAAGAAATTTAATTTTGGAACAAGAGCAAATGGGGATTATATTGTAGCCGAATATCCTAAATCAAACAAAGCAACTCCAGAACTGTTCACAAAATATGATCAGGTAGTCAATCCTCTAGATTCGTGAAAATAATTTCAAAACATTAAAAACAAAGCCGTTGCAATCATTGATTGCAACGGCTTTGTTTTTAATGTTTTGAACATAGTTGAAGTTTATTGTTCTAAGCGTCGATTATTTTAGTAATAAGAGGTTTCAATTATGACAAAAGATGAATTACTAGCTGAATTGTGCTGGAATTCACTGGATCGAAAAGGTCTAAGAAGTGATTCTACCGTTAAACGTGTAACAGAAGAATTAAACGAGATTGCTAAGAAAAAAGATTCTGAATATTTTGTTGATTTATACGAGAATAAACTTAAATTTTCTGCCAATGAGAATAATTTAGCAGTTGCTTATTTGCTTGATTTGGTTGATGGTGTTGCGTGGGAGAAAGGTCCAGACTACACAGTGCCAGAATGGCCGGACATTGACATAGACTATCTGCCAGAAGTCCGCGGACCACTTAAGGAAGTTTTTGCTCCGAAAGCATTCGGTGAAGAAAAGGTATGTAATATTGGTTCTTATAACACCTACGGATTGAAATCAGCTTTAATCGACATGACTCGTGTGTTTGGCGGGGATCGTGAAGAAATTCTACGTATTACCACCCAATTGGGCATAAAAGACGATGAAGGACAGGTTTTGTCATGGGAAAAAGCTTTAGAAATTTACTCACCACTCAAGGCTTGGGTTGATAAAAATTGGGCAGTTAAAGATAATGAGGGCAATGAAATACCCGGACCGGCCCAGGCGGCTAAATCGCTTATTTATTCTGATATTGATTGGACAAAATTTGATTACAAAGGAGAACCTCCGCATCGTAATCGTTCAATGGGAATGCACGCTGGTGGACTTATTATCTCTAGCGTCCCAATTCACGAACTTGTCCCGTTGGTTCGTGGCAAAGATGGACAAAGAGCATCTGCTTGGGTAGAAGGATTGAGTGGGCAAGACTTGAGCCTAGTCGGACTCGTGAAGTATGACTTTTTGGTTATTGATGCCCTTAAAAAAATTGCTAATTGTGTAAAACTCATCAGAGAAAGACACGGTATTGATAAAATTTGTGCTTTGGATGGCGGTCCTCATTGGTCAGATGTTGATAAGTGGATTAACGATAAGCAATCATTAGAAGTTGCAAGTCGTGGTGATTTAAAAATGGTATTTCAGTTTGATTCTGATGGCATCCGTGAACTTGCCAAAAAAGGTGGCGTAACCAGCTTTGATGATATTGTGGCCTATACTTCTTTGTATCGTCCTGGGCCAATGGATGCCGATATGCACACCGAGTATTGTTTGCGTAAAAAATACGCACTTGGACAAGAAGGAGGGAAAGAGTACGAACTCCATCCTTTGCTAGAAGAGGTTATTGGCAAAACTTATGGCGTTATGGTGTTTCAAGAAGATGTCATGAAAGTGTTTAATCAAGTTGGCAAAATACCATTAGAAGAATGCCAGCCAATTATTAAAGCCATTTCCAAAAAAAATAAATCTAAATTTGAAAAATTTAAGGAAATGTTCATTCAGAATGCCCAAAAAACACTCAACACCAGCCAAGAAGAAGCTAGTAATTTATGGGACCAAATAGAATCCTTTGCAGGATATGGTTTTAATCAAGGACATGCAACGGCATATAGTTATTTATCGATGATGATGTTGTATCTTAAAGTACATTATCCCATTGAATTTTACGCTTCGGTTATGAGTGCCTTGTCAACTGCTGATGATCGTCTTAAAGAATACAAAAGAGATGCTGAAAATCACGGCATTATCATTGAAGAGGTTGATATTAACTTGTCTAAGCGTGATTTTGCTATTGTGGGCAAGAATTATCCGCTTGCTGGTCCCGATGATAAAATTTATTGGGGGCTGAACAAAATCAAAGGAATCGGCGAGGAATCTGCTGATGCTATTGTTGCCGGTCAGCCATATCGTGATTTTACAGATTTCATGGAGCGTTTTGGCACCAATGGAGTTGTTTTAAAGCCACTTATTTCTCTTCAAGTATTTAAGGAGAAAAGTGCTTTTGATTTATTTAAATTTTACATGCAATTCAAGGACAAAGAGAAAAAGAGAGTTGATCGCATCAAGAGATTTGAAAAAACTAAATCTAAGCTTATCCAAGATTTCAAAATGTTGATTAATGTAGATCCTAATGAAACAGGATGGGATAATGCTCTTTATCTTTCTCACGATGAAGGGAAGGTGGATGAATTTAAATCTTTGAAAAAGAAGTATGATAGGTGCCTTGATAATTATGCTAAAAAAACAGATTTATCATTTCAGTTGAAAGACTACGATCCGCACAAGGAAGAAGATATTGCTGCTGAATATTTAGAGAGCTTGAACGACCGCGAGAAAGCAGAATTCATGTATTATGGATTTTTATGGCATCATCCTCTGGAAAAATGTGAAAAATATACTGGTTCGACTTTCGCAAGGCACCGCGATGAAATTTCTAGAGGAATTATTTGTTGCGATGTAGAAGTTCTACTTAAAGATGTAAAGATTGTCACTGGCAAAAAAGGAGTAGTCTATTATCAACTAGAAGCTGAAGATGCTACTGGGGAAATGAACCGTGTTAATGTATGGGGTGATGAATACAAGAAGTTTTCTGATGAGTTAGCAAAGGGCAACATGGTACGTATTCGTGTCACTCCTCCGAGTCGTGGTTTTAAAAGTTATACTTTCGAAAGCTATCCAAAGTGGAAGAAACAAACTATTCCACCAAAGCAATATGATTTTCGTTGTGTTGTTCTCAAGAAAGGAAAGTGCGAAAATCAAGAATTAACTGTTGGATCTTTTGGTAACAAGCAAGCTGCAACTAATGCAGAATCACCAAAGCAATTGCGTGGTGTGGATGTCCACAGCACGTTGTGAGAAATACAATTTAATAAAGGTTTTCATGATTAATACGTGTTATGTTTTAATGTTAACAAATATCAGAGATCAAATTTTTTCTGAAATTGGGCATCCCATAGCTGTTTTTTTAAGCGAAAATAGTGCTAAAGATTTCATGAAAAAGAATAACATCAAAATACAAAACGAAGAAGATTGCTGGCGTGAATGCCGTGTTGACAAAAGATGTCGCGAATACTATATTAGGGAATATTATATTGAGCAAGTAGAATTGCATCATATTGCTAATGAAGTAATAATTCAATAGCTCTAAAATACATCACATTTGTTAATCATGATTAACAAATGTGATGTATTTTAGCATAAATAAGTTATGATTAGCTTTAGAAATTGGATAACAGAAAATACGAACACAGTGACATTCACAACAAGTAAAGGTAGTGTTTATCATTTTTCTTCCGGAAGGTCGCAGCGAAACAAAGCAGATCATCAATATCACGATCCAAAAGATATTGGCACCAAGGAAATAAGTGACCGCACGGTATTTGTCCAACAACAATTTGCTCGCGAAATAGGAATGTGGGGAGCTTCAAGTGGTCAAAAAAAGAGACTAGTACTGGCAGAAGGTAAAGTGTATTTATTGTCGTGGAACGAAGTTGCTGGCAAACATGGATTAGATAAATTAATATCTGATAATTCTTTCTCCGTGACACCAGCCGTGGGATTGTGTCCGTTAGAATTATGGAACAAAGACATCTCGCCTTGGACTTGGATTAAGCCAGGTATGGATGTATATAAATCATCTCATCCGGGCAACCAAATAATTAAAATTGAAGATAATCAAGTTTAATTATTTGAATCTAAGATTTTTAATCAATCGTGTGTTTTTTATTTAAAATAACTAATTTAGGACATGGATACACTTACGACTAAAGCACTTCTGAGTTCGGAATTCCCGGCAGATGAATATATGACCATGCCGAACCCAGATAAAACCAATCATTGTCAAGATGATGTTGTGATAGATGGTTCTAATTTTGATCAATATTTTTTTGATGTTCGTTACCATCAACCAAAAGATGGTCAATGCTTAGCCCGCTTTCGAGCACGGGCTGAGTTTGTTGATGGACAACTAAAACGCGATGTGGTTCATGTTCTCCTTAGCATGGCAAAAGGAGGAGATGGGGCTTATAAAGCAATGCGTAAATTAGCTGGTGCATCTGATCAGGATGCTATTCGCATTCCTCTTCAAATGGGACAAGACTTGGCTTCCGGAATGACTGTTCAGGAAGTTTACGATAAGCCTTATGAATATGATTGTGAGTTCTTTTTTTATGCGGACCCAGCCAATGTTCCACTTGATAAACATTGGGAAATTATTAAACTATTGGGGAATCAATCTCAGTACGGATACATAACTTCTAACATAAACGAAAAAATAGGAGAACTCGATCTACATAATTGCAGCGAGGATTTCCCAGAGGAAGATTATGGAAAATCAAGATCAGTTCGACAATTGGGTGAATAAGTGGGAGGCGGCCCAGAAGAAATGGGCAACAGAAGATTCCACGAATTCATCAACACATATTCAATCAAAATCACCTGAAGGCAATAGTTTTTTTGGACTTCAGAGCCAGCCTTTGCCAGAAGGCGATATTGATCAGAATCAGGGCACCGATTGGGCTGGTATTTATACCCGTTCAATCGAGGTTCGTGACGAGCAACATCCTAATGCCGGTGAGGATCAAATTCTTCAAGAGCAAGCAAGTCATTGGAAGAGACTCTTGGGGACAAATAATTTTTCCCCTAAAGGTCCAGTGGCTAAGCCACGAGTGCCCGTAACAGGACCGACCAGTGCTTTTCGTGAGCAAGCAGAGGGCTGGCGTAGCTTGTTGAGCCAACCAGGGAAGGATGTGACTTTTTTTCAAAATCCACAACACCATACAAGCATCGGCATGGACCAAGGCAAGTCTCCTTATGAGCCGACTCGCGTTGCACCAAATTTTTCTGATGGCAAAGAACTTAACGAATTAATCGAAATGAAAATAAAGCTTGAGAAACTTGAGAGCACTTTATTGGCTCAAGAAATCAAAGCTGGTAAGGCCAATGTTCCGGTGGCTGATTATAAGAGTAAACTTGACAGTTTACGCAAGCAGATTGATGATTTGAGTGATAAACTCACTCCACAACCAGGCGAAGACGTTTATTAAATCCGCAACAAAATAATCGCTTATAATGATCATTATAAGCGATTATTTTGTTTAATAATGGGGAAATTTAAAATGATGTATTTGTCTTATGTCAATAACAGTCATTCTAGTGATTATGTAATAGCTGTAGAATTAGATGACAATTTTTTAAATTACATTAAAGAAGTTAGAGACAAAATACTGGCAACAAAGTTAGACATAGCAGTTGTTCAATTAAATTTCGATACAACGAAAGCAAGATTGGTTGAGTCTGGTTTTTACCCATATGAAGATAGAAAAATCCACATAATAAAAAATGGAGAAGATCCTTTGGATCATTATGGGTACCACATAAGTAAGCATTACTTTCCTAAGCAAGAATATTGGGATGAAATAAAGCCGAATGTGGTTTATTTGGAGATGCACGGCAATTCGTTTGGTTTTTCCTTTATTGTGAAAAATGAAAAATATAAAGGAATGACAATAAATTTTTCTGACTGGGAAAAAAATTAGCGTGAATTTTCTAATCACAAGCGAATAAAAGTTTTATTCGCTTGTGATTAGTGTTCTATAGGCTAACTATCAAATTGACCGCTGTATTCAATTTTCCCCTCATCTTGCCGAAAATCATATGGTCTCCATTTTTTTTGGTTTTCTGTAATTGCATCAATTACTTCAATCACTTCTTCTTGGCGATAGCCAGCCTTATATAAATCTTTTATAAACAATATGGTTGCTTTTTTCAGCATCCATTCATCATCACTGTCTGGCTCGACATAACAGCAACTGAATATTTGATGATTTTCGTTATTTTCCACCACCTGTTTCAGGTATTCTTTAGCGGTGCCGTGTGGGATTTGAATAATTTTCCCATTTTTAAGCTGCACTTCATTTAATTTGAATAGACCTGTGCAAATTGGAGTTTCTTGATTCTCGTCCGTGATTTGAAAGTAAAAATTATGAATTTTTTCTGCTCGACTAGAGATCTCCGGACATTTGTTTTTGAATCCTATTTTCTCAATAGCAACCAAAGCCTCATATCCAATTTTTCTTAATTTTTTATCAGCATCTTCGCGTATTCTCCAATTGCGATCCCCTAGCTTTTCAACAAGATCGATTTGTTCTTGTGTTGGTTGGGGTCGGAGGGATTCTTTAACTTCCTCCAAGCCAGTCAGCATAAACAGGGATAAAATTAGCTCGTTCATGACAATCTCCGAAATCACATAGGCTGATTAGTTAGATAGTCTTTGTTTAATGTTTCTCAAGAAAAATGAACTTTCTGCCGATAATGCTTTGTGTCAATTGAAATTCAATTTAATACAAAAGAAGCAAAGTCACATTAAATGACTTTAACATATAGGAGTCGAATATAAATGGCTAAGAAACCGTGGCCGGCAGCACAAGAAGTTATCAATTTAATGGAACATGTCAAGGCTAAAAATCATCCGCTTCTTATTGATGCGACAGTAGCCGTTGCATTTATTGATTCCAAGCCCTTCACTAAAAATCGTTTTAATTTTGGCAAAGCAAGTAAATTTTCTTCTTTGAATCAATTGTGGCAACCAAAGGATCAAAAGTATACCTATCAAATACTTTTGCCAGCCGATGGTTGGTATCAAGTTTTGGCAGGCATTCAGCTTGAAGCGTGGCTTGATTTACATCTAACCCGGTTCCATCCAGAAATGATTCCGGATATGGAGGGAGCAGTAGATCAAAATGATGCTCCGGTCGATGAAGATGCTCCAAAAGGAGGAAAGTTTAAAAAGAAACCTAAGCCCAAGAAAGATAAATTTGGGCGAGTCATTTATACAAATGATGTGAAATTAGATGAAGAAAGCGGTGAACCAATTTGGCAAGTTGATAGTTTAGATTTGCATGTTTTTGCTAAAAATGCAGCCAGATATGGATTGTGGTGCGAAGATCTTCAAAATTTTGGCGAAGCAGTTGGAGCACCCGAAGAACAGCAAATAAAGCCTCCTAAGTTACTTGGTGCATCAGGAATTATTCCAAATTCGGATTATTCTTTCAAGGTTAATGATATTGCAGTTATAGAAAATGCCGAAAATGCTGAAAATGCTGAGTATGTCTATCACCAGCGTATCAAGGACTAGACTGAGCATATGACAGTGATTTAAATTAAATCACTGTCATTGATGGTTTAATTGTTTTCTTTTGCAGGACATATGCTTAAATAGAATATGGAACCAAAATATGTGATTACTTGCAACTGCGGCTTTCGCAGATTTTCTGATGGCACCGCAGAGGCTACTGCTGATTTACGCGAAGTAGTTTTGTGTGCTAAATGTGGTGGATCAAAGACATTTAAGTGTCCCAAGTGTGGATTTATTGCTAAGGCTAAAAGGTGGGTAGCACTTCCAAATCCGGCAAGTCATAAGTTTATGCAAGATTAAAAAGGAATTATAATGTACGTTCTTTATTATAATAACGGTGATATTGATAGTGGCAGTTTTTGTTTTAAAGTTATTGGCATATCGGAAAGCAAAAACGTACTAGAAGAAGAAATAGAAAGACTCATGAAGCCAGTGCTGGAGTGTCAGGAAAAATTTCAGATTGCCTGCAAGAATTCTGAAGACTACCGTATCAGAAGTCAAAAAAAGATTCGCAAATGGCTGACTGAAAATTCAGAATGCATTCGAGAAATCAGACCGCAAATATCGAATAAAGAGTTTTATGTTAAAGACTTTCACACATTAAATAATACACCATATCACCCGGATGTTAAAAAAAGAGAAATAGAAAAAGCTATTGATTTAATTGTCACAACTCATTGGTTTATGTTCGTAGAAGATTCAGGTGACATCGCCAAGCGACAAGATCAATTCATCAATAAAGATGTTTTAACAAATCCAGTAATTGTTATTAAAAGTGAAAACTATCCATGCCCCGAAATAAGTGATGGATTTATTTTTTATGAAAAGAATGGATTCGTAATTGAAGATGTTAAAGTTTTTCCTAGTAATGAAAATGAATAACTAATTTCATTGCATGAAGTTGTTAAAAGCAAAACATCGCAATCCCGGTGATAAAAGAGAACTAGACAGCGAAGAGCCATTGGTCAATGTTCAGTTTAATATACATAAGTTTACCAATCGCCCGAAGCCTCATAATCCAGCTAATATTGTCGTGTTTCCAAATTTTTCTGAGTTTGGTTCTGAACTAATTCAGACTTGTTATACTATGCCAAAAATGTTAAACTCCACCTATAGTGGCAAGTACACTATCGCACTGAGTTGGTACGGTAGGGCTTATTTGTATAAGCACTTAGTTGATGAATTATGGGAGATTAAAGAAGAATATCAATATCTTCGCGAATACTGTCGGTGTTTTCATCATGAGTCTAAAAATTTGAAACTAGTTGAAAAGACAGTTTCAAAATATGGTCACATTGTCACTCCCAACGATCACGCTCTTGGTATTTTGTATCCAAAGCTTTCAACTTGTCCTGTTAGTGGATGTGGTGGACAAATGGTCTGCTCGGAAAATAATCAAATCTGTCTTCTTTGTCACGCCCATCTGCCGCCAGTCGGCATCTATAACGAAATTTCACGTGCTAAAAAAACAGCAGTTTGGCCGGCAAAGCCTTCTGCTGCTAAGATGAAATACGTTAAAGACAAATATCTAAAACCAAAAACAGTCGGGATTACCGCAAGACACCGCACCTGCTATGGTAGAAACCTGCCAGTTGAATTTTATGAAAAACTCATTCAATATTTAGAAAATATCGGCTACAACCCTATTTGGATAGGCGAGAAAGAGACGACTTTACGGTCGCCATTTTCTCACATTATCGATTATTGCGTCACCGAAGATGCTCATGATTTAGAGACAACATTGGCTTTGGTGTCACAAATGGATTTTACAATACAGTTCTGGACAGCCTCGACTAGATTGGCTGGGATTTCAGGGACTCCATATATTGTTTTCGAATCCCCGGACCAATTATACGGCAATGGGCAGGAGGGCTATCGACTTAATTTGTGTACAAAGAATAATAATGGAAAGGTGGTGTTGGCACACTATATTAACGTTGTTAATGATCACAACACAGCTATTGATCTTGTTGGAAGAGCTATTAATGAAGTCAGAGCAGGAAATTTTGAAGATATTATCGGCATGGTTGAAAGCAATCAGGCTACGGAAATTATGCGAAAAAACAATTTGGCTCGGATTGGCAGAAGTTAAAATTTCAATTTCTTGTAATTGATTATGTGCCGCAAGATAAACAGGAGTTTTTAAATATATGAGTGCCCCGCCGATTGACGTTCCAGGATATCTTCAACTTGCTGCCGACAAGTGTGGATTTGTTCGTGAGAATTACATTGAAGCTAACATGCCTACATCTTTAGGCAATATTACAGTGTTGCCTTTTTTTGGTGATATGCGATCACAATTCTTACTTACTTCTTTGATTTTGCCACGGTATTTAAATACTTACAAAAGTGGGCGATATTTCATCGTAGCGTCCTATCCTGGCTTGGCTGGATTGTTTCCGTATTCATCTGAGTATTGGTCTTTTGCTGATAATGTTCTTGTAAACGATCTTCAGGAAAAAGTGGCTGGCCCAGTTTCCGAAAGTGATCGGACAATTACATTCAGACGATCTTTACGTGAATATTTTCGGGATATCGTTACTTGGGAGGAAGATTTTGCCAAGTTTTATGACAACGGATTAACTAAGACTTATTTTGATACATTTGGACAAGTACGAACATATTTGCCGCCCCTTCGTTCTTTGCGATTAGATTTAAACAAGCAGTTAGCAAAATTTTCAAATTATCGAGTATTCGTTTATCCTGTTAAAACAGCACACGGGTGGCAAGGACAGCACCGCACGGTAAAAACTGATAAGGGCTTTTGGAAAAGTTTCTTGACATCCTTGTTAGAAGAAGGATTAACTCCAGTTGTGTGGCAGACCGGCTCGTGTCACGATTTATCTGCTGAATTTGCCGGGAAGTGTATTTTTGTCTCTGAGCAAAATATCTTGGATGTACTTGCAGTGATGCGATCGTGCTCGTTGGTATTGGATGTTCATTCGGGAATAAGTCGATATGCAGCAGTTGCCCGTTGTCCTTATATCGTCATAGATGAACGGCAAAAGTTTGTGAGCTTAAAGGAATATGAACTGGATGATTTATGTGTTTTGAATAAGTCTTATCGTTATATTTTTTCATTTATTACTATACTACAAGGACAGCAATGGCACTCCTTGTTAGATAATATAATTGTAAAAATTAAAGAAGTGTTGCCGACAATAAACAAAGATGAATGGCCAACTACCTCGGAGTATAATTCTGTGGTGCCATATAATGTGGTTAGAACAAAGAAATCAAAAAGAATTGGCACTAGATTCATCAAAGTTCCAAAAATATAATTGTCAAGGTAATTAAACTAAACTAATTACTATTTTAAATATTAATAATTGATTTGATTATTTGCATCATCGATATCATTAAATGACGACGCATTTAAGATAATCCAAAACCGGAATAAACTACCCGCGAAACCTAGAAAAATCTACCATATTGGTCAATAGTGGTAGTTCATGCAAAAGCATTAATCATCAAAAGGAAAAGAGTCATAATGACAACTAATGTCAGAGTAGAGCTTCGATTCAATGTCGGTAATAGCAGATTCGACCGTGAACGTGCAACGCTTAATTTAATTCGCCAATTTAAGCGTGCAGTGGCAGAAGCTGGTATTCTTCGTGAATTACGTGAGCGTGAATTTTACGAAAAGCCAGGCGAAAAAAAGCGTAATAAACAAAGACAAGCCGAGCTTCAGCGAAAATATGCTGAAGCTGCTGGGAAAGATCTGAAGCCCCGTCGCCCAAATAAAGATCAGCGACACAAAAACAAACAATAAAGGGAATATATGGCAAAAAAACTCAACATCATGAGCTTATCGATAGAAACAGAGCTTCACAATTTGCTAAAAGATCATGCAAAGCGACGGAATATGTCAACGTCGGAGTTTGTCCGTAGTTGGCTTGATAAATACCCATTCAGCACAGATAATGTAATTCCAGTGGTGTTGGATATACCAGAAGTTCTTACTAAGGACAAGGAAGCTCTTAATACCTTCTTGGCAAAGAAAAGCCAAGCTATTGCTTCGGCACTATGCGGTTAATCGATCCGGTTAATTTTCCGATTTCGTCACTTACGCCCACTGACGACCTGATTGAAGTGTATAAGACCTGCTTGCTGATCCAAGATCTGTGTATCAGAAAGAAGATCAGTGGTCTTTCTGCTCTTCAAGTGGGCGTGCCGTGGGTTTTGTCTGTTTGTTGTTTTAAGCCCCACGAGTGGCGGTATTTTTTTAATTATTCGTACACTCCCATTTCCTCCAAAAAAAAGCCAACCTTAACGAGATTCGTCAACATCGAAAAAGAAGAAGCACGTTATTTCTTAGTAGATCGATATGAAAAAGTTGAGTATAATACCAAGGAATTAATCGTTACCAACCAACCAGAAGTAATTGAACATACTGGCACTGATTCCGTAATTGGCTTATTCATTCAAAATGAGTTCGAGTTGTCGCGTGGAAGATTTCCAGATAAGGATGGAGAAGAATATTTACTACTTCGACGATCCTAGGAATTTTCCGTTAATTTTTGAATTGAACTAAAGAAAGAAAACAACTTTGTCGATATAATCATCGACAAAGTTGTTTTTGTATTATTGAAATTGACACCAAGTAAGGCGAATATTTTAACAATAAAAGACATAATTTTGCAAGCATGGGGAGAATTCAATGCTAACCTTACCGCAAGTTAGAGATGTGTGTTTGTCTAACCAAGGAGCAGATCAATGTCGTTACTTATCTTACGATGACGCTACCGGTGTTCAAATTTGCTTAAAGAAAATTTCTGCCAAAAAGCTTATCATTGATACACAAGTGATAAAATTTGTCCAAAAAGCATTAACACAAGGACAAAATCCAAAACACATGGGTCGTGCTTTGGGAGATAATTGTAAGGGATATACGCCTCTCAAAATAGTCAAACAGGGCTACGATGTTGATGGTGGATCATAGCAAAAGATTTTATTGCATAAGTATTTGACTAGAAGATTAAATTTGTGTTATTAAGTATTTGCTTTTACAAATCGTAAAAATTGACCTTTACTCAGGAGCCGAATATGGAATACACTCTGACTCAACAAACGAACAATTCGAGCGACCCGCTCGTTACCAACAACTCTGGAGGTTGTTGTGGTGGTGGATGCAAAAATACTGTTCCGTCTACGACACCAACTCCAGTGACCGCCACGCCAGGCTTACCGATCGCTAGTTGCGATCCTTCCGTGGGCGGCGGCTGCTCCGGGCCGACATACGAACCGGAATCTGAATGAGGAGAATAATGATATGGCAAATTCAGTGGAAGTAGTGTCTGACCCAAAAAGAAAAGAAAATTGTGATTACCTTCAAAAATGTTTTGAGCGTTCTTACGATTTGTCTAAAAACGGCGACAAAATGACATTGGTCGAAGCTATGAGTGAAATTGGCAAGGTAGTTGCCGTATCTGCCAGCACAGCCACTTTGACTCTTTCTTTCGGGCAAGATGGTATTACTGGCGTATCTGTCACCAGTATTCCCAAGAAAGTGCCGCCAGCTAAGGTTGAAGAAGAATAATAGTTGAAATATTTTACCCATAAACAACAGAACGACTGAGTGGACAGCTACTCAGTCGTTCTGTTGTTTATGGGTAAAATATTATTTGCATAATTTGCGTAATTTAAGATAGATTTTTTTTTATGTACTTGTAGAATATTGCTCCGGGGGATTTGTTTCAAGAGTAAGTGTGATA
>JACCDG010159214.1_pt1 | contig 14351 bp, 12 predicted proteins | sample 7442471 | NCBI WGS metagenome assembly JACCDG01 (sample SAMN15323444, study PRJNA562643) | freshwater metagenome | isolation source: river surface water | place: USA:Blue River Watershed | collected 2017-08-17
CCGCAAGCGCTTGCCGCTGCCAAAAATGACCAATTCGGCGCCCGATTGGCCCAAAACGTCAAAATTTTCGGCTGTCAGGGCCTCAAACCCGGAAACGGGCCAAGTTTGAGCCATGGCGCCGGGCAAGCTGCTGACGATCAAAGAGTGATCGAAGCGTTGCCCATTGACCTCGATCCAGCCTTCGCCATAGGCGTTGACGGTCAGGCTGTTGGACTTGTCGGGTTGTAGTTTCATGGGGCGTTTGGGTTGGGCTGGCGCATTCTGTCCCAGATTAGAGACTTCGCTCGGCAAATGAGGGGAGAAATGGCCTTGAAATGTGGTCAAATTATAAGTTTTCCTCTCTCGCAACTGCCTTTGGAGGCACTTTGAAGCCCATTCAAAAATCTGCCAAGCTCGCCAACGTTTGTTATGACATTCGTGGTCCCATCATGGACCGCGCCCGTCAAATGGAAGAAGACGGGCAAAAAATCATCAAATTGAACATCGGAAACTTGGCGTCTTTCGGCTTTGATGCGCCTGAAGAAATTCAGCAAGACATGATTCGCAACCTGCCCAATTCGGCCGGTTACTCTGACAGCAAGGGCATTTTTGCGGCGCGTAAAGCGGTGATGCACGAGACCCAAAAACAAAACATTCTGGGCGTTACCCTCGACGACATTTACTTGGGCAACGGGGCCAGTGAATTGATTGTCATGGCCACCAATGGCTTGCTCGACAACGGCGATGAATTGCTTTTGCCCACTCCCGACTACCCGCTGTGGACAGCCGCGGCCAGTTTGTCTGGCGGCACGCCGGTGCATTACCTTTGCGAAGAAGCCAACGGCTGGATGCCTGATTTGGCAGATATTCGCGCCAAAGTCACCCCCCGCACCAAGGGCATTGTGGTGATCAACCCCAACAATCCAACCGGCGCCCTCTATTCAGATGAATTGCTCAAAGGCATTGTGGCCATTGCGCGTGAGCACGGCTTGGTCATTTTTGCTGACGAGGTGTACGACAAAGTGCTGTACGACGGCACCAAACACACCCCATTGGCCAGCTTGTCGCAAGATGTGTTGACCCTGACCTTCAACTCGCTGTCCAAAAGTTACCGCTCGTGTGGCTACAGAGCGGGCTGGATGGTGATCTCGGGTGACAAGAAAAATGCACGCGACTACATCGAGGGTTTGAACATGCTCTCGAACATGCGCTTGTGCGCCAATGTGCCCGGCCAATGGGCCATTCAGACGGCCTTGGGCGGCCACCAAAGCATCAATGAATTGGTGGGTGAGGGCGGGCGACTGCGCAAACAACGTGATTTGGCCTATCAATTGATCACCGCCATTCCGGGTGTCAGTTGCGTCAAGCCGCATGCCGCGCTGTACATGTTTCCGAAATTGGATCCCACCATTTACCCGGTTCAAGACGACCAAGACTTTTTCTTGCAATTGCTCGAAGAAACCAAGGTCATGCTGGTCCAAGGCACGGGATTTAACTGGCCCGATACCGACCATTTCCGCATTGTGTTTTTGCCGCACGAAGACGATTTGCGCGAAGCCATTGCCCGCGTCGCACGCTTTTTGCAAGGCGCTCGCAAGCGCTTTGGCACTGAAGCTTTGGTGGCCTGAGTCCCCCAGTTCCCGCCCGCAATTTGCGGGCTAAATGTAGTAAAGAAGTTAAGTCATGAAACCGATCAAAGTAGGCCTGCTGGGCATGGGCACCGTGGGCAGTGGCACATTCAATGTGCTCAAGCGCAATCAGGGAGAAATTCAGCGTCGGGCAGGCCGTGGTATCGAGATCACCATGGTGGCCGATTTGGATGTGGCCCGTGCCAAGGCGTTGGCCGGCGAGGGCGTTCAAGTGGTGGCCGATGGCCGGGAGATCATTGCCAACCCCGAGATCGACATCGCGATCGAGTTGATCGGTGGCTATGGCGTTGCCAAAACCATGGTGATGGAGGCCATTGCCGCTGGCAAACACGTGGTCACAGCCAACAAGGCATTGCTGGCCGTGCATGGCACGGAGATTTTTTCTGCCGCTCAGGCCAAAGGCGTGATGGTGGCTTTTGAGGCCGCTGTGGCGGGTGGTATTCCGATCATCAAAGCGCTGCGCGAAGGCCTGACCGCCAACAGCATTCAGTGGGTGGCCGGCATCATCAATGGCACCACCAACTTCATCTTGTCCGAGATGCGTGACAAGGGTTTGGATTTTGGTGCGGTGCTAAAAGAAGCGCAGCGTTTGGGCTATGCAGAAGCCGATCCAACCTTTGACATCGAAGGCGTGGACGCGGCCCACAAAGTCACGTTGATGAGCGCGATCGCCTTTGGTATTCCGGTGCAGTTTGACAAAGCCTATGTCGAAGGCATTACCCAACTCGGCGCGGCCGACATCAAATATGCCGAGCAATTGGGCTACCGCAACAAGTTGTTGGGCATCACCAAGCGCACCGCCAACGGCGTTGAGTTGCGTGTGCACCCCAGCTTGGTGCCGACGCAGCGTCTCATTGCCAATGTCGAAGGAGCGATGAACGCGGTCATGGTGCAAGGCGATGCCGTGGGCACCACCTTGTATTACGGCAAGGGTGCCGGCTCTGAGCCCACCGCCAGTGCGGTGATTGCCGATTTGGTTGACATTGCGCGTTTGCATACGGCCGACCCGCAAAACCGCGTGCCCCATTTGGCTTTCCAGCCTGGCTCGATGAGCAATTTGTCGGTGCTGCCCATGGCCGATGTGGTGACCAGCTATTACCTGCGTTTGCGCGTGGCTGACCAAGCCGGCGTGTTGGCCAAGTTGACTGGTCTGCTGGCCCAAGCCGATATCAGCATCGATGCCGTCTTGCAGCGCGAGGCTGACCAAGTGAGCCAAGCGGGCGAAAACCAAACCGACGTGATCATCTTGACCCACGACACCCGCGAGGGCACCTTGAATGCTGTCTTGGCCGAAATGCAGGCCCTTCCTACCGTCATGGCGCCGATTGTGCGCATTCGCAAAGAAGAGTTGAACTGATGCGTTACCAGTCCACACGTGGTCATGCTGACCGCAAACAATTTTGCGAAATTTTGCTGGAAGGGTTGGCCCCAGACGGCGGTTTGTACTTGCCCGAGAGTTACCCTCAACTCGATGCAACGGCGTTGCAGCAGTTGCGCCAAGTTTGGCAAAGCCAGGGTTATGCGGCCTTGGCTTTTGAAATTTTGTCGCTTTACATCGACGACATTCCGCGCGATGACTTGAAGGCGCTTTGCCAAAAAACCTACACCCCCAAAGTGTTTGGCAGTGCTGAAATTGTGCCCCTCAAGCCGTTGAAAAGCGCTGGTCAAAGCCGGCCTGATTTGTATTTGGAAGCCTTGTCGAACGGTCCCACCTTGGCCTTCAAGGACATGGCCATGCAGTTGTTGGGCAATTTGTTTGAATACGAATTGGCGCGTCGCGGTGAAGAGCTCAACATCCTGGGTGCCACCTCTGGCGACACTGGCAGCGCCGCCGAATACGCCATGCGTGGCAAAAAGGGCGTGCGTGTGTTCATGACCAGCCCCAATGGCCGCATGAGCCCGTTTCAGCAAGCACAGATGTTCAGCTTGCTCGATGACAACATCCATAACATCGCCGTTGAAGGCGTCTTTGACGATTGCCAGGACATCGTCAAGGCGGTCTCCAACGACCTTGACTTCAAACGCCAATACAAAATCGGTACGGTCAATTCGATCAATTGGGCGCGCTTGCTGGCTCAGGTGGTTTATTACTTTGCGGGCTATTTCCAGGCCACGCAAAGCAATGATCAGAAAGTCAGCTTCACCGTGCCCAGTGGCAACTTCGGCAACGTCTGTGCAGGCCATGTGGCCCGCATGATGGGTTTGCCCATTGACCGTCTGGTCGTGGCCACCAACGAAAATGATGTGCTCGACGAGTTTTTCCGCACTGGTGTTTACCGCGTTCGTGGCACGGCCGATACGCACGAGACTTCGAGCCCTTCGATGGACATCTCGAAGGCCAGCAACTTTGAGCGCTTTGTTTTTGACTTGCTCGAGCGTGATGCGGTCAAAACCCAAGCCATTTTTGGTGAAGGCTTGAGCCGCCAGGGCTTTTTTGATCTGTCGGCTGACGCCCGCTTTGGCAAGGCTGCCAGTGTTTACGGCTTCGACAGCGGCAAGAGCACCCACGCCGACCGACTCAAAACGATCCAGCAGGTCTTTGCCCAATATGGCGTGATGATCGACACCCACACGGCTGATGGCGTCAAAGTGGCCAAAGAGCACTTGAATCCTGCTGTGCCCATGATCGTGCTGGAGACGGCCTTGCCGATCAAGTTTGCCGCCACCTTGGTGGAGGCGCTGGGTCGCGAACCTCACCGTCCGGCTCAATTTGAGGGCATTGAGCAACTGCCCAAGCGGGTCAAAGTCATGCAGGCCGACGTGGCACAGATCAAGGCTTACATCGCCCAGCACTGCGACTGATGGCCATGTTCAGCGCAGCAAGATCACCCCTGATGCCTCTGGATGAGGCCTTGAACACGCTGTTGCAACAGATCACCCCGCTGACAGGGGGCGAGTCGGTGGCGACTTTCGATGCCGATGGGCGGGTCCTGGCCGCGGATGTGGTGTCAGGCTTGCAGGTGCCTGCTTTTGACAATTCATCGATGGACGGTTATGCCGTGTGTTGTGCCGATGTGGTGCCGGGGGCCGTGCTTTCAGTCACGCAACGGATTGCGGCAGGCCATCAGGGGCAGGCATTGCAAGCGGGACAGGTGGCCCGCATCTTCACAGGAGCGCCCGTGCCGCCCGGTGCAGACGCCATCGTGATGCAAGAACAGGCTGAAGTGGTGACCGACGCAGACGTGCCGCAGGTGCGCTTTCATGTTCAGCCGGAACCTGGTCAGTGGATCCGCCGCAGTGGCGAAGACATCCGTCAAGGGCAGACGGCGTTGCGTCGTGGGCAAAAACTCGGCCCTGCTGAGCTGGGTTTGGCCGCCAGTCTCGGCTTGGCGCATTTGAGTGTCGTGCCGCGCCCGCGCGTGGCCTTGTTTTCAACCGGCGATGAGCTGGTCATGCCCGGTGATGTGGCGCCGCAAGACATGCCACCTGGGGCCATTTACAACTCGAACCGCTTTTTCCTGCGCGCTTTGCTGCACCGTTTGGGCTGCGAAGTCAGTGATCTGGGCATCGTGCCGGATCGGCGTGAAGCCACGATCGCAGCCCTCAAGACAGCAGCTGAGCACCATGATCTGATTTTGACCAGTGGCGGCGTGTCTGTGGGTGAAGAAGACCATGTCAAACCCGCCGTTCAGTCCTTGGGGGTATTGGCGCTGTGGCAAATCGCCATGAAGCCCGGTAAACCCTTTGCCTACGGGCATGTTCGCCGTGAGCGTGAGTCCGGCGCTGCGCACTTTGTGGGCCTGCCCGGCAATCCGGTGTCCAGCTTCATGACGTTTTTGCTCTTGGTTCGTCCTCTGATTTTGGCTTTGCAAGGCGTTCAAGACCTCCAGCCTGAATGCTTGCAGTTGCCGGCGCATTTTGAACTGCCCAAAGCAGACAAGCGGCGTGAATTCTTGCGAGCACGGCGCAATGCGCAAGGTGGTCTGGATCTGTTTCCCAACCAAAGCTCCGGGGTTTTGACCTCGGTGGTCTGGGGAGATGGCGTCATCGATAACCCAGCAGGAAGTACCATTGCCCATGGTGATGTCGTGAATTTCTGGCCTTTCTCGGGGTGGTTGGCATGAAGGTGAATGTCCGTTATTTCGCTGCTTTGCGCGAAGCCATTGGCACGGGTAGCGAAGTGCTGGAGACAAGCGCTGCTGACGTGGCCGGCCTTCGTGCCGAGCTGGTGGCCAGAGGTGGCGCGTATGCGCAATGTCTCGCTCCAGGTCGTGCGGTTCGTGTGGCGGTCAACCAGGTCATGGCCAGCGACAGCACGGCTTTGCCGGCCGATGCTGAGGTGGGTTTTTTCCCGCCGGTGACAGGGGGCTGAGGTCATGACGGCACGCGTGCGGGTTCAATCAGCAGATTTCGATGTGTCACAAGAAATCCAGGCGCTCAGGGCGCAAGACCTGCGCGTGGGTGCGGTCTGCAGCTTTGTGGGCACTGTGCGCGACACGCGGGCTTTGACCGGCCAGTCACAAGACGAAGTGCAGGCCATGGAGCTTGAACACTATCCGGGCATGACCGAAAAATCGATCGAGGCCATGATCGATGAGGCGCATCAACGCTTTGACTTTTATGCCGCGCGTGTGGTGCACCGTGTAGGGCGCTTGTTGCCTGCGGACCAGATCGTGCTGGTTGCCGTGACCTCCGCCCACAGGGGCGAGAGTTTCAAGGCCTGCGAATTCTTGATGGACTACCTGAAAACCCAGGCACCGTTCTGGAAGAAAGAGCAGACCCCTGAAGGCGCGCACTGGGTGGATGCGCGGGTCGCTGACGACGCGGCTTTGGCCCGTTGGGGCATACAAGCTTCCAACGCTTGAAGTGCAGACACCCACAGACTGAAAGGCTCGGTCGCTTGCTTCAGTGGTCTCAGTGGGTGTAGCGCGGTGTTTCTTCTGCCACTGCCGCAGTGGTCTCGACAGCCGCAGGTGCTGCCGTGCTGGAGAAACCCCAATCGGCTTTGACCAAGGCTTGTTGAATCAGGTGAATCAAGCCATGCACCAAGTTGGCCTGCAAATTGAGTTGGCAGGATTTAACGGCGCCCTCAGGCGATTTTTCCTGAAAAGCGATCAAAAGGCCGCCGCCCGCTTGCAGGCTCAATTGGGCATCGGTGATCAGCAAGGGCTCTTCGCCCAGTGGCTTGCGTTCGGCTTTGGCTTCAAATGGGGTGGAAAAGTCGGCCTTTTGGAGGAACGCATCCCGTTTCAGCTCGGTGAGCATTTTTTGCGCCGTTGTGTCCGGCGCAGCGACGCCGGGTTGGCTCGCCTCCATCCGGGCCACCGACTGGTCAATGGCAGGTAACAGCCGAAGGCTCATGCGCCGGGTCAGCCAAAATCGGAATTCCTGCTGGTCCTGTGTGTTCAGGCGCAGCAAAAGCCGATCTTGCCGTTCTTCGTAGCTGACAGAGAGCTGGTGAATGTTCATCGCTTGATTTTAGGCAAAGTCTTATCGTTGGCTCAAGCTTGAAAATCCCCAAAACAGCCCAAGCTAGGCGTCATTGGAGAACCATTCATGCGTATTGACAAATTGACCACGAAATTTCAGGAAGCCTTGGCCGATGCACAGTCATTGGCCTTGGGACGTGACCATGCCTACATCGAGCCTGCACACGTTTTGGTGAGCATGCTCAAGCAAGAGGACGGGCCCAAGGCCTTGCTCCAAAGAGCAGGTGTCCAGGTGCTTGCCTTGTTGCAGGCGGCAGAGGCCGCGGTTTCGCGCTTGCCGCAAGTCACAGGACAGGACCAGGTTCAAGTTGGACCTGATTTGGTGAAGCTGCTGCAAGCTGCTGAAAAAGAGTCCATCAAGCGTGGCGATGCTTTTGTCGCCAGCGAGCTGTTTTTGCTCGCACTGGCCGACAGCAAGAGCGAAGTCGGCCGCATCTGCAAGGACAACGGCTTGTCTCGCAAGAGCTTGGAGAGTGCGATTGATGCGGTGCGCGGCGGCCAGACCGTGGGCAGTGCCGATGCCGAAGGTCAGCGCGAAGCCCTTAAGAAATACTGCATTGACCTGACCGAGCGTGCCCGCATGGGCAAACTCGACCCGGTGATTGGCCGCGATGACGAAATCCGTCGCGCCATTCAGGTCTTGCAGCGCCGGACCAAAAACAACCCTGTGTTGATCGGTGAGCCGGGCGTGGGCAAGACCGCGATTGTGGAGGGCTTGGCTCAGCGGATCGTGGCGGGTGAAGTGCCGGACTCTTTGCAAGGCAAGCGTGTTTTGTCTTTGGACATGGCTGCGCTGCTGGCTGGGGCCAAGTTCCGGGGTGAATTCGAAGAGCGCCTGAAAACCGTGCTGAACGAGTTGGCCAAAGACGAGGGCCAAACGATCGTCTTCATCGATGAGTTGCACACCATGGTCGGTGCAGGCAAGGCCGAAGGTGCGATGGATGCGGGCAATATGCTCAAGCCAGCTCTGGCCCGTGGAGAGCTGCATTGTGTGGGGGCCACAACGCTGGACGAATACCGCAAATACATCGAAAAAGATGCGGCGCTGGAGCGGCGCTTTCAGAAAATTCTGGTCAATGAGCCCTCGGTGGAAGCGACCATTGCCATCTTGCGCGGCTTGCAGGAAAAGTACGAAATTCACCACGGTGTAGACATCACCGATCCGGCCATTGTGGCGGCGGCTGAACTCAGCCACCGTTACATCACCGACCGGTTCTTGCCCGACAAAGCCATCGATTTGATCGATGAAGCCGCTGCGAAGATCAAGATCGAGATCGACTCCAAACCCGAGGTCATGGACAAGCTCGACCGTCGTTTGATTCAGCTGCAAATTGAGCGTGAAGCCGTTCGCAAGGAAAAGGACGAAGCGTCTCAAAAACGCTTGACCTTGATTGAGGAAGAAATCATCAAGCTGAAGAAAGAGGCTGCAGATCTGGAAGAAATCTGGCATGCCGAGAAAGCCCAGGCACAAGGCGGGCAGCAGGTGCGTGAGCAGATCGATCAATTGCGCCAACAAATTGAAGAGCTCACCCGCAAGGGCGATTTCAACAAAGTGGCCGAGCTGCAATATGGGCAACTGCCTGCACTGGAAAAAACACTGAAAGAAGTGCAGGCCAAGGAGGCCGCGCCGGGCGAGAAGCCTGCACACCGTTTGCTGCGCACGCAAGTTGGTGCCGAAGAAATCGCCGAAGTGGTGTCGCGTGCGACAGGCATCCCCGTGTCCAAGATGATGCAGGGCGAGCGTGAAAAGTTGCTCCAGATGGAGGGCAAGTTGCACCAGCGTGTGGTGGGTCAAGAGGAGGCGATCTCGGCCGTGGCCAATGCGATCCGCCGTTCGCGCTCGGGCCTGTCTGATCCGAATCGGCCGACCGGCTCTTTCCTGTTCCTGGGCCCCACTGGGGTGGGCAAGACCGAGTTGTGCAAAGCCCTGGCGGGCTTCTTGTTTGACAGCGAAGAGCACCTGATCCGGGTGGACATGAGCGAGTTCATGGAAAAGCACTCGGTGGCCCGCTTGATTGGTGCGCCGCCCGGCTATGTCGGCTACGAAGAGGGCGGTTATCTGACCGAGGCGGTTCGCCGCAAACCCTACAGCGTGTTGCTCCTGGACGAGGTGGAAAAGGCGCACCCTGATGTGTTCAACATCTTGCTGCAAGTGCTCGACGATGGTCGTTTGACCGATGGCCAAGGGCGTACCGTGGACTTCAAGAACACGGTGATCGTGATGACGTCCAACCTCGGCTCGCCCATTATTCAGGCGATGGTGGGCCAGCCCAATGAAGACATCAAGGAGGCGGTGTGGGATGAGTTGAAAGCCCATTTCCGTCCTGAGTTCTTGAACCGCATTGACGAGACGGTGGTTTTCCATGGTCTGGATGCGCAGCACATTGCATCGATTGCCAGCATCCAGTTGCAAGCCCTGCGTGAGCGTCTGGCCCGCATGGACTTGACGCTCGACGTCAGTCCTGCGGCTTTGTCGGAATTGGCCAAAGTCGGCTTCGATCCTGTCTTTGGTGCCCGGCCTTTGAAGCGGGCGATTCAGCAAAGGCTGGAGAATCCCTTGTCCCGCTTGCTGCTGGAAGGGCGGTTCCCGCCCAAGAGCGGCATTGAAGTTTCGGTCGATCCAGTGCGCAACCCGGGGCAGTTTGACTTCAAGGTGATTGAAGCGGCGGCTTGAAGCGCAGGTGCCAAATCAGGGCAAGGTGGTGACACCTTGCCCTTTTTTTCGCGGCTAAACTTCGCAACTTGCAGACGGGCGAAGATTTCATATCCTTGAAGCCGCATGGCTGCATGCACAAAGACTGGGCTCCCATGCAGTTGGCGTTTTCAGGTTCAGAGCCGTTGGTGGATTGGCAAGACGATGCCAAAGTGATGGCCTTGGTCGGCATGGCGCATGCCTGCTCGCACTTTTCGCATTTGTTGTTGCCGCTGATGTTCCCGATTTTTATTCGGGATTTTGGCTGGAGCTTTTCAGAGCTGGGCTTTCTCAGTACCTTGTTTTTTGTGGTGTCGGGCGTTGGTCAGGCGTCTGCCGGGTTTGTGGTCGATCGGGTGGGGGCGCGGCCCGTCTTGTTTGGCTCCATGGTTTTGTTCACATTGGCTTGTTTGTTGGCGTTTTCCGCGCAGGGCTACACGGCGCTGATGGGGGTGGCGGTCTTGGCTGGTTTGGGCAATGCGCCGTTTCACCCGGTGGACTTCACCATCTTGAACCAGCGGGTCTCATCCCCCCGACTGGGTTACGCCTTCAGCGTGCACGGCCTGAGCGGCAATCTGGGTTGGGCCTTGGCGCCTGCGTTTTTCACGCTCACAGGTGCACTTTGGGGCTGGCGACACGCCTTTTTGGCGGCAGCTTTGGTCTATGTCTTGGTACTGGGCATTTTGTTTTGGCACCGCGCATTGCTCAAAACCACGGCATCTGCATCGCCACAAGGGCAGGCCCATGACTCCCATGATTTGGCCTTCTTGCGCTTGCCGGTTGTGTGGTGGTGTTTTGCGTTCTTTTTGTTGTCCACGGTTACCTTGGCCGTGGTGCAGAACTTCTCGGTGCCCATCCTCAAGGCCTTGCATGGTGTGAGCCTGGAGTTGGCCTCCATGACCTTGACCGCCTACATGTTGTTTGGGGCTGTGGGCATGCTGATCGGTGGTTTTGTGGCCGCACGTTGGCCTCGCTGGAGTGACCGTGTGGTGGCTGCATGCATGACCTGCGCCGCAGTGCTGATGGCCTTGTGTGCCAGCGGTTTGTTTGGGCATGTGGGCACTTTGTGGGTGTTGGCCGCGACAGGGTTCGCTGTGGGAGTGGGAGGCCCCAGCCGTGACTTGATGATCAAAAAGGCCACCCCCAAGGGCGCAACTGGCCGTGTCTATGGCCTGGTGTATTCCGGTCTGGATGTGGGCTTTGCCTTGTCGCCCGTGGTGTTTGGCGTTTTCATGGACCGCGGCTGGTACCAAGCCACTTTGTTGGGCGCAGCTTTGGTGTTGTTGCTCAGTGTGGGGGCAGCTTTGGGCGTGGGCAAACGCACAAGCGTTCCCGCGTAAAGGGCGCGTTGTCTGAACGCTTGCGACAGGGGCTTTGTGGGCGTTTGGGCACAATGCCCACATGACGAAAAAACTGGCTGGCCATCTCCTCGTTGAATGCCTTTTGGCCCAAGGCGTGACCCATGCGTTTGGTGTTCCGGGTGAGAGTTATCTGGCGGTGCTGGACGGCTTTCATCTGCACCAGGGCAGCATCCGGTTTGTGATTTGCAGGCAAGAGGGCGGTGCCGCTTTCATGGCCGAAGCTCAAGGCAAACTGACCGGACGGCCTGGTGTGTGTTTTGTCACTCGGGGGCCAGGTGCGACCAATGCCTCGATTGGTGTGCACACGGCGTTTCAGGACTCCACGCCGATGGTGCTTTTTGTTGGCGATGTGGCCAGCGACACACGCGACCGCGAGGCCTTTCAGGAAATGGACTACACCCATTTTTTTGGCCCATCGACCAAAGGCATGGCCAAGCGGGTCGAGCGTATCGACGATCCTGAACGCTTGCCCGAGTATGTGGCGCGCGCTTTTGCGACTGCCATGAATGGTCGTCCAGGGCCTGTGGTGCTGGTTTTGCCCGAGGACATGCTGACCCAGGCGGTTGAGCATGCTCAAGCCTTGCCACGTGTCGAGCCCGTTCAGGCCTGGAGTGATCCGGGTGCATTGCGCAGTTTGAGAGACATGCTCCTGAGTGCGCAAAAACCATTGGTCATTTGTGGCGGAGGCGGGTGGACTGTGCAGGCTGCGCAAGCCCTGCAGCGTTTTGCCGAGAATTGGCAATTGCCCGTGGCCAACGCGTTCCGCTTCCAGGACACTTTTGACAACCACCATCCTTTGTACGCGGGCGATGTCGGCATCGGCATCAGTCCTGCTTTGGCAGCGCGTGTGCGCGGGTCGGATTTGATCCTCGTGATCGGTCCGCGTTTGGGCGAGATGACCACCGGCGGTTACACCTTGCTCAAAGCCCCCAAGACAGATCAAAAGCTGGTGCACATCCACGGCAGTGCCGAAGAGTTGAACCGGGTTTATCAGGCTGATCTGGCGATTCACTCGACCATGAATGCAGCAGCCAGGAGCCTCGAAGTCCTGACTGCGCCTCCTGATTTGCCCTGGAGCGACTGGGCGCGCTCTGCCCATGCCGAGTACCTGGCCAACCTTGTGCCACAGGTACTGCCGGGCGACATTGACATGCCGGCCATCGTCGCTACCCTGAAAAAACACCTGCCCGAAGATGCGGTGCTGACCAATGGCGCAGGCAACTTTGCCAGCTGGATGCACCGGTTTTTTCAACACCATGGTTTGGTCAAAGGCCACAAGACCCAATTGGCGCCCACTGTGGGCGCGATGGGTTATGGCGTGCCGGCTGGCATTGCCGCCAATTTGTTAACTGGGCGTTTGGCCTTCACCATTGCAGGTGATGGTGACTTCCTGATGAACGGACAGGAGCTGGCCACGGCGGTGCAGCATGGCGGCAAAAGCATCATTTTGCTTTTGAACAATGGTATGTACGGCACGATCCGCATGCATCAGGAGCGGGAATATCCAACCCATGTGACGGGTTCGCAGCTGAGCAATCCTGATTTCGTGATGTTGGCCCAGGCCTATGGCTACGCGGCAACGCGTATTCGCAAAACAGCCGAGTTTGAGAGTGCCTTGCTTGATGCGCTGCAACGGCCGCAGGGTACCTTGATCGAGGTGATGCTTGATCCGGAGGTGATCACCACGCGAGGCACACTCAGCGCCATAACCCAGTCTGCATTGGCCAAGCGTCAGACTTGATTTCATGCGTGCAGCGCTGTTGGTGCTGCTGCAGGCATGAAAAAACCCGCCGAGGCGGGTTTTTTCATGAGCGAGTCGCTGAATTACTTCAGGTGCTTGCCGATCAGGCCAGCCATTTCGAACATGGTGACTTGGGCTTTGCCGAACACAGCCTTGAGCTTGTCGTCGGCATTGATGGCGCGGCGGTTGGTCGCGTCTTGCAAGTTGTGCTTCTTGATGTACACCCACATCTTGCTCACGACTTCGGTGCGTGGCAGGGGAGTGGCGCCGACCACGGCAGCCAATGCGGCGCTGGGGGTCAGTGCTTTCATGAACGCAGCGTTGGGTGTGCGTTTTTTAGCAGGAGCTTTGGCCGCTACTTTTTTAGCGGGTGCTGCAGCTTTTTTAGCTGGAGCGGCTTTCTTGGCCGGTGCTGCTTTTTTAGCGGGAGCAGCTTTTTTTGCCGGGGTTTTTTTCGCAGTTGCCATGGTTGAGTTCCTTTGATCGGAAGTTGGTTCGCCGCTGAGAAACAGTTTGTTTTCAGCTGAATGCATGCTACTGGAGAAATCATCACTTTCCAAGGGGGAAAAGCAATTTTTGCTAGGGGTTGTTGCGGATTTGTCTTGCTTCATGCGCATTTGCGCGTCTTTTGCCCTGGCATGGTGCGTATGGCCTGTGTAAGCGCTGTGATTTCCACTCGCCGTTTTTAAAAGGCACTTCCATGGCACAGACACCTGACTTTGTTTTTTCGACGTGTGATTTTTGCGATGAACACAAAGCCAATGACACTGGCGAGATTCGTGTCATCCCAACGGTGTTTCAAAACTACGGTGCACGTGATCGGTTTGCCGGCCAGGTTTTGACGGTCAAGTGCTATGAAGACAACAGCCATGTCAAGCAGGCGGTGGAGTCGCCCGGGCTGGGTCGTATCTTGGTGGTCGATGGTGGTGGTTCAATGCGCCGAGCTTTGTTGGGAGGCAACCTGGCTGCTGCTGCAGCCCGCAATGGTTGGGCTGGGATCATCATCGACGGTTGCGCGCGCGACGCTGCTGAACTGGCCGTTCTGGATCTGGGCATTCGCGCACTGGCGCTCAATCCCATGCCGACCTTGCGTGTGGGCCAAGGGCAGACCGGCGGCCTGGTGTTTGTACAGGGTGTTCCGATCCGGGCGGGTGATTGGCTGTATGCGGATGCCGACGGCATCGTCATTGGGGCGCGTCCTTTGCATGTGATTTCATGATGCAAAGATCTGTTTTCATAATTTGAAAAATTACCTTGTTGCACTGCCGCATTTTTTCTCAATATGGGAAACGCAATTTCGTATTGAAAAATTTGTTTTGTAAGCTGTTGAATTTAAACGAATAAAAATAACTCTTGTATAAGACATAAGAATAAAAATAAGTCTTGTACAAGAGTTAAGATTTGTCCAACGACGAAGCAGAATCCGCTGCCCACATCGCCCGATTTCAACTTGACTTCAGGAGTTCTCCATGCCCGCTAACCTCAATCAACAACTGAGCC
>JACCDG010667961.1_pt1 | contig 14349 bp, 24 predicted proteins | sample 7442471 | NCBI WGS metagenome assembly JACCDG01 (sample SAMN15323444, study PRJNA562643) | freshwater metagenome | isolation source: river surface water | place: USA:Blue River Watershed | collected 2017-08-17
AAGGATATCGGCAACCATGATATTATGATTAATCGTATTACCAATAGTCAGTGGGCCTATTATTGGGCTAGGGATATCGGAAATCAGGATATTATGATTAACCGCATTACCGATAGTTGGTATGCCTATCTTTGGGCTAGGGATATCGGAAATCAGGATATTATGATTGACCGTATTACCGAGAGTGAGTATGCCTATTGGTGGGCTAAGGATATCGGAAACACAGATATTATGATTAATCGTATTACCGAGAGTGAGTATGCCTATCTTTGGGCTAGCAATATTGGCAACCGTGACATTATGATTGACCGTATTACCGATAGTAAGTGGGCCTATTGGTGGGCTAGACATATCGGCAACCGTAATATTATGATTGCACGGTATCCGGAGATTAAGAACTGGCTTGCGCAAGGGTATATTGGCTGATATGATAAACTTATAACTAACAGAGAAGGTAGTAAAATGATACGTGAATATGAAATTTGCTATAAGAAACTACAAAACAACGAATGGAGCGGGGAAATAACAGAGGTGTTTCATTCTTGTGCTAATTACACAGATACTGTAGTTAAACGAATACATGAAATGCTACTTTATAACTATAAACACTATGAGTTAATTAGTTATAAGCAGTTAAAAAAATAAGGGCTAGTTAGCCCTTATTTTTTGTGTATTCTTCAATGGCGCTCGTTAACTTTGGCGATGTTACTTTACTTAGCACAGTACTAGCGCATTTATTTTCTAAAAGTCCGGGCATGTACTTAGCTATGGATTTTTGTAATAATTCATTAACCGCCTCGTCAAAGGCCGCTCTATCTTTTATGACGGAATTATTCATTTTATTTTCTAAATTATCAAAAACGCTTTTTATATGACTTATTTTAGCACTTACCGCATTAACTTTTTCAATAGTTGACTGGGATAATAATCCATCGGTATTATCGTCATTATCAAACCAATCAAACCAATCAGATATTTTTTTAGCATGATCTTTTAACTCATCTAATAAGTCATTATCTAGAAGACTACTAAATGCCTCTGAAAACTTAGGCGAACACGCTTGACCTATATCGGTTTCTAATGCACTAACTACTTTAATAATATTAGTTAGACTTCTATTTCCATTAACAGTAACACCTGATATTTCATCTACATGTGATTTAAAGCTTTCTAATGTGGTAATACCAGAATTAGCTTTATCAACTATATCTTGTAATTCTGTCAACTCTATATGATCGATATTAAGTTTATCTGCAATGCGATTAATCTTAGTTTGTAGTGATGATATTTCTATTCCTTGTAAAGCAGTCTTGGCGGTGCTTATATGATTTCCTAATGGATTAGTAAAAGCAGTCCCTTCTTTGAGTAAATCATATGTTTTTTTCTCAAATGCGTCTTTATTAGCTTTTATTTTTTCATTAAGTTCTTTTTGAATATTATTGCTCATATATTATCTCGCATCTTAATATGAAGTTATTATACATCGAAAGCATTGTAGAATTATATGGTTCAACTGATAGCAACTTCAACGATTTTACTTTTGATATATTTTGTTCGATGTCATCTAACGAAGTAACAAAGGTTTTACATTCTGCTGTAACATTATCTAATACTTCAAATATTACATTATTACTTAAGCATAGTGCTTCTATCTCTTTAATCATATTCATAATTATTTTCCAATGCAAGATGCATAGCTTATTGACAAGCTATGCATTCATTTTTGGCGGCTTTAACTCCCGTTAGCGAATAGACGTAGTATAACCCTAGTATACGCTCATCCATAAAGGCTTCTTGGTGTACTTCACTAATATATTTTTCATCTTCCTCAGAGCTAAAGAATAGATTTAAACTTTGCCATTGGTCTAGATATTTTGCACGTGTTGCTGCTAATCTTAGAACAGCCTTTTGGTCAATTTCAAACGCAGTTCGATATACTAATTTTTCATCATCTGTCATCCAATCAACGTGTTGAATACTGCCATTATGTTCTATGATATCATCGATAACTTCTTTAGTATGTTTTTTCTTACTTTTTAGAAATTCTAGGAATACTGGTGTTATACGGTCTACTTCACCTGCGGCTGTAGCTTGGGTGAAAACTAATGCCGGGTCGGGGTTAATTCCTTCTGAAACGCCACCTTGTAATAAAGCATTAGACTTAGTAGGTGGTATTGCGATTCTATGAGTATTTCTAACGCCATATCCCTTACACCATTCAGGCTCTCCGAATTCCTTAGCCATCCATTCAGAAGCCTTTTTAGAATCATCGTCTAGCTTTTTAAAAGCTTCTATATTCCATAAATGTGCCTCAAGTCCCTCAAATGACCAATTTTTACTTTGAATATAAGAGTGAAACCCACAAGTACCTAACCCTAATGCACGACCCTTTTTAGTGAATCGAATAGCATTTTCAAGTCCCGGTATATTACTACCATTTATGATAAGGTCTTCTGCAACACAATCTAAAAATACAGTTGCATTGAATACGGCATCGGTATCCTTCCATTCATCATAACGAAATAAATTCATAGAAGATAATACACACGTAAATGTATGATTTTCATCACTAAAAAGTGTAATTTCATTACAATTATGGACTAATATATTATTAGCAAAAAATGATTGAGTTTCAGGTACTGTAATATCATATACAGATTCTTCTTCAATTTTGATTCGTGTTATGCTTAATGGCATACTAGGTATAAGAGAAGATTCAATTAGAATATCTGTTTTAGATAAATTATTAGCGGCAATCCATCCTCTATTATGTGTGAAAATCAAATGGTTTTCAGTACATTCAATTATTTTTCCGGTTGTAGTTTCTATTCTAATAAGTTCTTCTGCTGTACCTGTAATTGCAGCGTTAGTAACTTCACTGAATATTACTTCACCGTCTTTATATGTTTTTACAGTAGGAGCTACAAACATACCTAATGTATATTTTTCAATAAAGTTGTCTAATCGAATTAATTCTTCGGCTCCAGTGTCTTTGATAGTAATGATAGTATCACCACGCAAACATAAATTTGAAGCTTTTACTGTTAAATTATGGTCTTTGCACCATTTTGGAAGTTTACGATTAACTTTATCTACAAAGAAGAAGTATCCCTTACCTGTCACCATTTTAAGCTTTAACGCTTTTTGATACCGCCGCAATGCTTCGGAGTTACCTTCATTTAGCTTTTTAATAAATTTATCTGTAATATTCCATCCAATATTCGCATCATCTGGTTCATGTAATACTAAATCAGCTAATTCATCAAAATCGCCGTGTTCAATGTCGATATAAGCGGCAAAAGCCCCTCTACGAGAATTACCCTGAGTCACTACTCGCATATCGTGTATAAAGTGTTCAAATACTGGTTTTGTCCCAGCCGCTTTACCACCCCTAGATATTTTTGAACCACGAGGTCTAATATCGCCAATATATGAAGAGGTACCAAATCCAAATTTAGTAAGCATAGCTACTTCATGATATGATTTGTAAAAGTCATCTATGGAATCCCCTACGTACCCACCAGAGCAACTAACAGCCATTCCCTTATCAGTACCCATATTACTTAGAACAGGGGTAGAAGGGCTTAACCAGCCGTTCCAGAGTAGGGTAAAGAATTTATCAGACCACTCCCCTACATTTTGGTTATGCTGTCTTAAATGGCCTGCTGCGGTGTCTGCTATGCGTCTAAATGTTTGCTTGACTGTTGCGCCTTCATGTTGGTATTTTTCCTTAAACATTTGATAAGCGGCAGTAGTATACCAAGGTGGAATTTCCCCTGCTTTTTGTAATTTTTTACGTTCAGTGCTTAATTTATTGTATATGTCTGTCATTACTAATCCTTTATTATAAAATAGCTAATACTTAATTAGCTATAGGTGTCCATACGAAATTACTTTCTTCCCAGTCACGTGTATATTCACGTCCGATTCCACTAAAGAAATCATTGAACACGAACTTGTTAATGCTATCATAAAACCAAGTTTCTATTTGGTTATCTACTACTTCATAAATGGGATTGATATTAAGGTTAGATAAGCAAATATTAATACGACTCTTAACAAACATTTTTAATTTATCTGAATCAATACCTTCGATATTACCTTCTTCAAAAATCATATCAACGATTTTCGATTCGTGTTCATATATTTGTTCTGCTGCTTCTATGATACGTAGTTTTAATTGTTCAATTTCTTCTTGTGACCTTTGCTCTTCTTCAAGGTGTTTTCTAAAAGTCCAAGCACCTGCTACAGAATGACAGTTCTCATCTCTTACGGAAAAATTTATTCCACGGACTGTATTAAGTAGTTTATTTTTTCCTTTTGATTGAAAGTGTTTTAAGAATGCAAAAGAACTATAAAGGATAGCGCCCTCAACCATTGAAAATACACCTACTGAGAATAAATCATCTTTATCTCTAATACATCCATCAATAAATTCCATGCGACTCTTAAGTGTTTCATCTTGCACATACGATTCATAAAATTCATCTGTATTCAAATGCAACGCTTCATTTATTAGATTATAAAACGGGGCGTGAATAGCTAATTCAAACATACCGAATACACTAGCCATTCTTTGTAGTTCTGGTCTTTTATAAGTACGCATAAAACGACCTGTCCAATAATCTGTACCAGCTTTTGCTTCATATAATGTGAATAGTTTTAATACAGTAATAACACCATGTTTTTCTGCTGGTGTCATGTTGGTGAGAATATCGTGTACGTCTTTTTCTACTTTAATTTCATTCGGAAACCAAAGTATTTTCATTTGGGTATCCGCAAATTCGATAGCATCTGGATAATGTACCACGAAACTATCTGTTTTTTGTTTCATCTTTACTCGTTTTGTCATAATTATTCCTTAAAAATTCCCCAAACGTCTTCTATTTTTACTACAAAAAATTCTTCTCCTGTCACTTTAGTTCTTATCATATTCTTAGGACTAATTAATACTTCAGAGTCTAACGCATACTTACAATCGTCTGGTGAACTATTATATATTACTCGACAACGACATAAATCATTATCCATAGCTCCAGTCAATATAAGGCCACCGGGAGTAGTTTTTTCCGGATTTGTTTTAATCACGCCAACGAAGTTAGGATTCATCTGCAAAGTTTTCATATTTTTTTCCATGTATTATATTTCATTAATGCCTTCATTCCTGATAAACTATTATCAAGAATGTCCTTTTGAATTTTCTGAATATCTATTTTATTTTCTACCATCTTATTGATGTCTTTATACTTACTATCAATGTTCCAAAAATATACGTTATATCCATAATCAATTGCTTGTTTCATTCGATTAACTGTATCTTTACTTCTAGGTTCATTATCTAATGCAATGAATATATTGCTTTTTGGTGTTTCTAAGATAAAATCAAGATTTGATAATACGTCCCCGCCAACTAAAGCTATTGAATTAGATAAGAATAAACTATCTATTATACCTTCGGTGACTATTATCGGAAGATTATTATTTACGGAATGAAGTCCATATAATTTTGGTAATTCGTCGATAAATTTTAATGTAACAAATCTATGATTATTATTGTTTTTATCAATGACTCTTGCTTGAATTCCTATTAAATTACCTGTTTTATCCTTTAGGGGAAATACAATTCGTTCATCTGGCGGTAGTTTTTCATACTTTCCCGGATACAATTTATTAACATATTCTTTAAGATTATCAGTGTAAAGTATTCTACCTAATTTATAATGAGGTATTAAGCGACTTTCACAATAGATTTTGGCTGGGTGATTGTCATCTAGATTTAGCACTGTTGGTAGTGCTGTTTTATCTACTATACGTTTTATTGTTGGCGTTACAGTTTGTGTTTGTATAAATTGCTTATTGTATGATGACGAGTCTTTTAATAACTCTAATTGTACCATTTGATAAAGATTTGGGTAATGTTCTTTTAAGAAGTATAGGAATGTCATATTTGCACCACAATTATGACATTTATACTTATACCTATCTGTTTTTTTACTATCTATAAAGATAAACCCCCGGCACTTATTTTGACTTTTTTGACTATCACCGCATATAGGGCATCTAAAATTAGCTACTTTAGTAGTTGGAGTATATTTGAATTTATCTAGATACATCCCCATTTGCATTAAGTAATTGTGTTCTATTACTAATCTCGACATACGTAAATCCTTTTATTTGTAGCATTTTATTACACCCATTATGTTTACTCTTCACCCATAAGAGCAAGAAACTCATGAAATGAAATATCTACATTATTATTTTTGCAGTAAGTTTTATATACACCTTTCACTGTACCTTTCGTTAACTCTGTTGAAGCTTTATTATTAATCTCTTTGATAAATGCTTCTGGAATATTATATATCATGCCACTATGGTTAGATTCACGTAATGAAAATCTGTCTTCTAGAATATAAAATGGTTCTTTGATATCAGTGGTAAAAAGAAACTGGTTACACTCATATAGTCGTACAAGAAGTGAATGAGTGCCTAATGTAATCTTATCAAAAGGCACTTCGATAGTTAATTTTATAGATTCTTTTTTCATTTATTTCTCCAATTTGTTAGGTGTAATAGTTTGATGCATCCAATGCTTATCGCTATTAACGTGGTTTTTTCTTACATACTTAGCCATATTATCTTTGAATTCATTATACTTAAAAGCATTTTCCCTGCGTATTACAAATCCTTCATGTTGTTCTCTATGCGGCTCAAATGCGTTTAGTATGGATTCTTTATCATATACGCCACGATAGATAACCTCTACTGGTGTAATGTCGAATAAAGAAAACCATTCCAATGTATCTTCCCAACTAAGGCAAATGTCGTCTTCCCATATACTAAATCCATAAAAATAGTGTTTAAGATTAGCATAGTAAATGGAGTGTTTAGCAAACAAATTCTCACCGCAAATTCGCATATTTTCTGGTAGATTATAAGAACGTTCCATCCACCAAGATTTAACAAAGTCACGAGAAACATGATTAGCAGAGTCAATGCTTCGTGCGTGATAATAATTATTGTATAGACTAGTATTTTCTCCATCAAGTTTTAGTGTAACAATTACTTCTTTATTCTTAAGATGATCATCTGATCTTACAATATCATCGTCAGCAACACTATCAGAATATGGAAGGTGTATGGTTCTAGGATATTTTACAGGGTTCATAATAGTCCTACCTCAGTTAAAAGTTGTTTTATAAAATCGCCAAACTGCCCTTTACATACTTCATTAACAGATACCCATTTTGTAATATGTTCGTGGGTATCTAATTCATATTCTAACATAGATAAGTTGGTTTGTACATAGCAATATACAGTAAGGTTATTACAACTTTTCTTAATTGTATAAAGATTGTAAGTAGAACGATATCCAGTTTTATTCAACACTATATCAATAATAGCATCATTTGGCAATTCATCTAATCGGACATATCCACATGGGATTGAATAATCGTTTGAATTATGAAGTTTAATGGCTAATATTTTACCATAAGCGTTTAGGCAAATAGCACAGGCTGCGATATTAGACTTACTTTCTTCTACCATGTTATACCTTCTTGTAAAAATATATTATAGCAAATTTTTAAGAATTAGTCTACTCATTCATTAGCAATTTTTAAAAGAATATGACCATGACATTTTTTAGGATGGCAACAACAAACTAAATCCTTTCCGCCTAGCTCTTGTTTTATTTCATTAAGAAGATTAGGCTCTAATTGTATTCTTTTAAAAATGTATTCGGAATATAATTCTAATACCACGTCTCTATCGTTATAATCAGATAGCTTATATGGATTACCCCACTTAGAAGGTCGCATAATATTAATAGCTTCTTGTGGGATATTTTTATCTGTTTTTATGTTATAAACTTTCGGTGGAAATGTGAATATATCATCAAGTGTATTCATGGACGCTTAACTGCTGTTTTTATAATTAATACACCATTATCATATTTCCCGATAAAATAGCACATATTTGTTTTAATTATAATAGTTTGAGAATATTTTTGTCTTACTTTATTACGATAAAAAGGGCAAAACTCAAAACGTCTATCTATCTTACCTTTAACGACTGCATCTTTAATAGCCCCTTTAATATGGTGTGAACTTTCTTTTTCGTGTTTACTGAGTTTTTGGTTAAATCTTTCTAATACCCTATCAACACAATGATTAGTTATGACTATATCAGAACGGTTATTTGGAATTGAGTTTAATTCATGCGTATTCACGACTAATTCCTCATTAATAATACTTGATTACGGTAATTTCATTTTTTGATTTTTCCAATAAATCTTGTTTAAGTAGACTTTTCACTGCATTATCAGCTAAAACAAAACAATCAAATTCATTAGTAAAGTATTCAGTATTAGGCACTGTAATATAACAACTAATGGGGCGATTAGACTCTAGTTCACTCTGTACTCTTTTTTGAATATAGTAGAACTCCCCTTGTTGAATAATTCGATAGCTAGTCTTTCTTAAAATAGCAAAGATAAAAACGGCAATCGCAATAACGCCAGCGCATAGTGTTATAAGGAGAGTCATAGCCTTCACTCATTGATTTAATATAAGAACATTATATAGATAATCTTTAATCCAGTCTACAGATACTTCTTCTAATTGTTGCAATTGTACTAACTCGTTAATTTCATCTTTTGTAAGAATATTTGAAGTTTCATTCCATTCTTTATAGTTAACATCAAAATATTGAAGTCTACCTTTAGTGAAACTATCGGGTATTTCAAATATATTCTTAGATGTAGAATTAATTGTAAAATAATATTTCATCTTAGCTTCTGTTAGCTATTTCTAAAAACTTATCATAAGAAAACACGTAAAAGTAACAATAAAGCATTTGTGAATATGATGGTAACTTTGCGTAAAGAGCCGGACATTCATTTAACATTCTTGTACGTACTTTATAGACAAAATAGTCCCTTTCACCAAAAAATATAGTAATTACAGTTGCAAATAATATAATCGTTAGTTCAATCATTATGAAATTCTCGTTTGCGTTTTTCTGCTAGCTTTATAAAATCTTCTAATTTCCAAGTACTAATGTGTTTGTATACAAGTATATGATATTCAGGTAAGTATGCTAAAAGATGTCGTAAATTGGATGTATTATTAATTACATACAAAGCATCATATACTGCCTTGTTACGATAATTGTGAAAAAATTCATTTAAAAATAATCCTATAATACAAAATAACGACACTAAAAATATGTATAACATATTTTCACCTCACGAGTTATATGAATAATAAGTAGAAGGCGTTGTATACCACTTATTCAATATCTCTTGTGAATTATATTTGATACCATAACCAATAGTGTCAGCACTTCCAGAAACTATAAATCCAGTTTCATATAATTCACAATAACCTGCACTATGAATTTCACTTAGATTCCCATCTAATAAAGTTTGTGCAAATCCATAATGATTTATTTTCTCTGGGAAAATAAATGGAACATCTACATATGAGTTATTAAAATAAGAATCTGTATACTTTCTCACAATAATAAATTTACACTTCATAGCTAAGGGAATCCAACGTTGAATCAAAAGTAGGTACTACAATTTTATTAAAAGTTGGTGTGTCGAATACAACTGTTGTAATGTTTTCAACTCCACTTTTTTCAATTAAGCGTACAATTTTACCCCAATCTCCACGTGCTAATCCAGCACCAATAAGAGGAATGCCGATGCGCTTCCCTTTGAAGTCTCTGGCAATCTTAAGAAATACTTCTTCTACAGCCGGATAAGAAAGCATATCATTAACATCCCAGTATGTATATTGAGTATATGCATTAACAATGGTAAATGTATTATTCTTAGCAGCCTTTACACTAGAATAAGACCCAAGTTTATTACGGTTGCCTTTAATTGTTTTACAATCCTCCTCATACGCATGTGGGAAGTTATTAGCTATCGCTGCCGCAATCCCACCGCCCATCGTACAAAAACAATTGCAGCCGTGTACGATAACATCAAATTTGCCGCTCTCAGCCATTTGAATCAAATTACCTACAATATACTTCATCTTATTACCTATTATTTGTCTGTAGTCTATTATATCAGTCAATACGCCCTTGTGCAAGGCAGTTCTTAATATCCGGATACCGTGCAGTCATAATATCCTGATTACCGATATACCTAGCCCAACGATACGCATACTTACTATCGGTAATACGGTTAATCATAATATCCTGATTTCCGATATCCATAGCCCACCAATAGGCATACTCACTCTCGGTAATACGGTCAATCATAATATCCTTGTTGCCGATATTCTTTGCCCAATAATACGCATACTTACTATCGGTAATGCGCTGCGCTACCTCATCCAAGGGCATTTGACGAATAATACTAAGACTCCGACACGTCCGCTTGGAACAATCACCTTTGGCGTCCGTATAGCCCGTGGCCGTTACTTCACAAATAATCATATCGGGCGTGGTATCATAGTACTTAAAGCAATCTTGTAGGGTGGTGCAAAAGTGGAATCCGGATTTGCAAAGTACTGGAGTACCTTCATAGCTATGAGTTGTTCCCACGCCCTGAAAGTCATAATCACGACAAGTAAAGTCTTTGTTGAACACTTTGTATCCGGTGATAGTATCGTTATGAAGGGTCATGCGTTATACCTTGAGTTGATTGAATTAGGTGTTAAATTAAAAAATACTTTATAATCAGAATAATTAATAGTTAGTTTATTTTTAGACCAGCTTTCAAAAGAGAACATGTCATTATATCCAAGTAATTCAATACGTTCTTTACACTTTGTCAAGTATTGTTCGTAAACTTTTTCTTTAAGTTTCTTTTGAATAGGTGAAAACATAATAGTGTGTTTGATGTAATACCGAGCTAGTCGTTTAGCTATTTTTAAACGGTATGCTTGTGTAAGGGGCTGGTCAATGAAGAAATCATTAGTATGCATACGATTAATAAAAATACCAACTACACTAAAATCCGTGTATTTAAATGCCACTAGTGTTTCATATATTTTATTAGCCAAATCTAATACACGTTGATTGACATACTCTTCGGTAAACATAGTATACTCTCTTCTCTTTAATTGTAGCCATTGTATCGCTCTTTTAATCGAATGTCAACATTCTATGAAATCAATAGTGAGCGTATTTTCTGCCTCGTTTAGTTTAATTATGGATTCAAATAAGTGGTCAATATCCTTATTTTGATATAGCCTTTTTAGCTCATAGTCGATAAAATCCTTTATAATATCAGTTATACCATAGTTTATAGGATTATTATTAAATCTATTTGCCACCATTGAGAGTAGCATTTGTTGTACTTCATGGTTTAATTCATTTTTCATATTCATCTACTCTGTTTTTAATATAGTGATACACGGCATACATATCACACATACCTAATAATCCACCAGTTCCGCTACAAATTTCGACATTATCTATATTTCTGAAACAGTAATACATTATATCTTGACATCCTGATAAAGTTGTTGCCCTATAAATTTTAATCGTATGATTTTTATAATTTTTAATCATAATTAAAACCCGAACATGTCATCTAATGATTCTGTTTTAATGGCTTCCCAATTAGCGACTTCTAATACACGGTTTACAGGGCTAATGAATAAATCATTAAACATGGCTTCTCTGTCAACATATTTTTCTAATTTAAATTCCGGTGGTATTTTCCCTAATACGGCTATTTTATCATTTTTCAAGTGATTTGGTAGTTTTAAATCATATAATTTGACTTTATCTGAACTCTTAATTAGTCCATATTCATTGACCATATTATTATTGCGTATATAACGATTATAGGTTAAAGCTCCTTTAACATGTGCTGGAGTACCTTTCATGAAATTACCTAATTCATTACTATTATTTTCATATTTGATGATATCACTTATTCCACTAGGTTTACCAATTTTTTCTATAGGAAGTTGTAAGAAATCACTTTTAACCTTTTCGACATATGCGTATACATCTTCTTGTGTTCCGGTATACATTAATTGATACACATCTTTCATCTTATCTCTAAAATAAGACGGCGTAGAACTTTTTATGGCCTCTAATCCTACTATTTTTAGCTCTGGCGTAGCGTATCTAATACCTTCATTGTCATATACATAGGTTGTATAACGGGCTTTTTGGACAAATACTCCGGCACCAATAGCTTCACGTTTCATTTCTACACAGGTATCATATGCATTAGTGGCAGCAAAGTAGTCTTTGAAATATTTGTCTACTTGAGGGCTTAATCCCCTTTCGGTAAACTTATCCAATAGTGTAATGATTTCATCTTTAGATTTTGTATACCATTTAGTCTTTTCTGAATACACTAAATCAGTTAAATTAATATAATTTGAGTCAGTGTGTATGTAGATTACATAGTCTTTTTCTATACCTGTAATTTTTTTCAAATAATCATTAACGGCTAATTCAGAAGTTCTAATTAACGCTTGGCCTGTAAGTGTGATAGCCTCTGCGATATACTTATTATAAAATCTTGAATATTGGCATCCGGTATATCCATAAAGACTATTAATAAGCAATTTTATTGACTGTTCAATGTTCTTTTGAATACCTGCTTTTTTCTTATATTCTTTGTATAATTGCCTTAGTTCGTCGTCTGAAAGTTCTTCTAATTGTTTTGCTGCCAATATACTCATATTCAGTCCTTTGATATTTTTTCTATATTATTAAGTAAAAGTTTAAAAGCAATTACTTTAACTGATATTGTACACTCATTATACTGAGAAATCAATAAGTAATGAAATAAGCATACTATTAATCCACTTAACCAATACCAAGAAGATATTATAGCTAATGTTATCACCCCCATCAAAGTTACTAGTAATATCGACATTTGCATTACAAATTCAACATTACTTATTTGAAAATATTCATTAATATGCTCTTCAGCCACATCTACATATGATTTTTTTTGTATACTTGAAACTTGAATAATACTAGCTGATATTTCATCCAAGTTTTTTATAAAATACTCAAATTCATTTTTCATAACGTCACCCCTCTACTCTTTAAAATTCTTTCAATGTCTTCACATCCTTTGGCGTATTTTTTGCCCTTATTCTTTTCAATTACTCGTTGATTAAAAAAATATTCCGCTAATTCAGGAATAATGCCTTGTCTATCCTTACTAAACATCGCCCCATTAGGAGCTAATACCGCATTATTTTTAATAGCTACTTCATATGCCATATTATAAGCATCTGTTTTATAAAGAATATCATCTGGTGTTATGCGAATGAATAGCGCTGGATTGAGCATTGTCTCCGGAGAAGTGTTTTTAGCACGCATATTACTAGGATAGAGTGAAGTGGCGTCAATAGATTCCATGTATTCGTATACTCCTACTGCTGGGTCTTTTACATATCCGCCACCATAGCTTTCACCAAATGTTTTAGGGGGTGAGTAATAAGGGACTTGTGTGTTACGGCTTGCTAATCTATTTGCTATCAATACATCCCAAATACGCACAGTACCAAATACATCACATGCGTTTGCTTTAGCTTGATACGCCATGTTATATGCCTGTGATAGGTACCCAAGTTTATCCTCAAGTTTCATAACAAGTCTTACATCATGAATATTATACTCAACGAATGTTTGATAGTGATTATCATAAAAGTCTTTAAATGTGCCGTCAAATGCAATTTTATTATCTTTTAATTCAATTTCTGCTATGTAATCTAACTTATAACTTTCTCGTTGTTTTTGTTGAAATTTGCGATATAACTCCATATAATCAAGATTATCAATGCCTAAAAGTTGATATTGTAAATTCTCAGTGCCAAATCGCATTTTCACCATTTTCTGATTAATTACACCAAATGGCGATAATGTTTTTGTTAAATCTTCTCCTAGTATCATATTCATACGATTAATGATGTACACTAAATCGAAGCTACTACTAAACCATCCAGAAATAGCATTTGGGTAGTCCTTGCGCCATTCTGTTAAGAATGCCATAAGTAATTCAGCCTCTGAATTTACTTTGATAAAAGTAGAATCTTTTGACTTTACCTTAGCATTACCCCAACCCCAACATGTAATATGTCCATCGTATCCACGTCCTTTACGGGCATATGATATAAGATTAATAGCTTCTGTTGGATTTTCTACTGTAGCGTTTTTACCTTCTACTTCATGTTCTATATCAACGTATCCTATAATTAATTTGTTAAGGTCAACATATTCAATCATGTTACCTTCATACATTTCATTAATCATTACGTATTCATAATTAGGATAGCCGAATATATTACTTTTTTGGTTCTCGTAGTTCTTTAACCACTCCTTAGCTTCAAATCCACTTGTAAAGTCTAATTTAGC
>JACCDG010793618.1_pt1 | contig 14346 bp, 12 predicted proteins | sample 7442471 | NCBI WGS metagenome assembly JACCDG01 (sample SAMN15323444, study PRJNA562643) | freshwater metagenome | isolation source: river surface water | place: USA:Blue River Watershed | collected 2017-08-17
ATCGCCATCGATGCGTTTGCTTCCGACCTGCGCCGCCTCGCGCAGGAGAGCTGACTCCTCAAGCCATGAAGCCGCTGAGAGACCGCGCGCTCCTGCGGATAGCCGCGATACTGCTGACCGCGGTGACATCGCTCACCACGACTGATGCAGCGCAAGTACATGTGGCGGTGGCAGCGAACTTTGCAGCGCCGATGAAATCACTCGCTGCGGACTTCGAGCAGCAGACCGGGCATCGCGCAGTCGTCTCCCTTGGCGCCACCGGGCAGCTCTACGCCCAGATCCGTCAGGGCGCTCCCTACGGCGTGCTGCTCTCAGCGGACACGACGACCCCCGAGAAACTTGCTCGCGAGGGCTACGGGCTCGCCGAGACACAACGGACCTACGCCATCGGGCGTCTCGCGCTGTGGAGTCGCGATGAGTCGTACATCGATGCTAAGGCTGACGTTCTGCGGCGCAGCCAATTCCGTCGCCTCGCCATCGCAAACCCAAAGCTTGCACCCTATGGCGTAGCTGCCACGCAAGCGCTGCGATCGCTCGGTCTGCTCGATGAACTGCGGCCCAAAATGGTCGAAGGCGCTAACATCAACCAGGCATTCCAATTCGTCGCCTCAGGCAACGCGGAGCTCGGCTTCGTTGCCCTCTCGCAAGTCATGCAAGACGGTCGTCTGCGAAATGGTTCTGCCTGGATCGTCCCCGCAGAGCTACACGAACCGATCAAGCAAGATGCGATCCTATTGACCAAGGATAAAGACAATCCCGCTGCCATCGCGCTGATGGGCTATCTCGACTCAAACGCAGCCCGAGAGATCATCCGTCGCTATGGATACGAGTTGCGATGATGCCAAGCGGCGATAGCGGACAAGCAATCTTGCTGACGCTGCAACTTGCAGCCGTCACCACATTCATTCTGCTTCTGATCGCCACGCCGCTCGCTTGGTGGCTCGCCCGAACGCCATCTCGTTGGCGCGGCGTGATCATCGCACTCGTCACGCTGCCACTCGTACTACCACCGACGGTACTTGGCTTTTATATTTTGATCTCGCTAGGCCCGGATGGCTGGGTCGGACAAGTAACTCAGTCACTGGGACTCGGGCTGCTGTCTTTTTCGTTTACGGGCCTTGTCGTCGGGTCGGTGATTTTCTCATTGCCCTTTGCGGTGTATCCGATTCTGTACGCATTCGAGATGCTCGGACGCAGACCGCTCGAAGTTGCCGCGACGCTGCGCGCAAAGCCGCTCGATGCGTTCTTCAGTGTCGCACTACCACTCGCAAGACCTGGTTTATTGACGGCCGCGGTACTCACCTTTGCTCATACGGTCGGTGAGTTTGGCGTCGTATTGATGATCGGCGGCGACATACCGGGTGAGACTCGCGTCGTCGCGACACAAATTTTTGGTTACGTCGAGGCGATGGAATACGAGGCTGCGCATCGCCTCGCCGCGCTGATGGTCGTCTTCTCGTTCGTCATGCTGCTAGTGCTGACGCGCCTACGTAAACGTGCGGGCGGTGCTCTCCCATGACCGCCGCCTCGCCTGGCATTTCGATTGCGCTCGCACTGCAACGAGAAGGGTTTTCGCTCGATATCGATCTGACACTGCCCGCCAACGGCGTGACCGTCCTCTTTGGATCCTCAGGCTCAGGTAAAACGACGATCCTGCGCTGCATCGCTGGACTCGAAGCCGCGACGGGATATCTCTCGATGGGCAACGAGGTCTGGCAAGACGATCGCAGCGGGCGATTCCTGCCAACTTGGCAACGCGAGCTCGGCTATGTCTTTCAGGAGGCGAGCCTATTCGAGCATCTTGATGTGCGCCGAAATCTCGACTTCGGACTGCGACGCACCGGGATAGAACGACAAGCGGCGCGCAAAGCACTCGACGATGCCATCGAACTTCTCGGGATCGCCTCGCTACTCGATCGATCAACCATCAACTTATCGGGCGGCGAGAAACAGCGGGTGGCGATTGCTCGCGCACTAGTAACGCAACCGAAGATTTTGCTGCTGGACGAACCGCTCGCCTCGCTCGATGTCGCGAGACGTAAGGAAATCTTGCCTTGGCTCGAGCGACTACACCGTGAGTTACAAATCCCGGTGATCTACGTGACCCACTCACTCGATGAACTCGCGAAGCTCGCCGATCACGTCGTGATGCTCGAGAACGGACGCGTCACTGCGAGTGGCACTTTACGCGAGATCTGTACAAACGCCGCGATGGCTGCGGCAGCCGGTGATGAGGCTGGCGTCGTGATCGAAAGTCGAATCACAGGCGTCGACCCACGGTTTCATCTAGCCGAGGTGGCCTTTGGCGACGGCACGCTTTCGGTGCGCGATGCTGGGCTAAAAATTGGCTCGACTATTCGTCTTCGCATCCTCGCGCGAGATGTGAGTCTCGCGACTTCGGCACAAAGTCACAGCACGATTCAAAATGTCATTCTAGGCGTGATCGAGTCGATCACCGACGACGCGCACGCATCGCAGGCGCTCGTCACGGTTCGCTGCGCGAACGAGCTCCTGCTCTCGCGCGTGACGCGCCGAGCGTTAGCGACACTGCAGTTAGATAAGGGCTCGCCCGTGTGGGCCTTAGTAAAGTCTGCCGCACTGATCGACTGATCGAAAACACCTCCCCGTCGTATCGAAACCTTCGATTGGCACGCATGGTTGAGTCGCGCGTACGCGGATTTCGAGGATTGAACGCAGCTAGGAACTGGCTAAGTCGCAGATCTGTAGCCTAGGGCACATATCGAACCATTGTCACTTTGACATTCTGTTGCCGTCGGGTTCCGACGCAACGATCAAAGACACATGGCGAAAGCCAACGAGGTGACAACATGGCGACCAAGGAAATCAATTTCCCGGGCAATAAGACATCTTCAGACCCGCTGGCAGCGGCTCCCGTCAGAAAAGGTTGGCTCGAGTCGGTGACAACGACTACGCCTTATACCGGCAGTCCGAGCGGTGTAAAAATCGGAACGGTCACTAGCAACAATGGCAGCAATCTGGTCGTTGGCGTGTATGCCGAGGCTGTTCCTGGAGGCGTGCAATTTTGGCTTCAAGTCGAATCCGGCAGTGGCGACCTTAGGGGCTTCTTCTTAGATATCGGAACACCTGGCGGACCAATCACGCGCGCCGGCGGCGGTGACAACAATATGAACGGCACCGGGTACAGCTTCGACTACGGAGTCGAGATCGGATCATCGGGTGGCTCGAAGGACTTTTCGACCCAAGTGACGTTCACCCTCGCCGATCCTGCGGGAATGAGTCTTGCGTCGTTACTTGATGGGGCGGTTTTCGGCATTCGCGCAACCAGTGTCGGTGCGAACAACACGAGCGTTAAGCTGGTCGGCACCGCGAGCATTCCTGAAGTGACGGTCAGCATCACCGCTGACGGCGATGTACTGGAAAATGCACCAGCTGCTTTTACGCTGCATCTCGACATGCCAATTGATGCGGACATGCTCGTCACCCTGAGCAATGGTGACACGGTCGTGATTCCCGCGGGCTCAACGAGTGTCGCTTACGTCGACGGCACCCAAGGTGATGACGTTTATATTGATCCAAGCTCGGTCAGCGTTTCTATCACCTCTGCACTACCTCAAAGCCCGACCCTCGCTGCGGTGATAATTGATGAGGGCCCCGCCGTTGTCGAGGTGACGGATACGATCGATCCGGTCGTCGTGCATCTGTCGGCGACGCCCTCGACGAGCGAGGATGGCGGTTCGATCGTCTACACCGTCGAGCTCAAGAAGTCCTCCGATAGCAGCACCGTCAACGCTAACAATGACATCACGGTCACCCTCACAGGTGGTCAGCTCATCGTCATTCCTGCCGGTTCAAGTAGTGCGTCTACCGACCCTATCCCCGTTAACCGCGATGACGTGTGGGTCGAGATCGACGCCATCACCAATCAAATCTCAAGCGCCCTCGAAACCAACGCCGGTACACCCGGCGCGTTCGAAAGCCTCTCTTTCAACGACTCCATCGTCAGCACTCAAATCCTCGATGACGTCGATCCGGTCGTCGTGGGTATCTACTCAGCCGACGGAGAACGTGACCCGGATGATCCCGCCTATTTCGTCATCCGTATCGATCAACCGTTGGATAGCGACCTGATTGTTAGCCTCTCGACGGGTGCCAGCGTCACCATCCCAGCCGGGTCCACCGAACAGGCCTATACCTATGAGGACCCACCGCTCGGCGATACGACCGTCTCTATCGAGAGCGCTCTCGTGACGGGAAAAACCTTCGAGAGCCTGACCGTCTCGCCAGACAGCGCCACCGTTACAGATCCGCCGCCGGTTGACGAGCATTTTCCGACATTGGAACAGAACATCTCTCACATCACGGTCTACTTCTCGGCGGCTGCCGGCTCGGGCTTGGAGTCGAGCGATACGCAGGGAGGCAGTTCGACGGGTGGGCAAAACGGATCCGACGGTCTCTACACCGTGAAGATCGATTGGCTACCCAATGATCCGACTACACGGGACCTCGATGATCAATGGGGTGATATCTACGCCCGTTTGCTCGAACTCAATCCCGCACTCTCCGGCAAGGAAGTGCTTGGCGTCGCGATCAAAGCGGGTAACAACGAGTCCTTCTATGCGTTGGATGGCGATACGGATGCCGATCCGATACCGCAGCGCTATGTCGATGGCACCGCGGTGAATACTTTGGTACTCAACAGCGGCGTCGATACCGTCTACACGAGCGACACCAACGCTGATGAAAAGAACGACTTCTTCCAACCCGCGGGGATGTACGCAACATCCGGCAACACGCAGGGTTTGGGTGAATCGCTGTTCTAACGTCGGTGACGATGGTGATTGGAAATCGTGGCGTTCTGGCCGACGCTATCGGCAGCCTACGACATGGATTGGTGGCACTCGGCACTTTCAGTTTTTGCATCAACCTGATGCTTCTGATGCCAGCCATCTACATGCTGCAGGTTTACGATCGAGTACTGACCAGCCGCAACGAGGGAACCCTACTGGCATTGTCGGCTCTGCTGGTAGGGCTTCTCGCAATCGAATCAACTCTAGACTGGATAAGAGCTCGCCTGCTCGGCAAGATCGGGCAAGAGCTCGAAAAAAGTCTCGAAAAGCCCATTTTCGACGCGGCGTTCAAAAAAAGCCTGTCGGGTGATCTCAGCGCTCCGAAAGAAGCGCTGAACGATCTCGGAAAGCTTCGAGAATTCGTATCTGGGAAAGGCCTTCTCGCTATTTTTGATGCCCCCTGGTCTCCTATTTTCCTGGTGGCCATTTTTCTACTGAATGGAACTCTTGGCGTTTTTGCGATGGGATCAATGCTCCTTCTGATCGCGCTCGCTTGGTACAACCAATTCAGCACACGTGGAGCCTTAGCCGATTCCGGAAAACTCGCCTCCCTATCACAAGACGAGGTCACGGCTCGCCTTCGCAACTTCGAGGTGATTGCGGCTCTTGGCATGCTTGGCCATCTCCGCGAACGATGGCAACAACATCAAGCTCGTCTTCGCGAAATTTCGAGCTCACTCGGCAATCAAGCTGCACTCTTGGGGAGCTTGAGTCGATACGCAAGACTCGTTCTGCAATCGGGCATACTTGGAGTCGGCGCTTGGCTGGTTTTGCGCGAAGAGATGACGCCGGGCGGAATGATCGCCGCCTCGATCTTGCTCGGGCGAAGTCTCTCTCCTTTCGACTTACTGATTTCTCACTGGAGCACGATCGCCAAGGCAAAAGAAGGATTCGACCGCTTAACCCATTTGCTGGCAGATTGGCTGCCGGCAACATCACACGTGGTGCTTCCGCGCCCTGCGGGACGAGTGACCGTCGAAGGCCTGACCGTCGCCCCACCCGGACAACGCTCCCCCACCCTGCGCAATATCTCGTTCGAGGTTGCGCCCGGGACGTTGGTTGGAATCGTCGGCGCCAGCGGGTCTGGAAAGTCGACTCTCGGTCGCGCGCTCCTCGGTATTTGGAATCCGATTGCAGGATCCGTTCGTATCGATGGCGCGGCCATCCATCAGCTAGACCGTGAAGACATCGGTCCCTGGCTTGGCTATCTACCCCAGGATGTCGAGCTGTTCGACGGGACTATCGCCGAGAACATCTGTCGCCACACCGCCATCGACTCTTCGAGGATTATCGACGCCGCAAAGAAGGCCGGAATCCACGATCTGATTTTGCGTCTCCCGAAAGGATACGAAACCCGCATCGGCCAAGGCGGCATCACGATATCCGGAGGCCAAAGGCAGCGAGTCGCGCTCGCACGCGCACTTTTCGGTAATCCGTCAGTTTTGGTTCTCGATGAACCCAATGCAAATCTGGATGAGGCTGGCGATCAAGCCCTCTTTGCCGCATTGCGCACGATGAGGGAAGCGCAAAGAACCGTCTTCGTCATCTCGCACCGTCTAAACGTCTTGCAACTCGTAGATCAGATCATCGTGTTGGAATCGGGTGAGCTCAAATTATTTGCACCGCGTCGAGAGGTTCTGCAAGCAACTCGCAAAGCGCAGGGCACACCCGAAGTCGACGTCGCCTGATACGTGGAAAACGTCATGGAAAGTGAAATTCGAACGGGTTGGTATGTCGTGTCCTTGGGTCTGGGCGGCTTTCTAGCATGGGCCTCGCTAGCGCCTCTCGATCAAGGCATACCTGCTGCCGGCGTCATTGCGAGCGAATCCAGCCGCAAGCAAGTTTCGCATGCGCTTGGCGGCATCGTCGGGCAGATTCATGTCAAAGACGGGCAGCGCGTCAAAAAAGGCCAAGTTCTCGTTCGCCTCGACGAAGCGCAATCGCTCGCGACCTTGAAAGCGGCTCAATCACAATGGTGGGCCGCGTTGGCGGTTGAATCGCGCCTGCTAGCAGAACTCGCGAATGCGGATCGCCTAGAGACGCCCTCCGTGCTTCGCGAGCACGAATCAAGTCCGGATGTCGCATCGATCCTGAAAACCCAAACTAACGTGTTGCGTGCTCGTAGAGCCGCTGCCGCGGGCGAAATCCGGTTGATACGACAGTCGAAAAATGGCCTTGAAACCCAACTTCATGCCCTACAGAAACTGAAAACCAGTCGGGAACACCAGGTTGCACTCTTCGATGAACAGTTGGCATCGGCACGCAGCCTGCACTCCCAAGGATACCTTTCGCGTAATCAGACTCTGGACGTCGAACGACAGTTATCGGAAGTGCACAGCCGACAAAGCGAAGATCTGTCGAACATCAATGCGATTCAAGCCAGACTATCCGAACTGGCACTCCGCGAATCGCAGTATTTCATCGATCAGCGACGCGAGATCGAAGCAGAACTCGCCGAGGTCCGCCGTGATCTCGCAGCGCTAGGCGAGCGAGTGACAGCCCTCAACGACAGTCACGAGCGACTGACGATACGCGCACCGGCGTCCGGCACCATCGTCGGTCTTACGGTCGCAACGGTGGGCGGCGTCCTCAAAGCCGGCGACCGAGTTCTGGATATCGTCCCCGAAGGCGACGACATGATCGTCGAAGCGAAGTTAGAGCCTCGATACGTCGATCGCATTCATGCAGGACTCTCAGCTGAGCTGCGATTCGACGGCTATCAAAATGCCTTCCAGCAGACCCTCGTCTCGGGCAATGTCGAAGTGGTATCCGCCGATGCGGTTCACGATGAGCGCACCGGCGTACCTTATTTCAAGATCAGAATCACCATCCCTCCTTCGGAAAGACAAGCCCTCTCATCGATGAAGTTGCAGCCTGGAATGCCTTGCACCGTCCTAGTCAAAACTGGGGAACACTCTCTACTGAGCTACCTGGCGCAGCCTCTTCTGCGGCGCTTCAATGGCGCGCTTGGTGAAGCCTGACCCATCTCACACGCCAACCACTCGTAAATCGCGCTCGACGCCTCTCGGTCGATCGACCCGAACATCCTCTACGTTCGCCTGATCTCCCTGATCGCACTCGCAGGAAAAGCCCCTCAACGCGACGATGTCTAGAATTTCCACTCGACCCCTCGAGGTTTTGAGTACTCCCGCTTGAGTCAACCGTGCCAACATCTCGGTGACCGCCTCGCGACGAACACCTAGAAAATGGGCCAACTCCTCGTGCGTCAACCCGAAACAGTTGAGCCTAGATACGTAGTTCAGGTTGAGGATCCACCGCGCCAAGCGACGTTGCAAAGGGTGCCGCAAGTTGCAGGCATTCGTCACGCCGAGCGAGTGGGACATGCGAACAAACTGATCATGCACGACACATCGCACCTCCGGAGAGCGACTCAACGCTGCAGCGAATACATCGCTACGTAGCCGTATTGCGTATCCCGAGAGGATCACACGCGGAACGCCAGGCAGATTCAAATCGATCAAGTTTCGCGCACCGATTGCATCCCGGTACCCGAGAAGACCGAGATGTGACGTGAATCCATCGGCCATCGACATCTCGAGCGAGTAAACACAGGTGACGGGGAAGTAGATGAAATCAACTCGATTCATCAACGCCTTATCGCCACCCCCTCGCGCGATTTGCACGAGCTCCGCGTGCGGATCGAACTTATCGAGGATCGTCGCTGGGAGTTGTCGGAGAAACTCATTTTGGGTCATCACTGGTTTCATCGTTGCCCCTCCTTGAACAAGTGATGAGTGAGGAGTGTCAACCCTTTGACGACCAACGTCACGCAAAATATTTTTTGTTTTGTTTGGTAGCGCGCACGGCGCTAAACCTAAACCCGATGTCAGACGAATTGGACACACCTAAGTCAAGGTCTTCTACGTTTTTGCAAATCCATGTTTTTTTGACTTGGTTTTTTTATAACTTAGCGAATCACGGATCCATTGCACTGACGAATGTGATCGGGCGCACATGGCACATATAGACCCTGACAATGCTCCGCAAAGTAAATATGCATTTTTGTGCGGTAGTAGACTGACGGGTAGCGATCTTTGACGTAACTTTTCCTCCATCGACCTGAGATCACTTGGAGCCTTTCCTCCAGCAGAGCAGTCGATCGCAGGATGGCACGGCCCCCGACAGGTCGATGTCGAGGCGAAGAGAGGTTCGCCGAGACGATGTCCGAATAGGACAAGCTCCATCCAGCGTCCGCGCCAAAGAGGCACGGAGAAGCGGCTCGGCCTTTTCCAAACACGGAGGGTCGAGCTGCTTTTTGCCTAACCCCCCCCTAGTGGCTTGTTTTCTCCAGCCACCAGCTTGGGCCGGACCCCGAACGGGATCCGGCCCTTTTTATTTATTTGATATCGAGACTATGAAGTTCAGATCGCAACTTTTTGGGCAAGATCAGAGACAGCACGCCATTCTCATAAGACGCTTGCGCCTTTTTCGGGTCGATATCGTGCGCGAGCGACATACTCCGTGAAATCGAGCCGAAATTGCGTTCGGAAAAAATCCAGCGGCCACCATTTTTTCGATCGACCTGACTCTGCTTCTCGGCCGATATCGCCACGTAATTCTCATCTAGATCAATTTTCAACTCGTCTTTTTTGGCACCAGGGATCTCCGCCTGTATCGAGTATTTGTCGTCGTCTTCGAGCACATCTAGCCGCATTTCCGGCGTCGCCGAGTCGAAGGCAAATGGCCGCCGCATGAAGCCGCGAACGACATCTTCGATATCGTTGATCTGATCGTGCAATGACAGTTTTTTCATCTCCTGCTCCTCATTTCTAATCGGGATCATATCTTCCCAATCGAAGTATTCGAATAACCGACACTGATATCGGTTCTTTCCAGCACCAAACAAAACTCCGACTTCGTGCGTCTTCGCGCAAGAGCGCCTGACCCTTCGCACTTACATTTCGCTTGTCGAAGTGATCGCTTCGACTGTGATTGAAAACTAGATAGGAGAATCCAATGAAAAACTTTCTGAAGGCCTTCATTCGTGACGAGCGCGGACTCGCAGCAGTGGAGTACGCGATCGTCGCTGGCGTCGTCGTGGCGGGCTTGGTCGGCGTATTTGAGTTGATCGGAATCGAAGCGACGGAACGATTGACTGAGCTTAAAGACGCGCTCGTCTAATACGTAATTAGCCGTAACTGACGTCCGAGCGGTGTCCTCCCTCCCCATCGCTCGGGCGTCACCGCAGATCCAAATGACAACGATCCCGATCATGCAGCTGACGATTCTGATTCCGGCCGTGGTGCTAGCCGCCGCCCTCGATTGGAAATCCCGCCGTATTCCGAATCCACTGACCGTCATCGTCGCCGTCTCAGGCCTGGTATTTCTGGCGGTTGAGAGCTCGGCTTCGGCGGCAGTCGCAGGATTGGGCCAAGGGACACTCGTTGGGCTGGCATGTATGCCTCTATATCTGCTGCGTGGAATGAGCGCGGGCGACGTCAAGCTGATTTCGGCCACGTCTATTTGGTGGACGAGTACGCAACTATTAACGGCGTTAGTCGCCACTGCGTTGGCGGGCGCGATCCTCGCCACGATTTACGTTTGCGCAGTACGCGGAACGACGCACGTTCCCTACGCGATTGCCATCGCCGCGTCGACGGTAGGCACTACGTTCTCTGCATGAGGATTACATGAACTACGAAACACGGAAAAATGTTTGGCTGATTTTGATCGCTTTGGTTTTTGCAGCGCTTGCAGCATGGCTTGCGACGCGGTGGATGCAATCACGCATCGATCTTGCCGATAGCGGAAAAGCTACGCTGTCGAATGTCGTCATCGCTGCCCGGGACATCCCTCTTGGAAAGAGAATTGAAGTCGGCGACTTGAAAGTCGTTCGAGGCACCGCGGCCACCATCCCTGCCGATGCGTTCAAAACCACGAGCAGCATCGTTGGGAAGGTTTCCAAATCGCCGCTGCTAGAGGGGGAAATCCTCATTGACCGACGTCTATCGAGGTACATGGGCGGAAGCGCCCTCGCCGCAGTTCTATCGCCTGGGATGCGGGCCGTCACCGTTCGAGTCGATGACGTGATCGGGGTGGGTGGTTTCGTGCTACCGGAGAATCGGGTTGATGTCGTTACGGCATTCCAAGAGGGCAATGCGTCGAGAGCGGAGACCATTCTTCGCGATATCCGAGTTCTTGCGGTCGATCAGCGCTCCGATCCCGGCACAAACGAACCGTTACTCGTTCGAGCGGTAACACTTGAGGTCACGCCCGAAGGCGCCGAGCGAATCGCGGCGGCGGGACAACGTGGACAAATCCAGCTCACCTTGCTCAATCCGATTTCGGCGCAGAGAGAGGGACGCACGGACGAGTCGACGAGCACCGAGGTTGCCGCTCGCGCTCCCCAGCTGATCGAAGCGGGTGTTTTCACGATCAAGGCGCCGCGAATCGAGAGAGCGAATGCATCGCAGCCGCAAGTCACATTGATTCGCGGCAATCAAGTGATCACACGCAAGTCGGAATAGGAAACCAACATGTATCGAGTGTTTTATTTATTTTTGTTGCTGACGCTAGGTTCGCTGGCTCATACAGCGGATCTCGAGCCGAGCAGTCGAAAAATCACCTTGCCGGTGTTTCAATCACACACGGTTACGCTGCCCAAGGCAGCGAAGCGAGTATCCGTCGCCGATCCGGATATTGCCGATGTCATCGTGTTGAGCCCAACCGAGTACTACCTGCTCGGACGCGACGTCGGCGTTACCAACCTCATAGTGTGGGATCGAGACGGCGGCGCGAAGTCATCGTTCGAGGTGGAAGTCACCCATGATCTCGAGGGACTTAAAGGACGCCTGTTTCGGCTGATTCCGGGTAACAACATCGAGGTCACCTCGGCACAGAAGTCGATTGTTCTTTCGGGTCGGGTTCCGAGCGCAAGCGCCCTGAATACAGCGTTGCGGCTGGCAGAGAGCTACCTCGCACGAGTGGATAACACCCGACGAAGCCGTGATACCGGCTCGGATAAGTCCTCCGCGCAACGCAACACAGATCGCGCAACGGGCGAGGTCATCAACCTCTTGGAGGTCGCGGGAGCACAACAAGTCATGGTGGAAGTACGCGTTGCCGAGGTGGCGCGATCAGAACTGAAGCGACTCAATGCCCGTTTCAATGCATTCGGCATTCGCGGTAATTGGAGCGGCGGTGGCGTCAACGGCGGCGCTTCGTTTCCCGATGCGACCTTCGGCGCCTCCGGCCTTCGCATTCCGTCAGTCAACTCCGGAGCGAGCTCGGTGCTGGCACCGGCTCTGGATGAATTCGCACCAAACGACCTCGTGATTTCCAATCAGGGAATTTTCACGAGCTATCTCTCGGACAGTTTCGCGTTCAACCTGGCTCTCGATGCGGCGAAGGATCAGGGCCTTGCCAAGATATTGGCAGAGCCGACACTGACGACACTGACCGGACAAGAGGCGACATTCCTCTCTGGCGGTGAATTTCCGATCCCCGTCCCCCAGAGCGATCGCAGCGTCACCATCGCATTCAAAGATTTCGGCATCTCTCTGAAGGTACTGCCGACCGTATTGGCTGATGATCGCATCAACACCAAGCTCGAAATTTCAGTCAGCGAAATCTCGAATGCGACCAGTGTTGTTTTGAATCCGACGCAGACGAGCTCGACGTTTGTCGTGCCGTCCCTCACGCGACGTAATGCGACAGGCACGGTGGAACTCGCTGACGGCCAAACGATCGCGCTGGCCGGTTTATTTAGCGACAACGTCCGATCGCTCGTCAGTAAGTTTCCGGGTCTTGGCTCGCTGCCGATACTCGGCACGTTGTTCCGCAGTCAGGATTTCGTCAAGGGCAATACCGAGCTCGTCATCCTAGTCACCCCGAGACTCGCGAAGCCCATTGATCCTAAAACGCTGGATCTCCCGACCGATCGTTACCGACAACCCGACGATTGGGACTTTTACATGATGGGAAAGATCAGCGGATCAGAAGCGCCACAGGCAAATCAAAGCGACGTGAGGAAGACTCCATGAAATCGATGAAATCGCCGCTGGCGATCCTCCTGATGATCTCGACGTCCGCTCTAGTCGGCGGATGTCAAACACCCGAGCTCGCCGTCGCTGACGGTCGAAGCGTCAAAACCATCTTGACGGCGCAGATCAATGACGCCGATGCCAGTGCCAGAAACGGCACGACAGCGCCGAGCGGAACCGACTCTGAGGTTTCCAATACGACGGTCGATAACGTTAGAGAACGAAGCCGAGAGAGCGCATCTCGCCCAGGACTGTTGGACCTCTTGCTGGGCGGCATGGGTCCGAAGTGATATGTTGGCTCGCCGGTCTCGAAATCGCACCCGAAACGGCGGCAGTGTCGTACTGCTGACCTTGGTAGCGCTCGTGGCGCTCGTCGGCATCGTTGGCCTCGCCGTCGACGCCAGTCATCTCGGATACGTCAAATCGCGACTGCAATCCACGGTCGACGCGATGTCTCTCGCAGCAGCGCGCAGACTCGACGAAACCGGATCGACTGTCGAAGCATGCAACGCTGCGCGCGAGGTGATGCTCGCCAATACGGCACAGTTCACCGAGCTTGCCGAGGCGTTGCCAGCTGGCACCTCATGCCCCGAAAACACGTGGTTCGCGTTGCAGTTCGCCGCGACCGCCTATCCTTTTGTGCCCGGAAGTTCACCAGCGCGTTATGTGCGAATTCGAATATCGGACGTCGGTAGCGAAACCAGTCTTGCCAGAGTGCTGGGGATCACGGAGCTTGCTGCCGGTGCGAGTGCGGTCGCAGGCCCGAGCGCACCTTTGGCACGCCTGTGTAATCTGCTTCCGATCGCGGTCTGCGGGACCCCGGCTGAGCCGAATCACGGATTCGTACCGGGCCAAGTTTATGTTTTGAAAAACAGGGACAAGAGCAAGGATGGAGTCGAGTTTGGCGACTTCCATCTGCTGCGACCCGATGCATCGCAAGACAGCGAAGACGGGCTGCGGCGCAATTTCGCAGGCGGATTCGGCTCATGTGTACTGATCGATAACGAGGGCCCGACGACGCCGACGATTCGCATCAAACCCGGCAGCAATATCGGCCCTGTCGCCCAAGGCATCAACACTCGGTTCAACGTTCACGTGCCGGCTGGTCAACTGGATCCCGCCAAATTTCCACCCGACGTCTTGATCGGTGAGCCATCGCCTGCACTCAAAGTCGACACTGACGGCAATGTGGTGCAGGGCGGTAATCCTGTTTCGCTCGGATCACAGATCACTGGACGCAATCGTACCGACTATCTCGCGCGACTCGCGCAAGGCAGCGCCAGCTATGACATTCCGCCGCTGCCTGCTGCAGGAGGGGGTGCTCTGTTACGTCGTGAAGTCGCCGTACCGATCGCCGATTGCTCGCCGCCGATAAACGAAAACGCGCTACCCATCGTCGGTGCCGGCTGCTTCTTCCTGTTGCAGAAAATGGCGAGCGGAGCCAAGGAATCAACTTTACTGGGGGAATTCATCCCCGATTGCGAGGCGGCTGGTCGCCCAGGCCCAAATCCCGG
>JACCDG011535527.1_pt1 | contig 14346 bp, 18 predicted proteins | sample 7442471 | NCBI WGS metagenome assembly JACCDG01 (sample SAMN15323444, study PRJNA562643) | freshwater metagenome | isolation source: river surface water | place: USA:Blue River Watershed | collected 2017-08-17
GCTGCTGAGGCGGCTCCATTGCAGTCTGAACGGGGTCAAGCTGAGCAAGACGCAGGCGGGCATAGCCAAGGGACAGGGGATGCTTAAGGGCATTCCTGACCTGTTCCTGCCGGTGCCGCGCGGGAACCATGCCGGGCTGTACATCGAAATGAAGTATGGCGACAACAAGCCGACACCGGAGCAAGCGCGGTTCCTGCAGGAGTCGGTTGATTGTGGTTATCAGGCGGCTGTCTGTTGGTCAGCGCCAGAGGCGATTGCGGTAATCCGGGCTTATTACGGGGTGAGCGATGGCGAGAATTGCAGTGGCTGTTAACGACGGCGGCCGGTGGATTGGCGAAAGCCATCCCAAAGCCAAGCTGACCCAAAGCGACGCTGACCTGATGCGCGAGTTGCACGAGGAACACCGCATCGGTTATGGGCAGTTGGCGGACAAGTTCGAGGTGTCCAAGACGACCGCCAAGCGGGTGTGTCGGTATGAGATTCATTGCCAGACCCCGGCCCGGTGGAAGTTCGTGGAAGTGCGTGACCGTGCTTGCCGGTTTGTCTTGCGGTGCGCTGATGGCCTGTGGACGTTTACGGAGGATGCGGCATGAAGAAGCCCGGATTGACACCGAAGCAGCAAAGGTTTGTGGAGGAATACCTGGTTGACTTGAATGCGACTCAGGCAGCAATCAGAGCTGGATACAGTGCAAAAACAGCCGAGTGGATAGGCCCGCAACTGCTCGGGAAAACTCACGTAGCTGCGGCCGTGCAAGCCGGAAGGTCTGCGCTTTCTGCCCGCACCGAAATCACACAGGACCGGGTGTTGCTGGAATACGCCCGTCTCGCGTTCCTTGACCCTCGCAAGTTGTTCGACAACACCGGAGCGCCATTGCCGATCCTGCATCTGGATGACGACACCGCAGCCGCTATCGTTGGGCTGGATGTGGTTCAGGTGGGCAATGCCGAAACAGGCGTCGGTGACGTGCTGAAGTACAAGCTGGCCGACAAGAAGGGCGCGCTGGATTCTGTGGCCCGGCATCTGGGAATGTTCAACGACAAACTCGACCTGAAGGTGACTGACGCGCTGGCTGACCGGCTGGCAAGGGCGAGGAAGCGCAACGGTGAGTGATGCCAATGACGAGTTGATCGAACTGGCCGCAGCCTGCACCCATGACCCCTTGCGCTGGTCAATGATGGCGTTTGACTGGGGCGTGGGCGAACTGCACGACGCTGAAGGCCCGCGCAAGTGGCAGGCCGATGTTATGACCGACATCAAGGGCCATCTGTCGAATCCCGATACCCGGTTCATGCCGTTGATGATCTCCGTTGCCTCCGGTCACGGTATCGGCAAGTCTGCCTGCATCGGCATGATTATCAACTGGGCCATGTCAACCTGCGAGGACTGCAAGGTCATTGTCACGGCCAACACCGACACCCAGTTACGCACCAAGACCAGCCCGGAAATCGGCAAGTGGTCACGACTGGCAATCACCAATGGATGGTTCAATCCCCAGTCCGCCAGCATCGCGTCCACCGACTCCGAACACAGCAAGACATGGCGCACGGATATGGTGCCGTGGTCAGAACGCAACACCGAAGCCTTTGCTGGTCTGCACAACCAAGGCAAGCGCATTGTCTTGATCTTCGACGAAGCGTCTGCCATTGCTGACAAGGTGTGGGAAGTGGCCGAAGGGGCGCTGACCGACGAAGACACCGAGATCATCTGGATCGCCTTTGGCAACCCTACCCGGAACACTGGCCGCTTTCGTGAGTGCTTCCGGCGATACAAGCACCGATGGATATGCCGCCAGATCGACAGCCGGACAGTGGAAGGCACGAACAAGGCGCAAATTGAGAAGTGGGCCGCTGACTATGGCGAAGACTCGGACTTCTTCAAAGTGCGTGTGCGCGGCCTGTTTCCGTCCATGTCCTCGCGCCAGTTCATCAGCGAGACGGACGTATCGGCTAACTATGGCCGTGAGTTGCGCCGCGACCAGTACGAGTTTGCGCCCAAGATTCTGACGGTGGACCCGGCGTGGGAAGGGGATGACGAGTTTGTCATCGGCCTGCGCCAGGGGCTGACATTCCGCATCCTGCGCACCATGCAGAAGAACGACAATGACCTGGTGGCAGCGTCCATCATCGCGGCGCTGGAAGACGATCATCAAGCCGATGCGGTATTCATTGACGCCGGGTTCGGCACCGGCATTGTGTCAGCCGGGCAGGGCATGGGTCGGTCGTGGACGCTGGTGTGGTTCGCGTCTGCGTCCAGCGATCCCGGTTGCTTGAACAAGCGGGCCGAGATGTGGAAGAAGACCCGCGACTGGCTGAAGGAGGGCGGATGCCTGCCGGATGATCCGACTCTGCGCGATGAACTGCAGGCTCCCGAGATCGTGCCACGGCTGGATGGCAAGATTCAGATCGAGAGCAAGAAGGACATGAAGGCGCGGGGCATCCCGTCGCCTAACCGGGCGGATGCGCTCTGCCTGTCATTCGCCTTCCCGGTCGCCAAACGCAACCCGTTGGATCAGTACCGCAACAAGGACAAGCGCGGGGAATACGACCCCTACGCACGACGCCGATAGGGTACACATAACGGCGGCAGGCAATCGCACCATGCGATCATGAGCCTACTGCCTTTGAATCCAGATGACGACCTTGCGCCTTCCATTCAGGGGCGTGAGGAAGTTCGCCTTCAGATTGCCGACATCGAACGCGCCATGCTGCAAATGCCGCAGGCCGAGCTATCTGTCCGTCACTACTTCGCCCATGGGCTGTATGCCCGCGAAATCACCATCCCAGCCGGGACTCTACTGACCGGCGCTGTCCATCTGGCCGAACACCTGAACATCATCAGCCAGGGCGACATCAGCGTCGTTACCGAGTTCGGCAGCAACCGCATCACCGCGCCGGCCACGCTGGTCAGCCCGCCCGGCACCAAGCGCATCGGATACGCGCACTCCGAGACTATCTGGACAACCGTCCACGCCAATCCTGATGACTGCCAAGACGTCCCCATGCTGGAGGCGCGGCTGGTCGTTCCCAATCACGAAGCACTGACCGCCGAACAGGTTGCCCTGTTGGCCGGGGGTTCCTGATGTCGTTTTTTATCGCAGCCGTCACCTACACGGTTGTCGCCCCGCAACGTGACGCGCACATGGCCGCCAAGGCGCAGAAGACGCAGATGAACATCGCGGAAGATCGCGCTGCTGCTGATGCCGCTGCTGCTGAGCGGGCTTTCAACGCTGCCAACCAGAAGAAGCCCGGCATGGGTGGCGCCAACAAGGCATCACCCATGGCCGGAACCATGCTGACCGGATCGCAGGGCGTGACCGACAAACTGCTGCTGGGCAAAACCTCGCTGTTGGGCGGATGACATGACCGAAAAGAAACAGCAAGACCGCACCAAGACGCGATGGGCCGCACTCAAGAATGAGCGTTCGTCATGGGATGCGCACTGGTCGGATATCGCGGAGTACCTGCTGCCGCGCTCCGGGCGTTTCCAGGCTACCGACCGCAACAAAGGCGACCGCAAGCATAACAACATCTACGACAGCACCGGCACGAGGGCGCTGCGCACACTGGCAGCCGGCCTGATGGCGGGCATGACCAGCCCGGCACGGCCATGGTTTCGTCTGTCCATTTCCGATACCAATCTGGCTGCAAACCATGCCGTCAAGGTCTGGTCTGCGGATGTCAGCCGCATGATGCTGGAAGTGTTTCAGCGTTCCAACCTGTACCGCGCCTTACATACCATGTACGAGGAATTGGGCGCGTTCAGCACCGGGGCCATGATCGTCCTGCCGGACTATGACGACGTGATCCGCTGCTACTCGCTGACGGCTGGCGAGTACGCCATTGCGACCGATTACCGGGGACAGGTGAATACCCTGTACCGCGAATTTGACATGACCGTGGCGCAGTTGGTGGCCGAGTTTGGCGAGGAAAACTGTTCGGAGACGGTCGTTTCGGCGCACAAGAACGGCAACCTTGACCAGTGGATTACCGTCATCCATGCCATCGAGCCGCGCATCAAGCGCGACAACGACAAGGACGACAGCCTGAACATGCCGTTCCGCTCCTGCTATTTCGAGACGGGGGCGGATGATGGCAAGTATCTGCGTGAGTCCGGGTTCAAGCGGTTCCCGGCCCTCTGCCCGAGGTGGTCTACCTCCGGTGGCGACATCTACGGCAACGGGCCGGGGATGGAGTGCCTGGGCGATATCAAGCAGTTAATGCACGAACAACTGCGCAAGGGCCAAAGCATCGACGAACTGACCAACCCCGCGCTGCAAGCCCCGTCTGAACTGAAGAACCGCGACATTGACACGCTGCCGGGCGGCATTACCTTCATCGACGGCGCCACCCCGCACAGCATCATCCGCCCGATCAAGGAAATGCGGATCGACCTCAACGCGCTGCTGATCGACATTCAGGATGTGCGGATGCGGATCAATGCCGCGTTCTATGCTGACCTGTTCCTGATGCTGGCTAACAGCACCGACACCCGCATGACAGCTACCGAAGTGGCCGAGCGTCACGAAGAAAAGCTGCTGATGCTCGGGCCGGTACTGGAGCGCCTGCATAACGAACTGCTGGACCCGCTCATTGACCTGACATTCGACTACATGGCCGAAGCGGGTCTGCTGCCTCCGCCGCCGCCTGAATTGCAAGGCATGGATTTGAATGTTGAGTTCGTTTCCATGCTGGCTCAGGCCCAGCGCGCCATCGGCGTCAACGGCATTGACCGCTATGTTTCCAGCCTGATGGCGGTTGCCAATGCCAAGCCTGGCATCCTGGACAAGCTGAACGAGGATCGCCTTGCTGACCGCCTGCAAGATCACCTTGGCGTCGATCCCGACCTGATCCGCTCCGATGAGGAAGTGGCCGCCATCCGTCAAGCCCGCGCTCAGGCTCAGCAGCAGCAGGAACAGGCCGCGATGATGCAGCAGGCCGCTACTACGGCACAGAAGTTGGCGTCTGCTGACACCAGCGGCCAAAACGCATTGACCGATGTGGCGGGCATGTTCAACGGCTACATGTCTCCCGGAGTCCTGCAATGATCAACTCCCGCGATCTCAGCGAACTGCATCCCGCCGTCAAGCGCCGCGCCCTGGCCATGATTTCCGCCTGCGATGCTGACGGAATCACGCTGCTCATTACCAGCACATATCGCGACAACGCCAGTCAGGACAAACTCTACGCGCAGGGCCGAGGCGGCGCTGTTGGCCCGGTCGTTACCAATGCCAAAGGCGGGCAGAGTTGGCATAACTGGCGTCTGGCGTTTGACATTGTGCCGATCGTTCACGGCAAACCCTGCTGGACCACGACCGGCGACGCTGGCCGACTCTGGCGCAAAATAGGCGACATCGGGAAATCATGCGGGCTGGAATGGGCCGGCGACTGGAAGCGGTTCCCTGAGTTCCCGCATTTCCAATACACCGGCGGGCTGACCCTTGCGGACTTCCAATCCGGTAAAACCCTGCGAGGTGACGCATGAAGTCCGTGGCTTGCATTCTCTCCCTGCTGGCACTTTCCGCCTGCGCTCAACTGCCTGTCTGCCCACAGGTGACCATCAGCATTTGCCCGTCTCCTGCCGCTGTGGTGGCCAAATGAGACCGAGGACACGATTCGCCGAGCCGTCATCCTGGGGAAGCATTGGCGCGGCCCTGCTGGGGTTCGCTGCTGCGCCTTCCAGCATCTTGCCGGGCATTGACGCCGCTATTCCGTGGCAGATACGTGCCGGGGCATTTGCTGCCGGTCTTGCCTGCTGTGCTGTGGGGGTGCTGATGCGGGAGTGGCCGAACAAATGACCGCCGAATCATCCGTGCTTTACCAGACAGACGAGCGCCTTCGCCGCGTTGAAATGGAGCAGGGGGAGGTTCGCGAGGTCATCGCTTCCCTGCGTGAGAGTCAGCAGTCCATCAGCAACAGCCTTGAGCGCCTTGTCCGGCTTGAGGAACGCCACATCGAAACCCGCGAGGCATTGACCCGTGCCTTCTCGTCCATTGAGAAACTGGCGACGACCATGCACGAGGTCAAGCTCCAGATCCCGGCAAACCTTGAGCCGCGCCTGCGTGAAGTCGAAATGCAACTGCCCGGCCTGCTGGAGTTGCGGCGCTGGATGGTGGCCGGGGTCATGTCCGTGGTCGGGATAATCGGCTGCGGCGTCATCGGCCTGCTGATCCGCTAAGGGTACACATGACGCAAGACCTCAGTCCTAAAGTGAGTTCATGAGCAATTTCGACCCTACAGACGTTAACCGGCAAGAGCGCGACAAGCAGTCGCGTGATCTTGATGCGAGGCTGAAGCGGGAAACCGAAGAAGCCGACGTGCGCTGGCTGATGGGCTGCAAGCAGGGACGCAGGATCGTCTGGCGGCAGTTGGAGAGAACCGGGGTTTTCCGCCTCTCCTACGCCCAAGGCGATGCGATGGCCACGGCTTTCAACGAAGGCAAGCGGAATACCGGGTTGCAATTGCTGGCGCAGGTTCACGCCCTGTGTCCTGAACAATATCCCTTGATGGTGCAAGAAGCCAATGACGCTGATGACTGATGTACCGGCAGAACCCGTAGCTGATGCGCCAGCCGCAGACGCTCCTGCGCCTGTTGACGCTCCGGCCCAGGCCCCGGCTCCTGCCCCTGTAGCGGACACGGTTGAGGCCAGCAAGCCCGCTGACGACAAGCCTGCCGCTGATGCCGTCCCTGAAAAGTACGACCTGCCGATTCCGGAGGGCGTCAACATGGACGCCGCTGGTATCGAGGCCTTCGCCGAGTTTGCCCGCGATGCCGGGCTGAGTCAGGACAAGGCCAGCGCGCTGCTGTCCAAGATGGCCCCGGCCATGGCTCAGCGCCAGCAACAAGCCATTGAAGCCATGCATGCCGAATGGGCAGGCCAAAGCAAGTCGGATGCCGAGTTTGGCGGCGACAAGCTCAACGAAAATCTGGCCGTCGCAAAGCGCGCCATGGACAAGTTCGGCACCCCCGAACTGACCAAGCTGCTCAATGAATCCGGGATGGGCAACCACCCCGAAATCATCCGGGCATTTTACCGGGCCGGTAAGGCCATTTCTGAAGATCGCTTTGTCGGCGGAGGTCGGGCATCTGCGCCCGTCGATCCATCCAAGCGCATGTACCCCACAATGAGTTGACGAGGTAACTATGTCCACGCTTTCCGCAATTCACCCGACGCTGCTGGATGTTACCAAGCGGCTCGATCCCGATGGCAGCATCGCACTGGTAGGCGAGTTGCTGACCCAGACCAACCCGATCCTGGAAGACATGGTCTGGATGGAAGGCAACCTGCCGACCGGCCACCGCACCACCATCCGCACCGGTCTGCCGACTCCGACCTGGCGCAAGCTGTACGGCGGCGTCCAGCCCACCAAATCCACCACCGCACAGGTGACGGATTCCTGCGGTATGCTGGAGGCCTATGCCGAAGTTGACAAGGCGCTGGCCGACCTCAACAACAACGCAGCCGCCTTCCGCCTGTCTGAAGACCGCGCCTTCATCGAAGGCATGAATCAGGAGTTTGCCTCGACCCTGATCTACGGCAACGAAGGCACCGAACCTGAAGCCTTCACCGGTTTCGCCCCGCGCTACAACGACCAGTCCGCAGCCAATGGTGACAACATCATCACTGATGCCGCCACGCCTGACAACGCGGACAACAGCTCTATCTGGCTGGTGGTCTGGGGTCCGAACACTGTACACGGCATCTATCCCAAGGGTTCCCGTGGCGGCCTGATCATCACTGACAAGGGCCAAGTCACTGCCGAGAACATCGACGGCAGCAGCGGGCGCGCTGAAATCTACCGCACCCACTACCGCTGGGATTGCGGCCTGACCGTCCGTGACTGGCGCTATGTCGTCCGCATCAACTTCGACCAGGAAAACGTGATTGCTGCCGGCACTTCCGGCCCCGTCCTGTCGCAACTGATGAGCAAGGCGCTGCGCCGCATCCCGAATCTGAACATGGGCCGTCCCGTGTTTTACGCCAGCCGCGCCACGCTGGAATTGATGGACCTGCAGGCGATGGACAAGGCCAATATGGCGTTCAGCACCATCGAAGACGCCCAAGGCAAGTTCGTGACCCGGTTCCGTGGCATCCCGGTGAAGCAGTGCGACGCCATCCTGAACACCGAGTCCGGCATCTAAGCCGGGCTTCACTGGAGAATTGACATGATTCTTGACGCACGAAATGAATTTGCTGACGCCACGTCGGTGGCGGCTGGCGCCGGGACCGCGCTGATCGGCAACGTGATTGACCTGTCCGTGGCCCGCGACATCGGCAACGGCGAGGCCCCTTATCTGGTGATCACGACCGACACCGAAATCATCACCGGCGGCATCGCTGGCACGATCTCGTTCAGTCTGGCCAGCGATGCCCAAGCAGCCATTGCTACCGATGGCAGCGCCAGCATCCACTTCACCACCACATCCTTTGTGACTGATGACGCGGCCGCCAACTCCGACCAACTGAACGCTGGCGGTGTCATCGCCTGCGTGAAGCTGCCGGTGGAAGGCGTGGTGTATGAGCGTTACCTGGGCATCCTGGCAACCATCGGCACCACTACCGTGACGGCTGGCAAGATCAATGCCTTCCTGACCTGCGATCCGGCCAAGCGGAAGGCCTACGCTGACGCCATCTAAGGGGTAGCCCATGAAGGTACGCGCTATTGATGACGGCTTCTACGACGGCATGCGCCGTCGTCGGGGCGCGGTGTTTGAGTTCCATGGCGAGAAGCTCGGGCGCTGGATGGAACTGGCCGAAAAGCCATACACCGCGCCGGAGCCTGAACAGCCTTACGACACGCTGTCTGCCCTGAACAAGGAGCAGGCCGCTGTCGAGGACGCAGGCGTCAAGCGCAAAAGCGCCAAGGCCTGACCCGCAACAAACGCCACTTGGGGACTACGGTCCCCTTTTTTCTATCAGGTGACCCATGGCCAGTGATGTCGGAATCTGCAACCTTGCACTGTCGAGGCTGGGCGATGCGGCCACAGTCTCCAGCATTGACCCGCCGGAGGGTAGCGCTCAGGCCGACCTCTGCGCCACCTTCTTTCCCATTGCCCGCGATAGCCTGCTGGAAATGCACTCGTGGGCCTTCGCCACGCGCCGCGCTGACTTGTCGCTGCTGACCGCTGAAACCGAAGCATGGGCCTATGCCTATGCCGTGCCGTCTAACTGCCTGCGCGTTTTGGCGGTGCAGGATCGTGATGCGTCTGCCGACTATGGCGTGGATGCCGGGCTGTCCGGGCTTTATGTCCCGCAGCCGTTCAGCGTTGAAGCGATGGCATCCGGAGCCATGGCTATCCTGACCAATCAGGAAAACGCGGCTGCCCGGTACACGGTTCGAATTACCGACACCTCCAAGTTCACGCCATTGTTCACGGATGCCCTTGCGTGGCTGCTGGCGTCCTATCTGGCCGGCCCTGTCATCAAGGGCATGGAAGGCATCAAGGTCGGGCAGTCCATGGCGGCGATGGCGCAAGCGGTGCTGTCGAAGGCGATAACCTCCGATTCCGGGCAGAGAGCCGGGCGACCGACGCACAGCGTCCCATGGCTGGCGGGGCGATAACATGGCACAGACACGGATCATCCAGCAGAGCTTCAACGGCGGCGAAGTCACGCCCGAGTTCTTTGGGCGCATTGAAGACCCGAAGCGGCAGAACGGGCTGTCTACCATGCGGAACTTCGTGGCCATGCCGCACGGACCAGCAACCAAGCGCCAGGGGACGCGGTTTGTTCACGAGGTTGCCGACAGCAGCAAAAAGACGCGCCTGATCCCGTTCGTGTACTCAACCACACAGGCCTTTGCCATTGAGTTGGGCGCTGGCTACTTCCGCTTCTACGCGGATGCCGGTGTCCTGTTGTTCCCGGCAGCGTCCGCATGGAGCAATGCCACCGCCTACTATGAAGGCGATCTGGTGACAAGGACGGGCCACACCTATCAGGCTACCGCCACGAACACCGGCTCCGCTCCTGAGTTGCTGCTGCATTGGCGTATTCTCCCCGACTCCGGCGAATATCAGGTTGCCAACTCCTATGCTGAGGCCGACCTGTTCAGCATCAACTACACGCAATCCAATGATGTCCTGACGCTGGTCCATCCGTCCTATGCGCCCATGGAGTTGCGCCGGTATGGGGCTTATGACTGGCGGTTCACGGCGGTTAGCTTCAACTCCGCCATGACCACGCCGGGCAACCCACAGCACAATTCCCTGCTGTCGGTAGGCACCGGCACGGAAATCTATAAGTACAAGATCACCGCCATTGGCAGCAATCAGGCGGATGAGTCGCTGGCGTCCGCATCCAGCAAGACTGTCACTTACCAGATCAACGCCATCACCAACGCCAACCCCGGCATGGTTACGCTGACGACCGCGCATAAGTTGGTTGTGGGTCAGGAGGTCGTAATTTCCGGCGTACTGGGGATGACGCAGATCAATGTGACGGCCTACATCAATACCGTGAACGGGGTTGTTGTGGCCAATGACTCTTTCACCCTCAAGGACGCCAACGGGACGCCGATAGACACGACCGCCTACGGGGCATATACCTCTGGCGGATCCGCGCGTGGCGAGGGCTACGGCAACGACCTGCTGACCAGCGGCAACAAGAACATCATCACTTGGTCGTCCATCACCGGCGCGACCCGCTACAACATCTACAAGCTGAGCAGATACGGCCTGTACGGCTATATCGGCCAGACCGATCTACTGACGTTTACCGACGACAATATCGCTGCCGACACCAGCAAGACACCTCCCGAGCAAAGCACGGCCCTGACCGGCTCCGGCAACTACCCGGCTGCGGTCGCCTATTTCGAGCAGCGCCGGGTCTTTGCAGGCACAACCAACGCGCCGCAAAACATCTGGATGACGCGCACCGGCACCGAGTCGAACCTGAACACGTCCATTCCGTCACGCGACGACGACGCCATTTCGTTCCGGGCAGCATCCAGGGTCAACAGCACCATCCGCCATATCGTTCCGGTTTCTGACATCGTCCTGCTGACCAACTCCGGGGAATGGCGCGTGACATCGGTCAACTCCGACGCCATCACTCCGACCAGCATCAGCGTCAGGCCGCAGTCTTACGTGGGGGCCAACAGCGCGCAGCCTATCGTTGTCAACAGCACCATCGTCTATGCCGAAGGGCGGGGTGGGCATGTCCGTGAATTGGCGTACAGCCAGCAGGCGGGCGGCTACATGACCGGCGACCTGTCGCTGAGGTCGCCGCACTTGTTCGACAACAAGGAAATCACGGACATGGCGTTCTCGCGGGCGCCATTCCCGATCTGTTGGTTTGTGAACGATGACGGCGGATTGCTCGGCCTGACCTACATTCCCGAGCAGCAGGTTGCGGCATGGCACAGGCACGACACCGACGGCCTGTTCGAGAGCGTTTGTTCTATCCCTGAAGGCAGCGAGGACGCCATTTACGTCATCGTCAAGCGCACCATTGATGATGTCGTGGTCAGGTACGTGGAGCGCATGACCAGCCGCTACTTCGCCATCGCTGAAGACGCCTTCTTTGTGGATTGCGGCCTGACCTACGACGGGGCGGCAACCGACACCATTACCGGGCTGGACCATCTGGAAGGCTGCGAGGTCAGCATCCTGGCAGACGGCGCTGTGCATCCGCTGCGGACAGTGTCTGCCGGGGAAATCACGTTGGAGGATGAGGCCAGCGTTGTCCATGTCGGGCTGGCGATAACCTCCGATCTGGAAACCCTGCCTGCTGCTGTCGCGGTTGAGGCCTACGGGCAAGGACGGCGCAAGAACATAAACAAGGTCTGGCCGCGCCTGTACCGCTCCAGCGGCGTTTATGTCGGGCCTGATGCCGACAACCTGGTGGAACTGAAACAGCGCACCAATGAGCCGGCCGGCAGTCCGCCGAACTTGGTATCTGAGGAGGTTGAGATTGTCATCCCGGCCAAATGGAGCCAGAACGGAACCATCTTCTTCCGGCACTCCGATCCTCTGCCGATGACGCTGGTATCGCTCTCCATGGAAGTCTGCATGGGCGGCTAGGTACACATGACAGGCTGCGGCGGCCATATCGTCACGGTATAGCCAGCAAACCGCAGCCGTCCCCATGAATCCATTCCTGATCCTGTCTGCCATTGGTGGGGCAAATAGCGCCATCGGCAGTTATTTCGGCGCTAGGTCACAGCGCGACAACCTCCGATTCCAGTCCCGCATGGATGCCATCAACTCCGGCATCGCAGGCCTGCAAGCCAAGGACGCCATGCGCCAGGGTGAGCGCCAGCAGCAGGCGATCAAGGCGCGTGGCAACCAGGTCAAGTCCTCGCAGCGCGTCGCCATGGCCGCGAACGGCATCGACCTCAGCAGCAACCTCGCGGAAAACCTGCAGGACTCTACTGACGCCATCACGGAAATGGACGCCACCACAACGGCCGCCAACGCGATCCGCACAGCCTGGGGCTACCGCTCCGAAGCCACCAACCTGACCAACCGCGCCAACATGGCCAGCGCAGCCGCCAGCAGCACCAGCCCCGGAGCCGCCATGGCAACCTCTCTGCTTGGCAGCGCCACGTCCATCGCCTCCAAGTGGAAGTTCTGACCCATGCCAAGAATCCCCACGCTTGACGCACCGTCTGTAGCGCCGTCCATCACGCCGGGCGCGCGGTTTGATGCTCCGCAAATGGGCAACCCTGCGGCCGAGCAGGCCCAGCGCGCCGGGCAGGCAATGATGGGCGCTGCCGATGCCATGCAGAACCTGCAAATCGAGTTCACCAAGCCTATTGTCCGCGAGGCCATGAACAGCGCCATCAGCATCGGCATGGAGTTTGAAACCGGTGACGGCGGCTTCACGCACCTGAAGGGCAAGGATGCTGTCGGGCGCGAGGTTCCGCTGGATGTAGAGTATTCCAACGCCTACAGGGACCGGCTGAATGAAATACGCGACAAGCTGCCCAACCAGATCGCCAAGGATGCCTTCAGCGCCGAGACGGGGAATCTGGTGCAGAAGTTCGGCCAGCGCGTCACCAGCCACATGGTCAAGGAGCAGGGCGTCTACCAGCAGAGCCAATTGCAGGGCCAGGCTGCGACCGGTTCGCGCCTGATGACCGAGCGTTACGACTCGCCGGAGGAATGGGCGAACGGGCGCAATGCGGTCATAGAAGCGGTCAGGGAGGCCAATCCGGGGATGGACCCGGCATACGTGCAGGACAAGGCCCGCGCTCAGTTAAGCCCAACCCACGCCATCGTTGTCAGCCAGATGCTTGCCGCAGGGCAGGCCCAAGCGGCGCAGGACTACTTTGCCAAGGTGGGCGACGACCTGACCAGCGAGGCCAAGGCCAAGCTCAGCGCAGCTATTGCCACATCAGCCACGGAGATCGAGGGCCAGCAGGCGGCGCGTGAAGCCATCGCAACGGCTGGCGGCGACTGGACCCTGCGCGACATTGATCAGAAGTTGGTTGAGCGGTTTGGCAGCAACCCCAAAGCGCTGGATGAAGCGAGGCGAGAGGCGAGGCATCAGCGCGAGATAATGGACAGCGCCAAGAGCGAGACGGAGGCGCAGCTGCTGGGGCCGGTTCAGTCTGCCGTGGCTGATGCCCGGCTGAATGGGCGCAGCGTGGACCGGAAGGCGCTGAATAGCCATTTGGGCATCCTGCGAGTGACGCGGCCCGACCTGTATGAGAAGGCGTCTTCGATGATCGACGCCAACAATGACGAGATCCGCAACGAGCGGCAGGCGGCAACGGATAGAGCAAGGATTGCGCGTGACCGGGCTGAGCAGAACGGCGCGAAGGGCGACGCTGCCAGCACGGCGGCTTGGTACACGATGAAGACCAACCCTGCCGCACTCCGGGCCGCTGACCTGCTGGCCATGCGCAGTAACGGCATCCTGGGCGAGAAACACTTTAATGACCTTGTCAGTGATCAGGCGGCGCTTCGGGCCAAGAAGATGGAGGACAGCAGCATCCTGAGCGACAAGGCTGCGGTCGATCTGGTGCTGAATGGCGCGAAGATCGAGACGACCGGCAAGGATGTCGATGCGCAGAAGCTCGGCCTGTTCTACGAGCGCTTCAATCAGCGCCTGAAGGAATCCGGCATTGATAAGCCAACCCAAGACCAGAAGGTCGCCATTGCCCGCGAGTTGCTGGGCGAGGTCGTGAAGCGCAACGAATACTGGTTCGACAGCAAGCAGCCAGCCTTCACGATCGTTGTTCCTGCCTTTGACCGCGCCCAGATCATTGCCGCCCTGCGCGCAGCCGGGAAGCCGGTGACAGAAACCAATATCGTCAACCTCTATCAGGCGGGACAAAAGAAGTGACCGACTACAGCAAACTTGCCGCGCAACTCCCTGATGAGCAACCAACCCCGGCCGCGCC
>JACCDG011774355.1_pt1 | contig 14346 bp, 12 predicted proteins | sample 7442471 | NCBI WGS metagenome assembly JACCDG01 (sample SAMN15323444, study PRJNA562643) | freshwater metagenome | isolation source: river surface water | place: USA:Blue River Watershed | collected 2017-08-17
CCAGACGTGCCAGGAGTTTGGACAAGCGATCCTGGCTGTCGGGCGTGGAGTCATTCGCAGGGGGTGCAGGCGTGCTGCTGGGCCCAGCAGGGCTCTCGGACAAGTCAAAAGCGAGATTCAGTGCTGCCAGGACGGCAATCCGGTCACGCGCTTTGATCTTGCCTGCATCGCGGATCTTGCACATGGCGGCGTCCACTTTTTGTACAGCTGCTTGCAAGCGTGCCTCGCCACCCTCGGGGCAACCCAGGATGTAACTTTGGCCCATGATCTGGACTTCGATTTGTTTGGCGCTCATTCGGAAGCCTCCGGTGCAGCGGATGCAGAGGGCAAGCGCTCAATCAGTGAATCCACGCGGGCACGGGCTGCGGACAGGCGCGATTTGAGTTGATCGCGCTCTTGCATGAGCGACTGCACTTGTTGCTGCAGCAAGACATGTGTGCGTTGCAACTCTTCGTGGCGAAGCAGCAAGTGATCCACACGCTCAGCAATCAGATCGATGGTGTCGGGTTGGGCCATGGCAGACAAGTTAGCAAAATTGGCACCATTGTAGGCCTTGCCCATTTCTGTAGGCTGGCAGACAGCTTGGCGTCTAAAATAGCGCCCAGTTGGTGCTCGCGAAGCCGGTTCACGGCCCGCAGTTCAACGGGAAGCAGGAGGGAACGGCCACCACAGCCCACCTAACCTGCGCTGCCCCCGCAACGGTAAGCAGACGGGTCTTTGCGACAAACAAAGATCCCGCTTTCATCTCAAACCACTGGACGCCCTGAAACAGGTGTCCGGGAAGGTGATGAAGGTCGCTCTGTCAGCCCGGATACCGGCCAACAAGGTGACCTGTCGCAAGGCAGGTTGTAAAGCCCATGCACTGTCGGGGAAGGCGGTGAGGGCGCTTTGACTTGTTAGTTTTTCATGAAGACATCCCATAAGCCTCTGGCTGGCTTGCTGCCGGCCCTGTTCACCCTGTCGTCCGCTGCGGCGCAGTCCATTGCTCTCGCAGGCTCTGAAGCCGCTTCAACGCTTCCCTCCATCACTGTTTATGCGTCGCGTTTCGAGGAAAAACTGGCCGATGCACTGCCTCAAACCAGCATCGTGACAGCCGCTGAAATTCAGAAAAGCGGCGCCAGCAACGTTTCCGAAGTGCTGGCTAGAGTCGCCGGCTTGCCGGTTCGCACCAACCTCGATGGCAGCACGAACGCGGTCATTGACATGCGGGGCTATGGCGACACTGCCTCTAACAACGTGGTTGTTTTGCTGGATGGTGTCCGACTCTCGGAAAACGAGCAGACCGTCGCACGTACTTCGATGATTCCGTTGGAAGCGATCGACCATATCGAAATTACAAAGACTGGCAATAGCGTTCTGTATGGGGACGGTGCTAACGGCGGCACGATCAACATCGTCACTCGCAAGAATGTAGGTGATCTGACGGTCGTGTCAGGCGGTTTGGCAAGCTACGCTGCTTATCAATCGAGTCTCTACCACTCGCAGGCTTTAGAAAATAGCGAAATCAGCATTTTTGCTCGTCAATATTCAAGTGACAACTATCGGAAAAATTCAAGGGGGACGGAGTTTGCTGCAGGTGCAAACTGGGTGAATAACATTGATGCGCAGACCAACATCGGTGCAAGATTATTTGCCAGCCGAGAGCGAAACAAATTGCCAGGCGCATTGCCGTCGGTATTCCTCAGTGGCGCCCCGCGTGACACACAGGTTCCTGGTTACAACTGGGATGCTGCTGTAGATGGCCATTCCCTGACGCTGTTCGGAAAAAAGACAATTCAAGATGTCGAGCTCGCCATTGATCTGAACAAGCGATCAAGAAAGAACAGCGATGCCTACAGCTACGATGCCTATAACGTTTATGCAGGTTACCATTATGATGACTGGCGCCAGTCTTATGGAAAATCGAGCAGCCATTCGGATACACAGTCAGTCAGTCCACGCATTAAAATAAATAATTTCATCCTCGCTCACAATACGCTTCAGGTGGGCTATGACTGGTTAAAAAACACCAAAGACGGTCAAGCGTTCCTGACGTTTGGTTGCAGCAGTCCGGCATCCTTGACGTTGTGCGATAACGGCGGGGGCGATGCCGGAGGAAACACTTATCAGATTGCGCATCAGTCAAAGGGCTTGTATTTCAGGGATATCCTAGATGTGTCGAGTACTGACAGGATAGTCATGGGTTACCGAAGAGAACATTATTCCCAGAACCGGACGATTGATTACGGGTATGGCCCCAGTACTTTCGCTCTGAGTGGAACCGCTTACGCTAACGAGCTGGAGTACAGCAAGTTATTTAAGCCGAACCTCACGGGTTATTTGAGGTTTAGTCGAAATTTCCGCATCGCCAATGCAGATGACAACAGCAACGTGGCTTATGCGCCTCCCGAATATATAAATCCTGTTCCTTTGCGAGTTCAGACATCGCAAGATATTGATGTTGGATTGAACTATCAGACGGGTCCTGTCAATACGGCGGCCAGCTATTTCCGCAGCAATGTGAAAAACGAAATTGGCTATGACCCTTCGGGATGCGGTTATGCCTGCAATGTCAATTACGACCCGACAAAAAGGGAAGGGATTAACCTCAGCCAGAAACTGGCGCTGACGAAGCAGCTCACCATGCGGGCAAATCTTCAGTACGTTAATGCAAAGTTTGTTGAAGGAGCGTACTCAGGAAAGTCCATACCTGGTGTCGCTGCTTTCTCAGGCAACCTATCGTTGGATTACCAACTGACCGCCAAGGATCAGGTGACCTTGACTTCACGATGGGCCCAAAGCCGATACATGTCGGGTGACTTTGAGAACTCTCAGCCCAAAGCTCCAGGCTATGTAGTGGAAGATCTGTCCTATTTCTACAAGGAAAAAAACTGGTCCTTGGTGGCGTCGATCATCAACATCACCAACAAGAAATATACAGACACGGGGATCTACAAGTCCAGTTACGCATCACCTTACAACATGACCGTTTATCCAAATTCGGGCCGGAATTTCAGTCTGATCGGTCGTTATGCGTTTTAAGGATGAGTAAATTCCATCCCGGGTGTGTTATCGCTTGGAGATAGCTCATGCAGGTTTTATACGAAGGTCCCCAACGCATCGTCTGCCTCACCGAAGAGGCGACGGAGTGGCTTTACCTGTTGGGGCAAGAGCAGCGCATCGTGGGCATCTCGGGCTATACGGTGCGGCCGCGCCGGGCTCGGGAAGAAAAGCCTAAGGTCAGTGCTTTTTTGAGCGCCAAGATCGACAAGATCTTGGCGCTCAAGCCCGATTGCGTTTTTGGTTTTTCCGACCTGCAGGCTGACATTGCCTCTTTGTTGATCAAGGCCGGTGTGCAGGTCACCATCTTCAACCAGCGCAGCGTGGATGAGATTTTTTCGATGCTCTACCAGGTCGCAGCCATGGTGGGCGAGGCCGAGCAAGGCCTGGCCAGGTTGTCGGCTATGCGGGCCGAGCTGGATGCCATCGGCCAAAAGGCGGCCAGCTTCAAGCGCCGCCCCAAAGTGTTTTTTGAAGAGTGGGACGAGCCCCACATCAGCGGCATCCGCTGGGTGTCGGAGTTGATGGGCATTGCTGGCGGTGACGACGTGTTCCCCGAGCTGGCCGTGCAGTCCTTGGGCAAAGACCGCATCATTGCCAAGAGTCAAACCATCATCGACCGCGCACCCGACATCATCATCGGCTCGTGGTGCGGCAAGAAGTTTCGCCCTGAAAAAGTTGCTGCCCGTGCGGGCTGGCAAGACGTGCCCGCGGTGCGCCATGGTCAGTTGTTTGAGATCAAATCGGCCGACATTCTGCAACCCGGACCCGCAGCGTTGACCGATGGCGTGGCGCAGTTGCACCGGATCATGAGCCAATGGGAGGCTCAATATGCGTGATGTTGGCGGCACTCTTGCAACGACGCTGATATTGCGCCTGCAGTGCGTGAAAGCCTTGCTCGTGTTCATGAGCTTGTGCTTGGCGAGTGGGTGGGCCTTGGCGGTGACCGTGCAAGACGACCGCCAGCAAAAAATTGAGATTGTCAAAGCACCTCAACGAATTGTGAGCTTGCTGCCTTCACTGACCGAAACCGTGTGCGCGCTGGGCGCTTGCCAGCGCCTGGTCGGTGTGGACCGTTATTCCAACTGGCCTGTCTCCAATGCGCATTTGCCTCGTGTGGGCGGCGGCATCGATCCGAACATCGAGAGCATCGTCGCGCTCAAGCCCGATCTGGTGTTGGCGGCGGGCTCGACACGTGGCGCAGACCGTCTCCAAGCGCTAGGCCTGACGGTGTTGCGCCTGGAGCCGCGCACCCATGCTGATGCGCAACGCGTGCTGCGCACCGTGGGTGATGCCTTGTGGGTGTCCCCCTCAGAGAGCGAACGCGTCTGGCGCGAGATCGAGTCGGGCGTACAAGCCGCCGTGCAATCGCTCAGCCCACAGGCTCGCCAGCAGCGGGTGTATTTCGAAGTCAGCGCTGCACCTTATGGTGCGAGCGAGGCGTCCTTCATTGGTGAAACGCTCATGCGCATGGGTGTGGGCAACATCCTGCCTGCGGCCATGGGGCCGTTTCCGCAGGTCAATCCTGAATTTGTGGTGCGTGCCCAGCCTGACGTGATCATGGTCGGCGACAGCAGCCGCGCCACCATGGCGCAGCGCCCAGGTTGGTCCGCGATGCGTGCCATGCAGGCGCAACGCATTTGCGTGTTCAAACAGGCCGAATCCGACATGCTGGTGCGTGCTGGTCCGCGCATGGCCGAAGGTGCCAGACTCATGGCCGATTGCTTGAACAAAGCCGCAGGGGCTGGGCGATGAGTGATCAGACCCGCGCCCACCGCTGGGCTTGGCTGCTGCTGGTCATCGGCATGGCCACAGTGTTGCTGGGCACCGCAGCAGGCAGTCAGGGTTGGCAGGCCTGGTGGTCTGCACAGTCCGATGTGGTGTCGCGCCAGATTGTTTTGGATATCCGACTGCCGCGAAGCCTGGGCGCCTGGCTGGGCGGCGGCCTGTTGGGCCTGGCCGGTGCCGTGGCGCAGGGGCTGTTTCGCAACCCGTTGGCTGATCCGTATTTGCTGGGCAGTGCTTCGGGTGCATCGCTGGGCGTGGGCACTTGCCTGAGCTTGTTTGGTGGAAGCGCCTGGGCCATGAGCTGGTGGATGGGTTTGGGCCTCACGGGCGCGGCTTTTGTAGGCGCGGTGCTGGCGGTGATCCTGACTTTGCTCTTGGCGCGCGGCGTGCAGCAAACCCTGCGCTTGTTGCTCGCCGGTGTGGTGGTGGGTGTGGTGCTGGGTGCCGTCACTTCGCTGCTGTCTTTGCTGCAGCCGCAGGTGCTGCAAGCCATGCAGGGCTTCATGCTCGGCTCCACCGCATTTGTGAGCTGGACGGCTTGCGCCACCATGGCCTTTGTCTTGGCCTTGTGCGTGGGCTTGGCCTGGGTCTTTGCCCGCGTGCTGGATGCTTTGACGCTGGGCGAGTCCACGGCGCAAACCCTGGGTGTGCCGCTGCGCTCAGCCCGACTGGTGTTGGTGGGGGTGATTTCTCTGGCCACGGGCGCTGCTGTGGCGCACATCGGTCTGGTGGCGTTTGTGGGCTTGGCGGCGCCGCATTTGGTGCGGTCGTTAGTCCGTTGCACGCATGCCTGGCGCTTGCTGCTGGCTGCGCTGATGGGCGGCGCTTTGTTGTCACTGGCGGATGTGTTGGCCCGCGTGCTGTTTGCCCCTCAAGAGTTGCCTGTGGGCGTGCTCACCGCGGTGCTGGGCGGGGGCTATCTGCTGTGGCGCGTGTACCGGGACACGCACCGCGGTGCAGGAGCCGCGCCATGAGCTTCGCTCTGCAAACCCGACAACTGCAGGTGGACCTCGGCGACCGAACCGTGCTGAACGGCCTTGACCTTCAGATCACTTCAGGCCGCTGGACGTGTGTGGTCGGCCCCAACGGCGCGGGTAAATCCACCCTGCTCAGGGCATTGGCAGGTCTGCTGCCACACAGCGGGCAGGTGCTCTGGCAAGGCCAAGCGCTTGAGACCATCTCTCGCCCTGACCGTGGTTTGCAGCTGTCCTGGCTGGGGCAAGGCGAATCGACCACGCTGGATCTGCGCGTTTGGGATGTGGCCATGCTCGGCCGCTTGCCACACCAAGGTTGGCTGGGTGTGCCCACCGATAAAGACGCCGAGATGGTGGAAGCCGCCTTGAAAGCCACCCAGGCCTGGGATTGGCGCGAACGCACGCTGGGCGAACTCTCGGGTGGCGAGCGCCAGCGCGTGCTGCTGGCGCGCGCCATGGCGGGCAATGCGCCGGTGATGTTGATGGACGAGCCCTTGGCCAACCTCGACCCGCCGCACCAGGTGGACTGGCTGGAGCAGGTGCATTGCCTGATCGCGCAAGGCACCACAGTGGTCAGCGTGCTGCACGAGATCGGCATGGCCCTGCATGCGCATGAGGTCATCGTCATGGACCAAGGGCGAGTTGTGCACCACGGCGCTTGCAGCGATGCCAAGACCCACGCGGCCATCGAATCGGTGTTCAACCACCGCATTCGCATTTGTGCGCTGGACGGCCAATGGGTCGTTTTGCCCCGCATCGCATGACAGCCCGCTGCATCATGGTGCTGGGCACGTCCAGTGGTGCTGGCAAAAGCTGGCTGACCACGGCGCTGTGCCGCCATTACGCGCGGCAAGGCTTGAAGGTCGTGCCTTTCAAAGCGCAAAACATGAGCAACAACGCCCGCGTCGTTGCCAGTGTCAACGGGCTCAGTGGGCTGGGCGAAATTGGCAGCGCCCAATACTTTCAGGCGCTGGCCGCCCAAGCAGAGCCCGATGTGCGCATGAACCCGTTGCTGCTCAAGCCCGAGGCCGATACGCACAGCCAGGTCGTGCTGCTGGGCGAGGTCAGCGAAGCACTGAGCCGCACGCCATGGCACGAGCGCAGCGGCAAAGTCTGGCCCGTCATTGCGGCGGCACTCGATGAGTTGATCGCCGAAAACGATGTGGTGGTGATCGAAGGCGCAGGCTCGCCCGCCGAGATCAACCTCATGCACAGCGACATCGTCAACCTGCGTGTGGCGCGTCATGCCAAGGCCCGCTGCCTGCTGGTGACCGACATCGACAAAGGCGGCGCCTTTGCCCACTTGTATGGCACCTGGGCGCTGCTGCCACCAGAGGACCAGCAGCGCATCCAGGGCTTTGTGCTCAACAAGTTTCGGGGCGATGCCCCCTTGCTGGCCCCTGCGCCTGAGATGCTGCAACAGCTGACCGGTGTGCCCACCGTGGCGGTGCTGCCCATGTGGTGGCAGCACGGGCTGCCTGAAGAAGATGGCGTCTTCGATGACCGCAGCCGCGCCAACGGGGCGGTGACCAAGACGGTGGCGGTGATCGCATACCCACGCATCAGCAATCTCGATGAATTTCAACCGCTCAAGAACGTGCCCGGCGTGCGTTTGCTCTGGGCGCGAACGCCTGCCGACGTGGCGTGCTTGCAGGCGAGCGATTGGGTGATCTTGCCCGGCAGCAAACACACCAGCAGTGATTTGGCCTGGCTGCGCCAGCAAGGGCTGGATGCGGCCGTGGCCAGCCACGCACACAAGGGCGGGGCGGTGCTGGGCATTTGCGGTGGCCTGCAAATGCTGGGCGAAGCCCTCATCGATACGCACGGCATTGACGGCAATGCGCCGGGTCTGGGCTTGTTGCCGCTGGTCACGCAGTTCGCGCAGGACAAAACCGTGATGAAAACCCGGGCCGCGTTCGGCCATGTGCATGGCGCATGGTCCGCTTTGAGCGGGGTCGAAGTCGCTGGCTACGAAATCCACCACGGCCAAACCCAGGGTCACAGCGCCATGCTGGCGGGAGGCGCGGTGCTGCACGAAGTCATCCCCGGGCTGGCCTGGCAAAGCGGTGATGGCCAGTTCAAGGGGCAAATTTTGGGCACCTACTTGCATGGCCTGTTCGAATGTCCGGCCGTTTTGCAAGCTCTGTTTGGTGCGCAGACCGCCACGCTGGAGACGGTATTTGACGGGCTGGCCGATTACATTGAAGCCCATTTCGAGTTGGGTGTCCTGGACGCTCTGAGCCAGCCTTGAGGCGTTCTCATGTGCCTCCGTGTGTGCTGGGGGATACCAAACTGCCCGTCGTTTACAAGCCAGCCTCAAGCTTGCGGGTGATAATTTGACAAGCACATAGACAGCCCAAACTGCACACCATGCCCCGCTTTGTCACGATCACCCCCAATCCAGCTTTGGATGTGTCCACCTCGGTGGACAAACTGGTCGATGCGCACAAGCTGCGCTGTGCCCAGCCGCAGTTGCATCCCGGTGGCGGGGGCATCAACGTAGCCCGGGTCCTGCACCGTCTGGGTGGCGATGTGCTGGCGATCTATCCTGTTGGGGGGGCCACGGGCGAGCGACTGCATGGCTTGCTGCAGTCAGAAGGCGTGCCCGATCTGCATTGGCCCATCACAGGTGAGACACGCGAAAGCTTTACCGTTCATGAGCGCGAAAGTGGTCGCGAGTACCGCTTTGTGTTACCCGGCCCTGAACTGACGCAGACCGAATGGCGCACAGGTCTGGATGCTTTGCGCAAGCTGTCTCCCGCGCCTGTCTGGGTGGTGGCCAGTGGCAGCTTGCCCAGCGGCATGGCGGCAGATGGCCATGCGCAGATTGCCGATGTGGCCCGCGAGATGGGTGCCCGCATGGTGGTGGACAGCTCTGGCCAAGCCCTGTTGGCTGCGCTGGCGCGCGGTGTTTGGCTGGTCAAACCCAGCCTGCGTGAACTGGCCGAACTGACCGGGGCTGCCTTGAGCAGCACCGAGGCCCAACGACAAGCTGCGCGGCAACTGATCGAACGCGGGCAGGCGCAGATGGTGGCGCTGTCATTGGGCGCCGAAGGGGCAATGCTGGTCACAGCCGACCAGTGCCTGAAGGCCGAGGCGCTGCCTGTGGCCGTGGCGGGCAGCGTGGGCGCTGGCGACAGTTTTTTGGCTGGCCTGGTGTGGGCGCTGGATGCGCAGCTGGAGCTGGCTCAAGCGCTGGCGACGGCCATGGCTGCCGGGGCGGCGGCGGTGATGACACCGGGCACTGCACTGTGCCAGCCACAGCATGTGGCTCGTTTGCGCGGGCAAGTCCGCATTCAATCTTGTTGACGGCTCGGTTTGGCGCTGGCCTTGGTTTTGACGGCTTGTGCCTGTTTCTTGGTCGGAAGTTTTTGGTGAGCGGCTTCATCCAGACACAACAAGGTGTCCACATAGGTCATGAAGCGGTTGAGGTAATCCTGTGAAGCATCCCGCATCAGTCCCAGCGAGCGCAGCGCCAGCATGTGGGAGTTGATGGGGCCTGCATTTTGTGGCGCTTGGGCGATGGCTTGCGTGACTTGTCTTTGCACGCTGATTTTGCCGAGCTGTTTTTTGAACTGCTGAACTTTGGGGTTTTCGGCGCGCCAGGCGAGGGTTTTCAGGGCCATCCCTTGAGAGGGGGCCGCACTGCCTGGCAGCGCAGGTACATGCCGGGCCATGTCATTGAGCAGCGCAGCCAAAGGTGACGGGTTATCGCGCGACATGTCACTTGGCTTGAGGCTTGCGTCGAGCCTGGCTTTGAATTGCGTCAAGGCGTGCAGCAGTTTGGCGTTCAACAGCGCTTGCGCTGACCCTGTGCGTGCGTCAGAGCGCTTGGCCAGTGTTTCGATGTAATGCCAGCCCACCGCATCCAGACGTGCAGCCCCGGCCGCCCGCAGCGACGCGAGCAGCGCCAGGGTGGTGCTGTCAGGGCTTGACGGCTCGGGCGTGGCTTCGCTCATGGCTTGCTGGCGTTCGAGGATTTGGGCACTGGCGCCATCTCCACGCGGCGGTTTTGGGCGCGGGCTTTCTCGTTGCTGTTGGCCACCAGCGGTTGTTCTTGCCCGAAGGCTGCAGCAAACAGCATGGACGAGGGCATGCCTTCTTCGATCAAGGTCCGCGTCACCGTCAAAGCGCGCTGGGCCGACAGTTCCCAGTTGTCTTCAAACTGCCGATTGCGGCTCTTGATGGTCTGGTTGTCGGTGAAGCCGCTGACCATCAGCATTTCATCGCGCGACTGTAAATAACTGCGCAAGGGCACAACCAGGCTTTTGAGCAGTTGGCGGCCTTCGGGTTCGAGCTTGTCGGAGTTCAGTTCAAACAAGAGTTTGCCGCTGATGCCGATGCGACCATTGTTCAGGGTGATGCGTCCGCTGGCCAGGGGAATGGCCAACGCTTTTTCCAGCGACAAGCGCTTTTGTTCTTCGATCTGGCGCTTTTGCACCTCGTTCTCGAGCTTGGAGGCCATGTCCAGCTGAGCGGCCATCACGCCCACCAGCAGCAACACAAAGGCTCCCAGCAGGCCGGTCATCAGATCGGCAAACGAGATCCAGACCGGCGCCGTGGATTCGATGTCAGCGTCGTGTTCGCGCATCAAACAGCTCCTTGTGCAGCGTGCTGTTGCAGCGTTTCCAGCACGTCTTTTTGCGAGGTGATGCTCAGGTCAATGATTTCGCGTGCCTGGGCCACGTAGTAAGCCAGTTGCTCATCGCTGCGCGTCATGGACTTGTCGATGGCTTGCTCGATGCGCTGCAGGTTGTTCATCAGCTTTTCGTTGGTCTCGTTGAACGAGCGCACGGCAAAGGCGAAGGTCTCGCCCAGGCTGGCCACATCGACCGCGCTGGCGGTGACTTGCGCCGCAATGTCGCCCAGCTTGGCCGACTCGCTGCTCACGTGTTCGATGAACTGGCTGTTGGCCTGGTTCAAGCTCGCGGCAGACGAGCTGACCAGGCTGTCGATCACGCTGCGTTGCTCGGTCGAGGCATGGTTGATGGTGTCCAACAGATGGCTGAGCGTGTCCATGATGCGGGTGCGCTCTTCGAGCAGGGCGTTGTCACGGGCCACGCTGATCGAGATTTCCTGGCGCAGCTGGCCAATCACTTCGGCGGCGGCCTTGGGCGCTTCGGAGGCCGTCTCAATCAGGCGTGTGATCGGGCCTTCCAGCGCGGTGCCCAAGGTGCTCAGGTGCGCGGTCACAGTGGTTTGCAATTCGCCCAAACGGGCCACGGCGGCCTGGCCGCGCGCGTCTTCTGCCTCGCGCAGGGCTGACAGTTCGGCGCGCAGCAGGGCACTGAGTTCTTCCGAGCGCTGGGTGTGTTGGGCCGCCCATTGTGCTTCAGAGGCGATGCGCGCGCGCATGAGCTCTTCGCTGCTGGCCATGAGGCGAGTGACTTCGGCCAGGGTTTGCGTGGCCTGCGTTTGGGTGTGGGTGGTGATCGCCTGCGCGGTTTGGGTCAGGGTGTCGCAGATGGTTTGCTGTTGTGCCAGTGTTTTGTCGCCAGTGCTTTGCCATTGGCTTTGCAGCGCGGTGGCCATGGCGTTGAGCGAGGCCTTCCAGCTGTCCAGTCGTTGCTGATCTTGGGTGGCGTGTTCGGTTTGCACACGCTGAATGTCGGCCAAGGTCTGGCTGGCCTGGCTTTGCACCTGGGTGGTGATGGCTTGGGCTGTTTGGGTGAGGGTGTCGCAAATGGCTTGTTGTTGGGCCAGTGTCTGGCTGCCTGAGGCTTGCCATTGGCTGCCCAGCGATGTGGCCAGGCTCTCGAGCGAGGCTTTCCAGGCGTCGAGGCGCTGCTGGTCAGCAGAGCCTTGCAGGGCCTGCTGCTCAGCTTGGGCGGTTTGTATCTGCGCCAAAAGTGTTTGGCTGCGCTGCTCGAATGTCTGGCTGAAGCCGTCCAGCGTCTGGCCCACGCGCTCGAGCATGCCGGTGCTGCTGGCCTCGTGTTGGGCGAGGGCTGTGCTGTAGGTTTGCGCCACACCTGCCGCCGTGGCGCTGAACTGGGCATTAAGTTCGGCCAGTTGCTGCTGGGTGCTCTGCTGCAATTGCGCGTTCATGTTTTGCGCCTGTTCGGCCATCTGCGTCATGGTCGCTTGCACCACAGGGCGGATGCCATCGCTGGCCACTTGCATGCTCTGGCTCAGGCTGGTGCGCAGCGACTGGTCCACCGATTGCGCCAGGCCGGTATAGGCTGCATGCACTTCCTGATGGAAGCTTTGCTGGTTGGCTACCAGCTGTGCGTTGATCTGCTCGCTGGTCTGGGCCATCTGCACCATCATGGCCTGCAGTTGCGTGACCACTTCGGGCAAGGCTTGCGATTGTTGTTGCAAGGCCTTGAATGTTTCCTGGCGCTGGTGAGTCAGCGAGAAGCCGCGCAGTTGCGTGGCGATGCAACTGTCCAGCGTTTGGCTGGCTTGGGCACGCTCGCGGCGCGCCAGGCTGCTCATCAGGCCCAACATGGCCGAGGTGGCCACACCGGCCACCGAGGTACCAAAGGCCAGTCCCAGACCCTTGATGGGTTCAGAAAACGCGGCGCGGATGCCCGCCACGTTGCTGGAGCCTTCGAGCGCGAAGACCGCACCGTTGAGCGTGACCACCATGCCCAAAAACGTGCCCAGCATGCCCAGCATGACCAAGAGGCCCACCAGATAAGGTGTGAGCGCGGGTCCTGGCAAACCTTGGCGTTCGCCTTCAACACATTGGCGCACGGCGTTTTGCAGCGAGGCGGGCAGGGTGATCAGCCAGTCGCTCAGGTGTTGCAAATCGGCCGGGATGTCGCTCAGGGCCTGGTTCAGTGCAGCAGTGGCTTCGCGGTAATGGCGCAGCTCCAGTGCAGCAAACACATACACCGCGCCAATGACCGCTGTCATCACCAAGACCAGAAAGTGGCTGCTGGCCACCGCCGCAGCCACCCAAAGGACGGCCAATGCGCCCAGTGCAAATGCGATCAGGAACGAATGTCGACTCAGACGGTTCATGGAGAGGGAGTGCTTTCTTGGTTGAATGCTTCAAGCAGGCCCAGCGCCGGTTGCAGCCGGGTGTCCAGCTCGGCCAGCAAGGCGGTGCGCATTTGCTGGCGCCAGGGCAAAAGCCAGGCGTCGGGCTTGAGGCGGGGGGCATTGACGTCTTCCGCCAAGGCTTCGGCCTGCTTCTTGAGGTGTTGTTTCAGGGCTTGCGTGAAGCGTTTTTCGAGCAGCTTGGGCACTTTGCCCAGCAACATCGCTTCGCGCTCGCTGAGGATGTTTTCAAAACTGGCGTCCAGCGCTGCCAATTGCTGCAAGGCGGGCGAGCTTTTGGCCAGCTGGCCCCGCAGTTGTGCGCGCAGGGTGCGTACCTGGGTTTCCATCTGGCGCTGGTGCGCCGCATAAAACCGCCGGTAGGGCTCGAAGGCGATCTTGGGCTCGATCGGCTCATCGAGTGTGGCCGGTGGCATGTCGATGCGGGTCAGCCCGGTGCCCGAGGGGGCGCCTTGCGCGATGGACTGCTCCAGCGCGGCTTTGAATTTTTCGACGTGTCGGCCCAAGGCCTCGGGCGTCATCAGGCCTGCGCGGCGCTGGTGTGCAGGCAGCGTGGCAGGCGCTTGCGGCTCGGGATTCAGCAGGCCGTGCAAGGCAATGGCCTGGCGAAAATCCAGCCAGTCGCCCAGTTTTTGGCCCACATCTTCCGTGGCTTGGACGGCCTCGATCATGGCGTTCTCGGTCAGAAAACGCACAAGTCTGGAACTGTTGAGGTGGGCACGCGGCAGGGCTCGCGTCATGGACGTCGGTATTGGGGGTTGGGGTTCAAAAAAGAGCTGCTCACCGTTGGCGCGACGCTCACAGAGCGCAGGGCTTGGTGCAGTCAATTCAGCAAAATTGTGATTTTACCCGCCGAAAGTATGGACCCCCGATCAAGTCGGGGGTGACGATTTTGGGGGAGGGGCGACGCCTCGGGGGAGGGGTGACTCAGCGGGGTAGGAGTGATGTCGCTGGGTCTGAGTGATGTCGCTGGGTCTGAGTGACGTCGCGGTGTAGTTGTTACGCCGCGGGGTTGGGGTGACTGATGGCGCTCGAGCGTGGCTGATCCGAATGTGTCATACCCGGCTTGACCGGGTATCCATGAACCCTGCACCCTGAATTTCAAGTCGTTTTAGGCTTGAAATCGCAGTAAGCCGCCACAGCGCATTGGGGGCACATCGGCTTGCGCGCCTGGCACACATAACGCCCGTGCAAGATCAACCAGTGGTGGGCATCCACCAGGTATTGGGGTGGAATGCGTTTGAGCAGCTTTTGCTCTACTTCCAAAGGTGTTTTGCCGGGGGCCAGACCTGTGCGGTTGCCTAGCCTGAAGATGTGTGTGTCCACCGCCATGGTGGGCTGGCCAAAAGCCACGTTGAGCACCACATTGGCCGTTTTGCGGCCCACACCGGGCAGGGCTTCCAGGGCTTCGCGGGTGCCCGGTACTTGGCCACCGTATTGCTCCACCAGAATGCGGCAGGTTTCCAGCAGGTGTTTGGCTTTGCTGTGGTACAGGCCAATCGTCTTGATGTAACTCTCCAGCCCTTCCAGCCCAAGG
>JACCDG011987638.1_pt1 | contig 14345 bp, 13 predicted proteins | sample 7442471 | NCBI WGS metagenome assembly JACCDG01 (sample SAMN15323444, study PRJNA562643) | freshwater metagenome | isolation source: river surface water | place: USA:Blue River Watershed | collected 2017-08-17
ACGTATTCAAGGTTACGCTCGGTCATCGGGTCGGCGTGAGTTCCAGCCCCAACGGTATCTAATGAGAGTGTGCCAGTGCCACCACCGCCGCCGCCACTGCCCGCTAAACCGCTTGCCGGTCTATATTGGATTACCTTACTTGTGGGGTCCCACACTAAAACGTAGGTGCCGGATGAATTGAGGGCGGGCGTTTGAGCTAAACCTATAGAGCCCGTATTATTAATATAAAGGGCGTCCGCACTTAATGTGTGGAAAACCGAACGAGTGGATTCAGATCGCCACCCCATGAAGTTAAGCAAGCTAATACCGCTCGCCAACATCATAGTCTTGCCACCCATATTTAAAGTGGTAGTGGCAGTATGGTTACCTAAATTGTCGCCTTCTTGATAATAAAACATTGGTTAGCATCCATCTACGATAATATCGGCATCAGACTCTCCACCGAGAAAACGGTCGGTATAATCGGGCAACTCTGCCTCGGTAACACAACGATAGACTTTGGGCGTCCACTTTTGCGTAGTTTCGGGCGCAGCAACACGCCCATATGGGCAATTAATGGGTAAGCCGCTATCTATAATATGAACATGAGCCATTACACTTATCTCCTAAATACTCGGATACGAACGTACTAATAATTTGGGTGCAGGACGCGGCGGTCGCCATCGGATTGCGAAAACATAAATCCTTCAACATTTGTTGGTAGGCTTGACAGGGACCATACTGAAAAAGCGCCACATATGAGGATGATGCCGACATAACCTGTAGTGAGGCAGGACCGCATACAGCCCTAATTCCATCCGTCAAATATTTTGAGCGAGCAATACCTTGGTCTACAATACAGGCGGCTTTTAACTGCCACAAATTAAAAAAGCCGGGATATAAATAGGGGTTTGCGCTAAAATCGCCATTGCATAAATTGATGGTGGGCTTACTTACCGCCGAACATGATGATAAGTCGGTGGACACTTGGTAGGCGGCAACCTTTAGAATTTCCGATGCCCGCGAGTCACTCCAGGTAGGGGGCGAGTCAAAATCTCCCACGAGGGCACGAAAGAACGGGACGGCACAGCCGGACCAATCTATTAGTGAAATGCAGGATGTTGAGTCGCTTAGTATACCTGAACAGGACATGGGGTTCTCCTAAATAGAGGTACACCATACACAAATTAGATTGCATCAGGATGATGGGAAAAACGTCCATTAGCAATTAAATGTGAATTATACAAGCCGCCAATCCACATTACCGGACCAACAAAATAAGCTATAGTATCCGCTGTTGCATTGGTCGCTGATCGATTAGCATAATAATTTACATTAATTGATGTAGTTCCTTTATGAATATAAAGCTCATTAAAGACTAAAATCCAATTTCCTTTTGAAAAAACTGTCGAACGATTAGTAGTCTCAGGCGGATTAGGAGTGCATATAAAAATGCCACTTCCCGCACTTAAAATATCGACAGCTGCCCCACCACTATTAGTTAATTGAAAAGTGCTATTAGTGCGATTAGCTACATAATAATAATGTGGGGGATAAGTACCCAATCCACTAGGTAGCACGCCAGTAGAAGTAGATAAAGTAATTGCTGCGCCGTTTGGTAAGCCGTGTAGGTTAGCAGATATAGTATCGGTCGAAGAATTGGCAGTAAAATTAAAACCACTTGCGCTAGTAGTAACATAAACATCCGGTCCAGTGACCCCGTGAGTATAGCCTGATGTATTTGGCACATATATCCAGGTTGCTACACCAACAGGATGACCGATTAATTGACTTAAATGAGGATAAGTAGATAAACTCCAAGATTTAGTTGCATAGTTATTGGCAGTTCCATCCGTCGCATCTACTTTTATAGAGCGTAAGGCAAAAGGCGGAGTGATTGTATTCTCTTCAGAAACAGCACATCTAGTAGCAGACATACCCGCCGGTATACTAGTTTGAAAAAATGGATCGGGTAAAAAGTTCATCGCCATATATGCTCCATATGATGGAGGCGGACTAATAGGGAACCCAGTAGCTTGCGTGGTATTACGTAACATAGTTGTAATATTACGTGTTTTAGTAGTGCTAGTAGCAAAAGCGTGAATATTATTAGAAGTGGAAACTCCACGCAATATTAAGCCGTCAACATTATCTAATGATATTGGTGGTGCTGTGGAACCTAAAACATTTGCTCCATTAATAACAATTTCCGAATTCATACACTCAGTTGTTGATCCTAATACAAATTCGGTTAATATGCGAGCGTCTGACTCTTCTGTATAAATGTGAATAGTAGAGGCTGCTAGACCATCAATAGTAGATGCGGTAGTACGCGCTAATCCTTCAACTATTAAGCTTAATGAGGCATTAACCGCCACATTAATAACAAAGCCGCGTGATACATTCTCAATATGAATATCACCACGAACATCATTTATATCAGATGCCGTAAAGCCAGTAGAACAATAACGAATGAATAAATTCTTTATAGAGCCAATCCATGCATCTTCTAAAACAATTCCGGTTGCCGCATTATATATAGTAATATTATCAATATTGTAACGCTGTGACTGCGTGAGATCAATACCAATAAAATTAGCGGTGGAAGTCCCAGTTTTTTTAACCGCAAAATGTTCTAATGAAAAATGCTGTGATGTATTTAAATCGAGGACTGGAGATCCGTCTGTCATGCCCGCTTTTAAAATGCTAACATTGCCATTACCAATAATTCTAAAATCATTACTATCAGGGACTAACAGCGTAGAATTAATTAGAAAATTGCCGGGTGGAATATACAAAGTGCCACCATTAATACCAATTGCATTTAAAGCGGATTGAATAGCAGAACTATCATCAGTCACTCCATCCCCAACAGCTCCATACTGCCTAACATTTATAACCTGCACCCCCGTCTTTTTTAATTCCTCAATAGATAGTCGCTTCTCCGATCCACCAGAAACTACGTCAAGGTAGGTAGAGGCGTCTGTAATACCACTTGCAGATAGGGCGGAACGATTGAGGGTGTTGTCAGGATAATGGATAGACATAGTGGACTCCTTATAAGGGAATACACCAAAAAAAGCCGCCCTAAAGGCGGCTTGAGAAAAGGAGGGCGATCTTTATGAAATCCACTTCATAGCCAGATCGTATTTGCGCTGGAGGTAGATTAGGGCGTCCTTGTAGAGGAAGGTGAGGACGGGCACGGCTCCATTACTAATCCCGATATTTATACTTAATATTTTTTTATCTGGATCATCACAATATTTTTGGCTCTGCATATATTTTTTATGAGGCGGACCACATAAAGGTAAATATTTTACTAATTCGGTAATAAAAAATTGGTTACCTAGAATATTAATTTGTGGATATTTTTGACTGACGTATCCATCACCATCCCAATACCCCCGTATAAAATCACGTATATATATGCGCGGCAGCTGATCTTCTGTGGGAAATCGTAACTCCCACGTCTTATTCGGCATACAGCCTAATTTGGTAAGATCTTGCGCCATTTTACTTTTATTAACGCATAAGCCGTATTGAGGCGAAGACGTAGTGATAGAGCCACAGGCTTTCACTTTCGTCCGACCCGGCGTATATTTCAATCCACCACTATATTTAAGTTCGGCGGCAAACTGATCTAATATAGCTCGATCATTTTCTTTTAAATTGATTCTAAAGCCGCTCTCTTGTACATTGCCATCTGCCATCAATAATCCTAAAAAGTAAGCTTTGTGTGGACTATCTATTTTTTCGAAATAAGTTTGATCTACGTCATAGCGGTAATAATCATAATCACGCATTATGCCCGCTTTATTAATTATTGTACGGACACTCGCTCCTGTAGTATTAAATCGCTTAGCAATGGTGTCAACGCCAATTTTTTCTTCCTGATAAATACGAATAATTTCGGCGGCATCATCCTTTAAAGGACGCTCTCGTCGATGGTATCCCTTACTAGTATCATAGCCCCACTTCTTTAAATACTTGTTTGCCTTTAAATTGCAAATTCCTAAATCTTTGGCGAGTGAATATACGCTCTGCCCGCTTTCAAAACGTCGAACAATCTCATCCTTAAATTTTGTCAAATCGCCATCTTGATTTCTTTGCTGCATCTTCGATATAATACCGTGTTCTTTCAATATGATACCCACAAGGGCACCGCTACAACCAAAGCGGTTACCAATTTCCATGTTGGTCATACCATTCTTTGATAATTCAATAATTTCGGATAAATTCGCTTCGATAATTTGTCTTTTGGTCATATTATGTGACTCCTATCTGGAGTTTATTATACACACTATTCAAAAAAAAACCACCCGCAAAGGGTGGCTTTTTAGAAAATTAATTAAAGTTACAGCGAACCGAGGAGAACTCGGGCTGAACTGAGACATGCAACGCCAATCTCCATTCTACCGTAAACCCCTGCTCTTCCGGCTCTGTGCAACGTGGGGTCGTTATAGACCTCAAGTTCTTGAGCAACCGGCATCACGAAGCTGTCATTAGCAGAGAGGTCTAAACCAACCACTAGTTCGACATCACCGGCAGGTAGCGTGCCACCCAAGGTGCTCGTGTAGTAGGTTTGGTAAAGCTGACCTTCGCCAAATTCAGTCATGGAGTGCAGGTTCACTTGGAAGATGGAGGTCAAGCCATCAGGCGAAGTGAAAATTTCACGCCGCGTAACTTCGTCAACCTGATCAATATTCCAGTTACGGATGTCCTCTTCGGCTTCCGGCGAAATATATAGATCGGTTAGGCGAGCTTGGTTAAGGGAGGTGGAGTTGCCACCGCCGTTACGTCGCATAAACACCTTCATCAAGGAAACCAATCGCTTGGTGAACTGACCACTTGAAGCAGCCGAATCGTAAACGATGGCGTTACGATCCAAACCAGCCGCCAGAATGGTGTGCCAAGCATCATCATTGATTTTCTTGGTGAAACCGTCACGGAAAACCTGGATAGCGCGATCAACGATATTCCAGTTGGCATCCCGCGCGTACTTCAAACACCAGTCAATCGAGTTGGCGAGATCGTACGTAGGAACGGTGATGTAGTCGCCTTCGATGGAATTCTGCGGAATGTAACCACAGTTTGGCATCACGAATGCGGTGAAATCATCCTCGTCGCCGGGATTAATAAAGTCAATTGGGAACTCGACATGACGGGTATTAGTAAAATCCATCATCTCGAAAATGCCCTCAATATTACTACCACTCATAATACCCTTACGCAAGGGTAATTCGAGCGCTTTAACAAACTTGTCAAGAGCCTCGGCAGACGAAGCAGGGTTCGCTGACGCGGTTGCAACAAGTAGTTGGTCCATTTCAGGATTACGTTTCTTCATTTTTGATCTCCTTAGACTCGAACCGTTACATCTACGCCAACATACCCGTCAGCATCAGGGGTCCCACGGAAGCGACCGACACTTACACTACCCGTATTAGTTGTGGTCAACTTACCGGTTGCAGTGTAATAAGCGAGTGCGCCTGCAGTAGGATCGGAACCAGACCACATGTTCGTATAAACGAAACCATGGGTTACGACAGTGACAGGGCTCCCCACAGGGACCTCATCACGATGCTTACGAGCAATGTGCTCATAACGACTCAAATCAATACTAACTACATCCGTAGCGAGAACACCAAGGGGTACGCCGGATGCATTAGTTGGAATTTCCAACAGGTTATTTGCATCGCCGGGTTTGCCAGTGCCGCTAGCAGATGAAACATGCCGAACAACGATACCCTTCTCAGCAGCCTCATTGAGGATGTGAGCGATATCCGTTCCTTCAACATATTTGCGAAGGGGTTTTAGCGCCATTACTTTTTCTCCTTTGACAATACTTCATCACAATAAGCGGCAAATACCGCAAACAACTCAGAGTCATCAGATTCCGAGGCAACGGTAGCATCTACGTCGTCTTCTTCTGATTCAACTTCAACTTCCTCTTCAGAACCAGTCACTGCTGGAGCTTCCTGAGTGCCTGGAACAGCTGGAGCCGAATTAGTACCGGGGACAACTGGGGGCTTCACAGAAGCGATAATTGAGGCAAGGCTTTCAAACTGCTCATCGGAAAGTGCAACAAGGCTCTTCGCCTTAACTTCTGCCTCTTCCTTAGATAAGCCAATTTCAACTAGCTTAGAGGTGCGTGCTGCCAAGACAGCGCCTTTGCGCACTTCATCAAGTTCTGCCACAACACTGGCATACTTGTCGTTCAAACCTTTGAGTTCATCCGCCAAGGCTGACTTCGCAGTCTCAACAGACTGAACATTAGCCTCTGCGTCTGCTAAGGTTTTTTGGAGAGCAACGATCTGATCACGAAGGGAGGCAATCTCGGCTTCGTACTTCTCGACGCTCGCGGTAGCAACCTCATCACTCAATTCCTTGTTAGCCAGCGTAAGCTGCTTAACCTGCTCCTTGAGTTCTGCGATTTGCTTTTCCAAAATGTTATCAGACATAATTATCTCCTCTTTATTTGGTGTTACACCACTATTTAAAAATATTTTGTGTTTTTCTTCACTTTTTGGAAAAATAACATTAGAAAATATAATAGAATCAGGATTAGCTGGCTTTTTTACGTATCCGCAAGCACTAAAGATAGGGTTGAGGATGGCGCGAGCCACTTTATATCCGTCATACTGACCACTTCCGCCATAAGCCCGCAAGTGTTTTGATAAGAAAGCGGTTGCCGAAGTACGCTCCACCAACTTATGTTCATCATCCTTAAATAAAAGGTAGCTAAAATTAGAGAAGAGCGCTTCCATGGACACGAACACTTCATTAGCCTTAATGCCGGCAATTAGGTCGTCCACTTCCTCTTGAATGTCTTCTTTTTGCCACTTCTTATAAATGACGGACGAAATACATAAATGGATTAGCGGCGGCAAATCTTCAACGGAAAGATCTTCCGCTAAAATATTGTGGGCTTGATCTATTGCCCAGCTCGACGTAATATGACCAATAACTTTGGAGTGGTCATGCTCAATATTCATCGGCTTATCAACCGGCGTTTTACGTGCTGCCCAGGTATGATCTACGGGGAAGTAGTCATCATTCTTATTAATAGTAGAAGAAACTAAGATTGATTTGGTGAAGTAAAGGTCGGGCGTATTGGGCGTATCTTTATAAATGGAGGCGGCTGATGCCAATATCCTCTGCGGAATCTCACTTTGATCGGCTTCCTCTAATTTGCACAAATATGCAATAGTTTGGTTGCCCTGAATTAATTCCGCAATGTCTTTTTCATCTTTATAAATTAACATTATACGTGCCAGGTTGTTCCGTCATAATAAAAGTTGACCACCGTACTTTGCCCCACACCACTAGCTAGCGTCGGAATACTGCCTGACAAGCCAGATGCGGTTGGAGTATAACCACCACTGCCACCCTGGACAAAGCGAATCTTAGTAGATCGCGCACTTGCCGGGGCAGAAAAGGTAAGAGCGGCATTAGCGGTTAGCGTCAACTTATGATTGGCTTTAAGTGAGAAATCGATGGTTTTGGATGCACCACTATTCCCATTATCATATTCGCCAACAAAATAGTCGGAGGCGCTGACACCTGACACGCACAGTCCATCAACGGTACAACTAATACCGCCCGCTGGATCAAGCTTAACAGTTAGCGGGCTTAAGTTAGTGCCAACACCATCAATACAGCCGGACGCAATAACCGAAAACGGGGGTGCCGGTGGAACATTACCGCCAGCATTTTGAGCGCCACCCTCTAATAGGGTATGTGTGTCATAAGTACGAGTATCGGTAGCTGCCGCAGACGCGCCCGTCGAATAAACGCCGCCCGTTCGTTTTACATCACTACCACTATTAATTTTAATTACGTCTGCCATTGGTTTCTCCCTTTAATTAACTACACCAAATTAGTAACGGGTAGTATGCAAACTTTGTAATTGCCGGTTGACGGCGTAATAATTCGAATAGTGTCACTAGACAAAATTTCAATTGTGCAATCATATTTTAAAATATTGCTCAAATACATTTGTACAATGACGTATTCAGTATCTAAATTATGCTTAATATTTTTAGGTGAGCCGGCTGTAAATCCAGTTGTCTCTGCATAACCATATGTGCCGGGCAATTTATGCCATGTCGTATCAGCATTGTGGTAAAATAATTCGCCAGTATTGGCATCAATAAGTAGGTCTGCGCCATGATCGGCAGGATCGCCGTGTGAAACTGCTAAAGCATCCTCACCCACTCTCTTTACGTCATCGAACCAAGGAATACTATATTCTTGCCATGTCGAGCCGCACGCGACCCGTATTGTGAGTTGTTCTGCCCCAGTGCCAGTTTCTGTAGGCTCAATGATCTCAAAACAAGGAACATATAGCCCAGAAGACGTACATTGTAAGGCATTAGCAAAAGTATACGGATTGCCTGAAATATCTAATAAAGTAACGGGAGGAGCTAGTGTGGGCGTAAACGTAACTGTATCCGTTGCCGAAACCGTTGCATTAATACAGCTGCTATCAGCGAATGTTAGCGTGTTACCACTATTGATGGTCTGCGTAGTAGATCCGTCCGAAATAGTAAAGGTATAAGAGCCCGCTACATTTTCGTTGGAGTTCACCCACGCCGAACCATTCCATCGCAGAATTTGATTGGATGAGGGGGCGCTAACGGTAACATCACTGAGGGCATCAATACTGCAACCGTTCAACATAGTGCATATATTGATAGTGTTTTCTGCACCAGCCTCATTAACGTACTTCAAATAATTAGTGCCGGATGCCGTCAACGACGTTACAGTTTCCGCAATATATGGTAAGCCATCGCCGCCCAACGTTAAATCGTTTCCGGCGTCTGCGGAAATTCCGCCACCACCATTTGCGGGAACCCAGTTAGATCCATTCCACTTTAAGAATTGACCACTAACCGCTCCCGCCGTATTCACATCCGATAAGGCATCAATCGAGCAAGAGTTTAAGTCTGTGCAAGTAAATTGAGAGGGTAGTGTGACATTAACGACCGTGCCATCTTCATTTGTGTATGATAGCACACGAGTGCCCGCATTATATCCCATCGTGGTAACGGTTTCACTAAACGAATAGGTGACCGTATCAGTAGCTGATGTAGCCACACTTAAATCGCCGCCTGCCGCAAAAACGATAGTATTCCCATTAGTGATTGATTGCGGATTAAACCCGTCCGTTATAGTAAAGGCGGAAATAACGCCCGATGGTTTGTAAACAGAGAGCGCATTATCCCAAATTAGGGCTTGCCCATTAGATGGAGTGCCACTAACATCTTGTAGAGCAGTAATTGAACATGAGTTGAGATCTGTACAAGTAAAGCCTCCACCACCCGGCGCTGCTTGCGGCGTCCAAATCGACCCGTTATAAGTTAAGATATAACCACTAACTGCACCACTAGTATTTACATCTACTAAACGATCAATTGAACAATTACCTAATAAACCACAAACGTCTACGTCGGTGATAGTACCACTTTCATCAGTATATCGTAAGTATTGTCCGCTAACTGATCCTAGTGATGTAACCGTCTCTGTATAAGAAATGGTGACGCGATCGGTAGCAGACACTAGAACATCAACCGCCCCAGCCCCACTAAATGTTAGCGTATTACCATGAACGATTTGTTGAGTGTTGGATCCATCACTAATTGTGAAGAAAGTAGGATTAGACGCATTTACGAAAGCGTTATAGTCACTAGACCACACTAAAAATTGCCCATCTGTTGGAGCAGCTAATGCTACATCCGATAAGGCATCAATAGAGCATAGATTTAAGGACGAACAAACGAAGGCTGGTCCACCAGTAAATGAAACCAAACTAATATTGGTGGCAACACCATCTTCGTCAGTATATGTGAGTCGATTTAATCCACTATTGTAAGTGAGGGTCGTCGTAGTCTCATTCATACCGATAACTACGCGGTCGGTCGCTTGAACAGTAACGGAAACACCACTAACCCCACTAAAAGATAAAGTGTTCCCATTAACGATAGTTTGAGTGGTAGTCCCATCAGATACGTCAAAAGAAGTGAATACGCTTGACGGAATCCAACTTGAGTATACATTAGACCACGCTAAAACGTTGCCGTTTGATGGGGCTGATGGATAAGTAATATCTTTTAATGAGCTCGCATTACATCCAGATAAGCTCGTACACGAGAATGAACCGCCCCCACTAATTGTCACTGTTGTCGGGGTCCAACTGGAACCATTATAAGCAAGCACTTGACCAGTTGTAGCTCCGCTCGTACTGACATCACTGAAAGCATCAATGGAGCAAGAGTTTAAGTAGGCGCAATTAAAAATATTAAGGTTGGTAGTTGTCCCGCTCTCATCTACGTAAGATAGAGTTTGAGTTCCGCTATTATAAGATAAAGTAGTAACGGTATCATAATGACGCACTGAAATATTGTGAGTGCCAGAAACTCCCACGATAGTTCTACCGCCGCCATAAAAATTGACTGTATCCGTCTGATATATATTTTGTTTAGAGCCACCGCCGGAAATACTAAAATAAGTGAATGGGGTTGCTGGAATCCATGAGCCGTATATAACAGACCAAGTTAGCATCTGCCCGTTAGTGGGAGAGCTTAAATAAAGTACGTCGCCCAATTTATCGGCAGTACAACTATTTAAAGATGAACAAGAGAAGCTTGCCGCCGACGTTAAGTTGAGATTATTTACATTGCCACGCTCATCCGTATATGTTAGTATGTTTGTGCCACTATTAAATGCTAAAGTAGTTAATACCTCATTATAGCCTAACCGCACGGTGTCGGTAGATTGAACTACTGCGACCATATTGCCGCTAGTGCTAAAGGTTAGCGTATTTCCATCAGCAATCGTTTGACTATTTACTCCATCACTAATGGTAAAGTTAGTAAATGGCGCATTACTAGGAATAAAGGCGTTATAAACGCTAGACCAGCGTAAGATTTGACCATTGGCGGGCGTGCTCACATAATTTACGTCTGCCATAGAATCTAATGCACAGGTCGATAATGAGGAGCAAGAAAACGCCGCACTATTTTGAGCAACCCACGTACTACCATTAAAGGTTAGCACTTGTCCATTAGTGGCTCCCGAAACGGAAACGTTACCAAGGGCGTCCAAATTACACGCATTTAAGTCAGTGCAAACAAACTCTAAATGGTTAAGCCCAATATTCGTGTTGGATCCATTTTCGTCCGTAAACGTTAGTATGTTAGTCCCACTATTAAAGGATAAAGAGGTGGTCGTTTCACTAAATGTATATGTAACGGTATCTGCCGCCACACTTACTGATAGATCGCCCGCCCCACTAAATTTGAGAGTTTCGCCATATCCAATAGTTTGTGTACCACCCCCACCAGATATACTAAGTGAGGTCAACGTATTACTTGGAATGAAAGCGGAATAAACCGGGCTCCAAATTAAAGTTTGACCTGTAGTTGGAGCGCTTACAAAATTGACATCGGATAATGAATTGATAGAGACGGATTGAGGCGTCCATGCAGATCCATTAAAGAAAAGTAGGTTTCCACTAGACGCTACCGCCGAGGTAACATCGCCGAGTTGGCTCAACGTACAATTCATGAGTGAGCCGCAAACTAAATCGCCGTCTAAGAAAATGCCACTATCTGAGCCAAACGTTACCAGATTGCCCGCATCTGCCGACACCTTTAGGGATAAGTTTTGATCGCCAATATATAAGTTATTGCCGGATGCCCATAGCGTATTAGAGTCGCCCGGATTAGATGAAAGTGTTAATAAGTCTACACCGCTTACATTGAGTAGCCCATTAATGGTAAAAATGCCGGACCCCATATTGAAGGTCAGATCATTATTGTTGGCGTTAACCGTACGATCAGCCAGGATTGTAGAGTTAGCTGAGTATAAGGTGGAAATTCCGCCCGAGGCACCCTGTATAATAATTATAGGTTTATTGCATTCACAGCTACTCATTTATTTCTCCACTATCCATCCAATAGTTGCATTCAAATAACGGAAGCGGGCAAATGCCCCGTCAAAGTTCATAGTAAAATTATCGGTAACCCCATACAATTTTTGCCCAGCCCCACTAAAATTAATTAGGATGGCGTTCGTCCCGGCATTACCACGCGAGTCTACAATTTCAAATCGAGCATTAGTGCTGGCAGTAGGCGGCGTAACTGTTGAGGTCGCACTCGTAGTATTAATGGGCGTCAAATAATTAAGGGCGGCAGTTACCGCACCAGACGTTTCCGTGGCAACGGGCAACCAACATAATGGGGCAGAACCTAAGAAGGGGGTTGAGCCTGAAGACCAAACAGTTTCAGAGGTGCCCGGATTAGATGTTTGGGGCGCTAAAGTAACGCCTTTTGTAGTTACCACTCCACTAACCGTAAACAAGTTTGAGCCCATATTGAAGGTCAAATCATTGCCGTTAGCCCCAACTACACGATCAGCAACAAGGTTTGCATCAGCGCTATAGAGGGTATTTAGACTACCACCGCCGCCTCCGCTACCCGCATTAATAACATTGATGGCTTTTACAATACAACACTTGCTCATTTTTCCACCACCCATCCAATCGTGCTATTTAAATAGCGAAATGTGGCGTATGCGCCATCTTGGTCCATAACATAATTTTGTAGAGAGCCGTATAACTTATCGCCCGCACCACTAAAGTTCACAGTTATATTATTAGTAGCGGAATTAGCTCGCGAATCTACGAGGGCAAAACGGGCATTAACCGCACCCGCTGGAGGCGTCACAGTTGATACAGCCCCCGTCACATTAATAGGAGTTAGGTAATCAACAGTTACCGACGCCGCACCGCTAGTCTCGGCAGCCAACGGCAAAATGGACGATACGCCTGACGCATCTAATATATTGACTAGTTTAAAGCAGTTGCAATTTACGTCAGCGCTTAACATTATAGTTTGAGCTCCGTCCAGTTGATTGTGACCACTTCGCCAGCACCTGCCGAAATAGTAAGGTCGTCAACGAGCAAGCCCGCCCCATCCGCATTAGCCTCAAAACTAATTTTTTCGCCAGCAAACATTTCGGTAGAGTTGCCTTCGGCATCTGCAACTGTGGGCGTCCCACTAATCGCATTGATCTCAATACGGATTGCTGTAGGATAACTTGATAGTGCCCACGAGCCCGTTCCATTTAGAATAGAGCGACGACATTGTGTGCCGGTCACCTCTGAACCCACACTGGCGACGGGCGTACCTACAACTGAGTAAGCATATACTCCACTAGCCGTATGACGATAATCGCCTAAGTATGCAACATCGCCGGTAATAGTATCTAACGTAGTATATCGAACAAACGGAACTAAATTTAGGTAGTCGCCGGTCGTGTTATCAAATAGGCAGCTTTGGATAATTTCCGAGGTAGTATTTGTACAAGTGGCAATACCAGATAGGAATGATCCCCAACTAGCATCAGTTGGTTGATGCACAACCGGGGTAGACAAAAGAACGCCACTCGCGTTCGTAATCTCTAATACCTTAGATAAAACGTTGCCGGTATATATAATTTTGTAGCGTTCTAAAGCCATAGTTTACCCCTTTTAAAGTATACCGTCAAAATAGGAGGCAATAGCATCCTCTACGGCGGTCACTTCCTTTTTAAATTTTTCGTTCGCACTAATTGTGGTGTAGGTGACCATATCCTCCTCTTTTTCCACACGGGTAACCCGCATAGAAAATTTAGGCTCATCATCTTCCTTCTCACTCCACATCTTAAAACCGCTTACATCATGAACGTTATCGAGCGTTTGTCCATCTTTGGTAACGCTCATCATTTTGGTGGCGGTATCAAACTCCACTACTATTTTTGCCATCTAAATAAACTCCTATTTGTATTGAATGTAATTCTGCGAACGTTAATTCGCGATCTAATTGGGTCGCAATCTCTTTCGCCACACTAATATAGTCGTTATACCCCTTTGCCGGGAAATTTTGTAAAAGTCGCGACATTTTTTCGGGGGCGACTTCTTCACCTAACTCTAAATTGAAAAAGGCGGCAAACTTTAATTTTTCGGCGTTCTCGGTTTCTGCGGCAGTTAAACTCCGCATATTCTTTTTCCCATACTTTTGTAAGATAATAGGGTTAAGAATGGCGGCAATTTTCTCTTGAGCAGATTGAGCCCAAAATTCGTTCGCCTTATTTACCGGGGCAAATCGACGTGACTTTCGCGGTCCCGTATCACGAGATTGTGGCGGTCTACCATTAGGTTTTTGGTTAGGATTTTTGGGCGCATTATTAGAGCCACCGCCCGCACCGGGCATGGGAGTTAAATTACGCTTATCTCCATTGCGCGGGGCTAGTTCTAACTCAACCTCATTTGGCGTAATCTGCCCGCGATCAAGTAGCGACTTTTTGAGCTGATCTTCAAATTGCGC
>JACCDG011411675.1_pt1 | contig 14343 bp, 28 predicted proteins | sample 7442471 | NCBI WGS metagenome assembly JACCDG01 (sample SAMN15323444, study PRJNA562643) | freshwater metagenome | isolation source: river surface water | place: USA:Blue River Watershed | collected 2017-08-17
CATCTTCATGAGTCTACCTCACGCTATCGAAGAAGATCCGATAACTTCTGCATTTACGTCCGGTTTCATGGGACATTTTCGTTTGTCGTGCGGATCTCTGTTACCTATATCGACCGGGCCGATGCGAACGCTTCGCGCACAAATGGCAACCAATCATGTAGTTCGCGTTGTGGTTGATGGCCTGCTCATTGCCGCGTTACGGCTGACAGATGGTGTCCCTCGGATATTTAACCCGCCTAGTCGAGGGTACATCCTACAAATTCCGTGCATATGGTTAGAACTACAGGAGTTTCTTGATGCCGAACCCAGCGCTAAGAGATCTTAGCATTCGCAACATACACAAGACGTCTTACGAATACTTCTCTTCGGAGCGCAGTACTGCCCGCGGCTTCGATATCGCCGTGCCAGCGCAACAGACTGTGGTTTTCGATTTGGACGGGACGCAGATACAGTGTTTCGGCGGCGGAACAGTTCTGTTTAGGCGAACGTATTCATCGACGAATCCGGTATTTCGGCCTGAAGTAATTGTAACTTGCAAATCCTTTGCTCTGTCGCCCGGAGAAACCGTTTCTACGGTTTCTCGGCTGCTGCTGACACAGCCAACAGTGCAGCTATACATCGAAGATCGGTTGGTCAGCACCATGACCGTGAAACTGAGTAAGTACGTGCCTGTGATGCATCCGTATGTTGCGGTTTGGCATTTGGAGCCCGCCACCGGCTTTCGGGTTGGTTTTTTCGGTCTAAGTCTTCGTTGGCTTGAATACGGGGATCAATACCCGTGGACGACTTAATGAATACAGAGTTTGTGGTAAAGGACGGGTATTACAAATTAAAGGAGGGCGTATGTCCCTGAAACTCAAACTCTACGAAAAGACGTCGTACGGTAGGTTTTTCGCGAGCGACCGCAGCAACAGGCTCCAGACTCTAGGATTTATTGAACCAGTGACGGTATGTATCGATGGTTTGTACATTGTTTTGTCGGGTAGTTGCTGGGTGGCTTTGACGGCACAAGGCTTAATAGACGCTGTCACAGAACCCATGCGTGTAAATGTTTGGGCCGATGGTTTTATTCTACCGCCCGGTGAGACGGTAAAGACGATAGCAGCCATGAATGCGGCGAAAACGACACTGCAGGTATTTGTTGCCGATCGCCAAGTTTGCACGTTGTTGTGTGACGCTTCTCGCCTAAGTTTGCACGTGGTTTACGGTCTGCCCGGTGATGAGAGGTTTACTTTTGAGGCTAGTGGTTCGTGGTTGGAGGGGCAGGTTTAAATGCAAAACACAGAACTTTATGAAAAGACGTCGTATGGTGTGATTTCGCAAGATAGCAATTATTTCTGGACGCAAGACTGCTTTGACTCGCTGCTTGTAGACATAGACGGGCTCATCCTTAAACTCACGGGGGAGGTTTGGGTCAAACTCGACGCCACGAACACAGTGGACCCTAGGATGATGGCACTGCGACTACACGGAGATCGTTTGGAATTACCGCCAGGCGAAACTGCAGGTACGTTGCGACAGCGAAACTGGGCACACACGACGGTTAGGCTAAAGCTGGAGGACAAAACGATTGTCACGCTTTGTCCGACCTTGTACGGTTTGCGAATCGTTACACATATACCGCCCGTAGCTGCGTATTCTATAGGCGGCAGAATTTTTATGTACGTCGCCGGATATTGGCTGGAGGGCTAAACAATGGGCGTGCCATCATTACGAGAACTAGCGAAATCGTCTTACGGGCTTATGCATCCCAACATGCCCGATACTCGCATCTGGACACTAGCGCGAACGCCGCTTGAGGTGCTTACGCTAGACCTGGACGGGTACATCATCATCCTTTCCGGGTCTCCGTGCATTACGTTGAGTATTGGCGATGACTACCGCGCCTGCTGGCTAACGCTGACAGCAACTGAGCTAACATTGCCAGAGGGCGAGACGTGCAACACATTTAAAGCCAGCCGAATGGCCGCTAACATGCGAGTGCTGGCGGATGCTCTCGTAATTTTCAATTACGAAATTGACTATCGTGAACCCGTGCCTGGGCTGTTTTTGACCCAGGAAACGACCTGGCGAGGTGTTGGCTATCGTTTGTCTATGATGGGCAGGTGGCGTGAACTATCGGATTAAAACATTGAGGACACCATGGTAAGTGCAAGCTTAATCAAGATGATTAACAAAACGTCATACGGTTCGTTGGATCTTGGCCGGTACGCCGCGATGTGGGTAACGCGAAAGTTTAGAGAGAATGAAACTGAGATTAAACTAGACTTGGACGGACTCTTGTTCTCTTTCACGCATAAAGCATACTTCTACGTTTCTCGCGATTCCCTGGATAGACATAGCTTGTGGATACAGGGCCTGGTGGCCGCAATGCCGGCGTGGGTCGAGTCGGTAGATATAGACGCTTGGTTGCCGCGATATGCCCAGATCCTTGTAGATGATCTACCGCTAGTCACGTTTGACTTGGGGCTCTATGGCCTTCCTCCGGGTTCCAGTACAAACCTAAACGCAAAGAGTTTACGCGGCAGTGACTACATGTATCTACATACCAAGGGTATTTGGCTGGAATACGACTACAGCGAATAGGAGAACTATGAAGGGTTTGGATTTTACGCAGTACATGCGAACCGCATCCTACGGGACGTTGGCATACGACTCCGACTGTCGCGTGTGGCGATTTGCAGATCTAACCAATAAGCCAAGCGCCGTAACAGTAGATCTCGACGGCCTGCCGATCACGTTTACAGGCGATATTCACCTCAGTATTCACGACATGTTCGACGAGACGTTCGATACCGCCCACAATTTTCGAGTGCAGGGACGTGCTGCGTACATGCCGCCGTGGGCTTTGGCGACACCGATGGGCGCGTGGAGGCCACGATTCGTTAGGGTTCTCGTACGTGGGCGTGTGATTGCTACATTCGACGAAGTTCGGCCATTCGTGTGTAACTTCGGCCCACGGAACATAACAGACTTTGGCTACAAATCCCTGCGGGTGTTTGGTACCTGGTTGGAATTTGACTACCGTGAATAGGAGATCGTGATGGGTTTACGTTTTCTTCGGCACATGCACGACGTATCCTATGCGAAACTAGAATACAATCCGTATTATTCCGTTTGGCACCTGGCTAACCGTGATCCCAATTTGACCGTGGTCACGGTGGATCTAGACGGACTATCGGTTACGTTCGCAGGTGACGCCAACGTTTCAATTTACGATATGTTCGACGAGCTACACAATTTGCGGGTACATGCCCGCGCGGTATGTATGCCGACATGGGTCTGGGAAACGGCAATCGCTGCGTGGAAACCTCAATGCCTTAGGCTCATCGTGGATGGGGCCACGATCGCGGTATTTAAGGCCCTTCGCAATTTTACCTGTAACTTCGACGCCAAGAACGTAGCGGATGTCGCCTATAAGCAATTGCGAATATCCGGTACGTGGTTGGAATACGAGGGCGCACCGAATGGATGAAACGATAAACAGAATTGGAAGGAGTAGCCTAGATGAATGATGTTATCGCTAGTGTGGTTCGCACTTCTTTTGGCAAGTTCTTGCGACACCAGATACAGCAGACCGGCAATGCGACGGGGATCTATATCGAGCTTCTCAGTGGGTATGTCGTGACTGTGGTCTTGGACGGCGAGAACGTCGGAAAGGCCACGATTTATGATGTGCTATACGCCTTCGGCGGTGAGACTGATATCCGTTTTAGCCACATTTCCCCACCTGTCGGCGTGCGAGTTCAACCTACGTCCCAGTTCTGGGCCGATGACTCCGAAGAAACGGATCACGTATTGCAGCTCTATATTGAAGGCTTGCCGATTGTAACGCTCACGGATTGCAGTTGGTTTAAAGACGTGGACGTAGTTAATGCTAGGACCGAGATCACAGGTACGTGGTTAGAAATGGAAGGAGCGTAAGAGCAAAATGCCCTATTTAGCGTCACACATAGTTAGCACCACTTTCGGTACTTTCAAAAAAGACAGAATTAAAGTTTACGGCAAACCAGCTATGGCTGACATAGTGCAGCGAATACCGGTACGTCTAGTACTTGACGGGGAAGATGTAGGGCATGCAACACTTGAGCACACGGTTTACCGGACTCCGGCACGCGTGTCACTACATTTTGCCGCCTACGCGTTGCCGCTACTTGCCAAGATCCGGTCGATACCATTCGGCCCGTTATACCTTTCGGGATCTTTATCTGTTTTGCAGGTGTATGTCGAAGACTTACTCATCATTACGATTCGAAACTGTGGGTGGACTACACGTACCACTACAGGACTAGTTAAAGCCAGCGGCGTGTGGGCGGAGCTGGAAGGAGTGGAGTATCAAGATGTCTGACCTGACTAAGTACTTACATAAGGTCTCTTTCGGGTTCGTAGGCGTAATGACACCCAGGGACGAGACTTTGGCTAGCTTACGTATCTACACGCAAAGCACGGTAGATGACATGATTCTCGACGGTGTATCACTCGGGCCAACGCGTTTAACCGAGATCTTGATAAACTTCGACGTAGGAGATGCCAGAGGATTCTCTCCGACGTTTTATTTTCCACGCATACTCTTGCCAAGAGAAATCAAAGTACAAAGAGTCACGGCTAGCTGGTGTACTATGCCGCCGAAGTGCCCGCAAACGCTTCAGTTAATCAAACGAGGCTTTCCGGTTATAACGCTTGCAGAGTGCCAATGGGCAAGCAACAATGTTCCGGTCGCAATAACCGACGTGTGGTCGCAAGACAATTCTTGGGTCGCCGCGACCGGCACGTGGCTAGAAACAGAAGGTTTATGGAAGAGTCCCTATGGCTAAAGAAGAACTATGCGCACAGCTTCTGTCGCAACTAAACAAAGTATCTTTCGAGACGTTCAGTCATATAGGTATCCGACCTCTGCAAACACCCCGGATGAGTCGAGCTCTTGCGGACATACAGCTTGCGGCCCAAAAGTTCGTAAGTTTGCACGTAAACAGTGAGCACCTATGTAATGTGACTTTTTCTAATGCAGAGATTCGAGACTTTGCTAAGGAACTTTCCGTGCCCCCGCTAATACTTAGCGTACTCTATTTCCCCTGGGTGCCGTCGCACATCGCGGACAAACCTAACCGGTACTTGCCCGCGAAAGCTTTGGTGCAATTATACTGCGACGAACTACCGTGTTTGACCTTACAGGTTTCTTGGTGCGGCTCGTACGGTTGGGGGAATACTGGAGTTTGGATATGTGGTACTTGGCTGGAACTGGAAGATTCCCAGGTATTGAGGATGATGTATGCAAGAGATTCTAGCTTATATCAGTAAAGCAACGTTGGGCTTGTTGTCGCCAGATCGTGCTGAAACCAATTACTCGGCTATTCACTACACCTTACATCAAGACGCTACTTTGTGTTTGCACGACGAGCATGTGTACCCGGTAGTGCTCCTCTCGGTCAGTTTCTATTATACACGGCAGTTCCCCAGTATCGCTGAGTGTAAATTCACGATTCCTTCTAAGGGCTGTGATCAGCTGCACTGTTACCTGTCGGGACCGGCGCGCGGGCGCTACGGGCAATTCGTGGTACACGGTATGCCAACACTCACAGTAAACAGTGTTGCACAGTGGGGCCGGTACGCCACAAACGCGGCTGGGTTCCGTAAGCTCGACACAACAATTAACTGCCTCGAATTCAACAGTCAGGAGTTCCACGTACTATGTCAACGACTTCGCAGCGAGGCGGCAAAAGCGTACTACGAGAGATCGCTAGTTACGTAAACAAAGTTACTTTTGGGTTGTCCGGCAATGCGGGGGATCCGTACATACTTGTTGGCGGCATACATTTCGGCGTAGATCGCAAAGTAGAGCTGTGGGTTGATCATACGTATGTAGGCTCATCGCGTCTGACGTCGCTCGGACTGTATCCGGGAGACTCGCACCTGCGGGCATACATAAGAGTACTTGGCGTGGACGTTCGAGAGCAACGACTGCGCCGGGCTTTAGTCAACGCGGACACTTTGCAGTTTCGGCAAGACGCCGTGCCGATCCTAACCATCCGCAAACAGCATTGCACATGCACGTTCACGTATGCAGGTGATTACTTTGACATGGAAGGGCCTTGGTTAGAGTTTAACGACCCGGAGCTAAAGAGCTTATGCAAGAAATACTCAGCTACCTAAACAAGGCCACACTCGGGCTAACTCAAACTGGCGAAGTTAAATCAGGTCCAAACTTTATAGAGTTCTCGCTTTACAAACCCGTAACTTTAGTGATTAACGCGGAGGAACAGTACGACGTGGTCTTAGAGACGTTTTGTTTGCACTGGGGCGCGCCTAGGTTCCTGGGGTACGTGGCCACGGATGCGATCTTTTTGGAAGTTCCAAACTTTGTAAGGCGAGCTCTGCGGCAATTCTCATTTACCGGCTGTACGCTGCAAGTGCTTGCGGACGATTTACCCGTGCTCGTTTGCGAGAATTACCGAGAACCGTTCGGACGCGTTAGAGAGTATCCGCACAAAATTTTGGCGATTAGTGGGGATTGGTTAGAAGGCCAAGATAAGGAGCTACACAGGTTATGCACGAAATACTGGCTTACCTTAATAGGGTAACTTTGGGCACACTAACTGAAAGCGAAATTGAACAAATCAAATATCGCGCACGCACCCGTTGTCTCGTATTCTCTGTAGCTAAACCAGCCATTTTGTGTGTTAACGGTACGCGTAACTACTCGGTACAGTTAGAAACTATTGTACTGTTCCGCGGTTCGAAGCGTTGGCAATATCCCGCACATTTGCAGGGTAGTTTCAGCGGCATGGGTTTAAAAGACCGGCAAACGTCGTACAGACACTCAGGTGATGTGCGATCTATGTGCGTGCACGTGCAAGATTTACCTGTCCTTACTTGCGAGGACTTTGATCAGTGTGTCTGGATTTACGCGGACGAATTGCTGCAAGTGACCGGGCCGTGGCTGGAGACTGAAAATCAGGAGTTTCACGCCTCATGCAGGAAATACTGGCCTACTTAAACAAGATAACCTTGGGGGTATTGCACCCGTTTGTGTTTGACGAAGTTATCGACGGTATCGAATGTACTGTCAACAAACCTGCAGTCTTGTGTATTGGTGACTCGCAGCGTTACGACGTAGTTCTGGAGTCCGTTGATGTGTATTTCGATAAATGCAGGCGAGAGCAACGCTTATTCCTTCGGTGCAACTTTTTAGCAGAACCAGAGGTGGTGCAGCGTTGGCGTCAACGCCCTAGTGGTGCTTTACAAGTGTTTGTAAACGACTTACCTGTTCTTACTTGCGTCGCACACTGGACCCAGAGTGCGTATCTAGGCTTCGCCAGTATCACTGTGGCGGATAACTGGCTAGAAGACGACGACCCGGAGTTATGGAATTTATGCGAAAAATACTGGCCTACTTAAACAAAGTGACGTTTGGGTTATTGTCGCCCGACATGGCCACATTCGCCCCGTACGATGCCGTTGCAGAACATGTCGAGCGGTCCGACCTGCAGTATTTGGAGTATTGGTTAGCTGCTCCGGTGAATGTGTACGTTGATGGTGTCTTACTCGGTGCTGCCAACATGGCTAGGGCGACCCTGTACCTAGTCCGAAGCTCGCGGAAGCTGTGCCCCTTCGCCAGTGCGTTTTTAAGGGGATTACCCGCAGACATAAAGAGTCGCATGAAGCAAATAGAGAAAACGGCAGGAGACGTACAGCTGCGGTTTAAAGGTGTACCGGCTATCACGTTTGTGAAGGATCCAACGTTTTCTTGGTTCGCTTGGAATGCGCCGCAAGAGGAAAACATTGCCGTATTATCTCTCACGGCCCCTTGGCCAGAGCTACAAGATGAAAGGTTTCATGAGCTATGCAAGAAATACTGGCCTACTTAAACAAAGTGACGTTTGGGTTATTGCGACCACAAGCGTCCAGAATAGAAACGTACAAACGCATGATCGCCTACAACGTAAATCATGTAATTGACGTTCACATCAATGGTGTTTTCGCAGCGAAGGCAAAGTTAGAAAAAGTCGGAGTCGGTACTGGTCGTAATGTCTTTGTGTATTGGGAATTCGCCAGAATGCACGTTTCGCTGTTGCGGCAAATCAGGAAGTTACAACGTACAGATGGCGTTCTACAGTTTGTTGTCGACGGTTCGCCGGTCGCCACACAGACCGGGCACGATATATGGGATCCTTGGCGCGAGATCGGCCTTACCTGGCTACATGTAGCGTTTGGTACATACTGCCTCGAACTACACGACGAAAGGTTTCAAGACCTATGCAGGAAATTTTGGAATACGTAAGCAAGGTGACGTTGGGTTTCTTTCGCCCACGGGATTGCGAAGTAGATGCGGATAGGCAGATGTTCAACTACGAAGTAAACAGCCTAGTCGACTTTCACATTGACGGCGTTTTTGTCGCCCAATCGGTACTGAAGAACGTCGGATTTTATGCTGGTCGTTTTTCTTACATATACTGGGACTTCTACAGAATGCACGAGCTACTGTTTCGGCAGATCGGACAGTTGCAGGGGACAGGGCGTATTTTACAGTTATGGGCTAACGATTTACCTGTTGCAACACAAAACGGAAACAGTATTTGGCATCCGTATCGACGGGTTGCACAGGAATATGCGGATGTGTCGTTCGGTACCGACAGCTACGAAGTACAAGATGCGAGGCTGCAAGACCTATGCAGGAAATTTTGGAATACGTAAGCAAGGTAACGCTGGGCTTATTACGACCACAGGCTGTCACGATAGAAGGTGCCGATCTTCACTATAAGGTAAGTGGGTTGACTGATTTCTACATTGACGGCGTTTTCGTAGGGCAGGCGACGCTCAAAAACGTCAGCCTTTTTGCTGGGCGTTCTCCTTACCTTTATTGGGAATTCGCCAAGATGCCCAAGCAGTTGTTTAAACAAATAAGACGACTGCCTGTGACTGATCGTGTCTTGCAGGTGTGGGTTAACGATTTACCTGTTGCTACCCAGAATGGACACGGTGTTTGGTATCCGTATCTTGCTGACCAGGATGTGCAAGGTGTTTGGCATCCGCACGCCTGGACCGCAAAAGAATACGCGGATGTGTCGTTCGGTACCGACTGCTTCGAACTAAAAGACGAAAGGCTGCAAGACTTATGCAGGAAATACTGGCACGGTTAAACAAAGCGACCTTTGGGTTTCTGTCTCCAAACTTAGCTGTAAAGACTTGGTCTAGTGCCGCACTTAGCTACACCTTGAATCGTAGACTGTTTCTGGAAGTTGATGGTGTTTACATGGACACCTGGCACCTGCGTTACGTTGAGTTTTCTCAGATGCCGCACTGCGAAGATAAGATCATTATGGATTGTTTCTTCTTTTTAATCCCCAACATATGGGTGCCGATCTTTCAGCGAATGCGAGAAACCAAAAGCGAGATTCGGTTCTGCAACAAAGAGTCGGCTATTTTCACGGTAGACGCGACAGAAACTAGTTGCGAGTGGACCGCAAACAGAGCTAGTTTTCCTGATTTGCGTATCGGGATGGTTTGCAAAGAATTCGAAGACAAGGAGCTCCAGCGTTTATGGCGGAAGCACTTTCAAGGTTAAGTCAAATAACCTTAGGTTTGCTGCGGCCTAATCGTGCGTGGCCCAGCGACAAAGAAACCATTCGATACTGTACGGATCAACTTATAGACGTGTACATTGACGGGGTGCCTGCGGGTAATTTGAAGCTGGAAACTGTGGATATTCACATTTCGCCGAAATCAGACGATTCAATTATTGCTGTTTGCCGTTTCTTCCATTTACCGCTCGCGTGGGTGCACCGTGCGAACAGCATACGCACGAGAAAGAGTGCGATGCAATTGTACGTGCAAGGTTCGCCAGCTCTTACCGTAATAGAAGCAAGCATATACGTCGAATGGCCACAAGACCATACTTTCTCAACCCCGCTAATGGTTTGCACAGCCGAAGAACTGAAAGATAAGGAGTTGCATAGGTTATGCAAGAAGTACTTGAATACCTCTCTAAGGTGACCCTTGGATTCTTACGACCCGAATACGCTCAATTCCACAAGGCCGCGGCTTTTTCTGCCTTTAGCTTGTCTTACGCGTTCAGGTGTCCCATGGACATATTTATAAATGACGCAAACATTGGTTCCATGATCGCAGACTCGTTTCACATGTATTACATAGAAGGAGATAATGCCGGAGCGTACGCAACGATTGGCGGTTTTCGTGTACATACGACGGTCGCGAGCCGTCTCATAGCCGCAAATGGAACCGGGGCTGAGATTCAACTGGTTACAAACGGGTTGCCCGCACTTATAGGGCGCTTAGGGCCTAAACGAAACACGGTCTTTCCGTTGTTCGGGGCTGACCCGCACTGGGCGAGTTTCTATTTTGGCACGTATTGGGACGAATTGCAGGACCCTAAATTGCGATTAATCGTGGACAACGCTTTCAATAGCGTTGCGAGGAGGGAGACAACAAATGCAAGAAGTACTTGAACACTTCAGCAGGATAACGTTTGGTTTGTTGAAACCGTCGCGGGCTACGCCGGCTGAGCATAGTTCGATCCGATACTCCGTGGACCTTCCTGTGGACCTTTATGTCGACGGTGTCTTTATTACGAAGTCTCGCTTGATGCTCTTATCCATTTACTTTTCTAGAAGTCCTCAGTACCGGGTCGAGCCGTGTGTTTGCGATTGTGCCTTTTGGGACGAGAAAGCGAGTACGCCAAGTCTCCTCAACAGCGTTCGTAAAACCGGCAGTCTTTTGCAAATAAACAGAGGTAACGTAACATCGCTTACGGCTGTGGAAAGCAGTGTTTGGCGTGTATGGGCCACCGACTCTAATTATCCTGATGAGATGGTGATCAGTGCTAATTTCGAGGAGTTCAGAAATAAGGAGCTGCAAGACACGTGCAAGAAGTACTTGAATACATAGCCAAAGTGACGTTTGGTTTGTTGCATCCAGCCAAGGCGGAACGTACGACGTTCAACTCGCTGAACTACAGCGTCGAAAGCTTTGTGGACATCTACGTCGATGGTGTCTTTATGTGGAATATGTATCTCTGGCAGGTGAGCTTGGTTTGTCCGTGGCGTCTTCGGCATCACGAGGATGTGTGTAAAAGCAATTGCGAGTTTTGGGGTGAAGGGCTTCGCGGACGTACCCAGGATCTTAATAGAATTCGCAAAACCGGCAGTCTTGTGCAGATAAAGCGGGATGTACCGATGCTTACGACGTTGACCACGGACATTTGGAGCAAATGGTCTACAGCGTTCTTGTGCCCCGACGAATTGCCGCTTGGTGCGTATTTTGAAGAATTTAAAGACAAGGAGTTCCAAGCCGTATGCAGGAAACACTTAAATACCTCAACAAGGTAACGTTTGGTCTTTTACGCAGTGATGGCAGTCGGCTGATTCGCCTATCCAATAGACCCTATCACAATCTGAATTACTGGGTGGATCGCCGTGTGTCCGTCTTCATTGACGATGTCTACATTGGTAATGCCGTAATGAACTCCATTTTCATTTGCGAAATGGATAATCCCGGTGCTGTTGTTGTTACGGAGCAGCATGGGTTTGTCATGCCTGCAAGCAAGCTTCGTCAAATGAGACAAGCATGTGCGGCAGAAGCGGACATTCAGCTAAAGCTCAAGGGTGTCCCTGCGCTTACAGGTAAGCTCTACGGATCCTGCAGAGCTTACAGTCATCCGCCCGCTGTGTTGAATGGCCCGCTGGGCGAGAATAAATTGGTGGAGTTAGATTTTAACGCGTATTGGGAAGAATTGCAGGACCCCACGTTGCGTTCCATGTTCGTGCGAGATGCTTGGCATGAAGACGCAAAGAGGAGGAAGAAATAAGTGCAAGAATTGCTTGATTATTTGCAAAGGGTGACCTTTTGGCTCTTGCACCATAAGCACGGCAGAGTAAGCAGCCCGACCGTGCCCGCGTGGGCAACACTGAATTACCGCAAGAGAAGACCGGTGGATGTTTACATCGAAGACGTCTTCATTGCTTCTGTTGTGCTGCAGTCAGTCAGTATTTATTACCTGGGCGAACGTCGGATCCTGCATGATGCCGTTTACGCGGATCAGCTTGTCATGGATATACCGGTGCGAATAGCTCAGCAGATTCATGAAGCGTGTACAAAGGAAGCTGCGATTCAGTTGAAGGTTGCCGGTTTGCCTGCGCTTATTGGCACGCTTTACATGTACAGCAACTTCTTCGAGAACCCCAGGAGTGATCCGGATCAAGAGGCACACGCGGACATTACGTTTACAGCCGTTTGGGAAGAATTGCAGGACCCTAAGTTGCGTTACCTGTTTGTGCAAGGTTTACATGAGTTAGCCGAACGTAAGAGGAAACCAAGTGAAAGAATTGCTTGATTACTTTAGCAAGATAAGCCTTGGAGTTTTAGAGCCCAAGCTTGCTACTAGGTTGCACAAGGTAAACACGCAACATGATGGTTTGGATTACGCTTTGGATTGCCCGGTAGATGTCTTTGTAGATGAAACCTGTGTTGTTTCCGCCAGTTCTGCCGTAGTTGGCTTCTCTTATTTCACGATTCCGCTTGTAGCTGATTTGGGTGATCGAGATCTTTTCGTACAAGCCAACCTTGTCCTCAAAAGAAAGAACTACACGTATTCGCAATACATTGAGCACCTGAGACACAAAGGGGTTTTGCGTGTAGTTGCAAATGGTTTGCCTGTGCTTACTGGCCGTGTGGATAGTTGGTTTGCTTGGGTTGGCACTACGCCAGGTCGTGGCGATACAGTAGCCGTATGGTATAACTCTGCTTGGCTGGAACTGCAGGACACCAAACTACGAGACTTGTTCAAAGAAGCCCTATCCAACTCTGAGGGTTAAAGTGGTAAACTCGAAGACACGGAATAATGAGTTAATTTGAATGCTTCGCTAAGGAGGGCGACGTTCTCCCATGACTATTCTCACCAAATTCGCTTTGCAACAGCAGCCGTTCAACTCCCGACCGCAACAACAGCCATTTCAGCTTATGGGAGGCTTTGCCAATGTTTCTCCTTTGCACGGAATGGGAGCAAACTCAGGTATCGCTCAAGCTGCAAATGCTGCACAGCGTAATCCGAATCCCGTTAGTAAGTTGTCTCCAGGTGCCCCTGGTTTAGCTACCACTGCGGGTGTTTCTCAGTTAGCACAGCAGGCACAACAGAACAATCCGCAACAACAAAACCCCCTGCAACAGCAGAATGTGATGCCAAAAATGGGTTCTGTAGAGGCGCACAAAGATTGGCTGGAAATGCTTATTCCTGTGTTTAAAGCCCAGGTTAAGAAAGCGGAAGTACAGACTAGTGCATCGCAAAGCCCCGCAAGTGGTAGCCAACCGTTGAGTAATGCGGGGTCTAATCCTGCTAAAAGTGCCCCAAGTGTCGGTAAAGGGATCGGAAATGGGAATTCCCCTGGCAGAGTGCTGGGACAGAATTTCTACAACGGACAACAACAAGGACAGGGAGGAAACTTCGCTCAGCCTGGGAATTCTAATGGTGGGGAGGGGCAGGAGACTTTTATGGGGCAACAGGTGGGAGCGTTTGGAATTGTGCGTCCCGGATGGGCCTCCCTCAAGACAGCTGCAGAAATGGCCCAAATCGTAACCTGGCGTCTAAAGCAAAGTGCGATGCAGCCCGTTCCAGGGCTCACGGCGAACCAAGCTGTGCCCAAACCAGGCATGGGAGCACCCCCTCCTCCAGGCATGCCTTCTATGCCTCCACCCAACGGCGGAGCACCAATTCCGGGGATTATGGGGCAACCCAGCATCGATCCTGCTACGGGAGCACCAATTCCAGGGCCTAACGATCCGAGCATGCAGCAACCACCTGTAGGCCCTGACGGAATGCCCATGGGAGGTGCTGGAGGGCCTCCGCCACAACAAACACAACCAGACCCCAAAACAGGGGCACCAACTACAAGTCCAATGCAGGATCCTCCTCCGCTACCTTTGCCTGGAAATCCTCCCGTACCGTCGCCGCGTGCACAACCCACACAACGGGATATGCACCAAATGAGCACTACGCAGTCGCTCATGAATGATAAAAATGAGGCTGAAATGCCCAATTCTTCCCACGAAGCTGTAGAGGATATCCAGGACGAAGCTATGGCTCTGGGGAGCAAAACAGCTTCGTCTAATCTAAAAAGTGGTTTTTGGAAGTTTCCGGGATTAGGTGTGGAGAAACTAGCATCATATTCCGATCTCAGTCCGTTTTCGCGTGGTTTCTTTGTGCGTTGTGCTGTGGAGGGAGTAGATCCTGCTGCAGCGATCGAAAAGGTCGGTATGGATTACGGTGTGGAAGCTGCCAGCGAATTGCGTGGTGCACTGGAGAAAGTGGCTATTAATTTCGGCGGTGTTGGGCAG
>JACCDG012053304.1_pt1 | contig 14342 bp, 17 predicted proteins | sample 7442471 | NCBI WGS metagenome assembly JACCDG01 (sample SAMN15323444, study PRJNA562643) | freshwater metagenome | isolation source: river surface water | place: USA:Blue River Watershed | collected 2017-08-17
GTCCACGGGGGAGAAGTTCCGTGCGGACATGGCTCGTCGCCTTCGTGACGGTGCTGTGATCGATGAGTTCACTAGCGTTGTCGATAGAAATGTAGCAAAGTCCTGCGCCAACTCCATTCGTCGCTATGTCGATCAGAAGGGGTTGAAGGGCTTGGTGTTTGCCTCATGCCATTACGACATCATCGAATGGCTTCGACCCGATTGGGTCTTCGATACAAGCACTAGCCGCACTACTGCAAGGGGGTATGAAAGGCGACCCGAAATCGTCTTGGAAATGCTTCCTTGCTCACCCGAAGCGTGGGCAATGTTCCGCAACCATCACTATCTCGACGGAAACATCAACAAGGCTTCACGGTGTTGGATCGCAGCATGGGACGGAGTCCCCGTTGGCTTCGCTGCTGCCCTTTCTTTCCCAAGCGGAACAATAAAGAACGCTTGGCGTGGTCATAGGACGGTGGTGCTGCCCGACTTCCAAGGATTGGGATTGGGTGTGCGGATCTCCGATGCCGTTGCCGAGATCTTCAAGTCGAGCGGTCACAGGTACTTCTCCAAGACTGCCCACCCTCGCATGGGCGAGTATCGAAACAACTCCTCGCTATGGAAGCCGACAACCAAGAACGGCATGAGCCGACAGGACTATAAGCGGGACGGCACGAAGGTCACGGTGGAGTACAGCAACAAACATGCCGACAGAGTCTGCTATTCACACGAATACATTGGTAAGACATGAGCAAGAAAAGATCGGCAATAGACATCGTTGAGCGGCAGAAGAACTACGACAAAGACCATTGTTGGCAGTACGACATTCGCCTCAACAACCGTGAGCGTGACATTCAGGAGTGTGGTCTGACGCAGGAGCAGATCGCCAACCTGAGTGTCACGGATTTTCATTTCAAGCCTCTGATCACGAAACCACAGCGTGACGAGGCAACCAAGTTCATCGAACGCCATGAATGGCTAGGAAACCTTTCGCAGTTTACCACTCATTGGTTTGGTGCCTACTACCACGATCCGAACCAAGGTCTCGTCGGCAAGGACATCATGGCGGGGGTGATCCTGATGAACATGCCCAATGCATTCTCCAAACTGCTTGGAGAGGAGACCCCGAAACTTGAGAGGCTGATCAGCCGTGGCGCATGCATCTCATGGAGTCCCAAGAACCTCGCATCGTCCTTTCTGATGTGGACGATCCAATGGATGGTCAAGAACACGGACTACCGTCTGTTCACGGCATACTCTGATCCCACGGCGAAGGAGATCGGGACAATCTACCAAGCATGCAACTTTTACTACTTGGGTAATGAATCGGGCACGACCACACGGTACATCAACCCATACACAGGACGCATCGTGTCTGATCGTTTCTTCCGTGTCCGCAGCGCATATAAGAAGTATGCCAAGGAGTTGGGAATCGAATGGGACAAGAGTTGGAACAACGATCAGAAGATGCTTTGGGTGAACATGCCCAAGGAGATCGAAGTTGCTCTTCGGGAACACAGCAAGAAGAAGCAAGCCTCAGCGAAGAAAGTTGATTTCCCATCCAAGCACAAGTATGCATATGTACTTGGAAGAACGAAGTCCGAGACAAAGGCTCTGCGAAAGCAGTTCGAAAGTCGTAACGAAACATATCCATATCCAAAAGAAAGAGGTTCGTGATGAGCAAGATGAAGACGATTGGCAAGTGGGTCGCTGTTCAGACCAAGGGACTAGGCAAGGAAAAGACCTCCGAGTCGGGTATCATCTACACCGAGAAGATCACCAACCCCAACATTTGGAGCGAGGTGGTTTCCGTTGGTGAAAAGATCACCGAGGACATCAAGGTCGGGGATAGAATTCTTTGGGATATCACCAAGGGGTCTGGAAAGGCATGGGGCGGTTATGATATCGTCCACCAAGACAACATCCTTGCGGTCGAGCGAGAGGGAGATTGATTGACCAAGTTCTACACACATGTCGCATCGAAGGGCGGGAAGATCCTGCACCGAGGTTGGGACGAGGACGGCAGACGGATCCATGAGTCCCTGTCGTTCCGTCCCTGTCTCTTTGTGAATGGCGGCATCAAGGCTAAGAACAGTAAGTGGCAGACGATCCACGGTCTTCCCGTAGAGCAGATGGACTTCCCCAACATCTATGAGATGCGGAAGTTCATGGACGAGTACAAGCATGTCGAGGGTCTGCGGATGTACGGCGACATCGATTCGCAGTATCAGTACATTGCATCCGAATACGGTGGCGATGGCGAAGTCGAGTACAACCCCAAGCACATTCGGATCATGTACATCGACATCGAAACGGAAAGCGAACAGGGCTTTGCGTCTCCTGACAATCCGACCGAGCGGGTCAACGCCATCACGATGACGATGGCTGACGGCAAGTGCATAAGCCTAGCCCTGAATCAGTTCGAAGTTGATGGGGTGGAGTGCCGATGCTACGAGGATGACGAGCGGCGGCTGCTTGCCGACTTCATCGAACTTTGGGATTCGCTCGACCCCGACATCGTCACGGGATGGAATGTCAATCTGTTCGACATGCCGTACCTGTACAATCGCATCTCCATGATCCTTGGCAAGAAGATGGCACAGCGACTGTCTCCGTGGGGTGATGTCCGTGAACGAAAGGTCATGATCAAGGATCGGCAGAACACCGCATTCGAATTCTCAGGTGTGACGATTCTCGACTACCTCGACCTCTACAAGAAGTTCACCTTCGTGCAGCAGGAAACCTACAAGTTGGGTTTCATCGCATCGGTGGAGTTGGGTGAGGACAAGTTGAACTATGACGAGTATGGATCGTTGCGTGAGTTCTACACCAAGGACTTCCAACGGTTCATGGAGTACAACATCCGAGATGTCAATCTCGTTGTCAAGTTGGAGAGCAAGTTGCGTCTCCTTGAACTTGCCTTGGGTCTTGCGTATTCGGCACGGTCGAACTACGGGGATGTCTTCTCACAGGTGCGTATGTGGGACTCCATCATCTACAACTACCTCTTGCGGCGAGGGATCGTCATCCCGCCAAGAAGCCGTGAGGACAAGGACGAGCAGTTCAAGGGCGCATATGTCAAGGATCCACAAGTAGGTGAACACAAGTGGGTGGTCTCGTTCGACCTTGACTCCCTATACCCTCACCTCATCATGCAGTACAACATCTCTCCCGAGACCAAGACGGACAAGGGAATGCTGTTCCTGCGTGGGTGCGTGACCCCCGATACCGTGCTCGACAATACACCCGAGGCACAGCAGTTCAGCGGCTTCGCCAAGAAGGAGGGTGTGAGCCTTGCGGCAAACGGCGTGGCGTTCTCCAATGCAGAGCAGGGGTTCCTACCCAAACTCATGGAGACCATGTACGAACAGCGAAAGCAGTACAAGAAGAAGATGCTTGAGGTCAAGGCGTACCTGAAGAACAATCCGAACCTTCCCCCCAAGGAAGTCGAGGAGAAGAAGAAGGAGATCGCCAAGTACAGCAACTTCCAACTCGTCCGAAAGGTACAGTTGAACTCTGCCTACGGTGCATTGGGAAACCAATACTGCCGTTACTACGATCTCGACATGGCAGAGGCAATCACCGTGTCGGGTCAGTTGTCTGCCCGTTGGATTGAGCGGCGACTGAACGAGTTCCTCAACAGGACTTGCGGGACTGAGAAGATCGACTATGTGATTGCTAGCGATACGGACTCCGTCTACCTTCGGCTTTCCGAGTTGGTGAGCAGCGTCTCTCCAAACAAGTCACAGCAGAAGACGGTCGAGTTCATCGACAAGTCGTGCAAGGAGATCCTCCTGCCGTTCATCGCCAAGCGGTACGACGAGTTGGCAAAGTATATGAATGCATATGCCAACAAGATGTCCATGAAGCGGGAGTCGATTGCGTCCAAGGGCATTTGGACTGCCAAGAAGCGGTATGCCATGGCTGTCCTCAAGGGCGAGGACGATGTGTACATGGAGAAGCCTGAGATCAAGATCACGGGCATGGAGATGGTCAAGTCATCGACTCCCGCCATCGTCCGCAAGAGACTCCGTGAAGCCATGGAGATCATCATGCTCAAGGACGAGGCGCACCTCCGTGGGTTTGTGCAGGAGTTCCGTGACGAGTTCGTGCGGCTTCCTGCCGAGGATATTGCGTTCCCTAGAGGATGCAATGGCTTGGACGAGTACGGTGACTACAGCAGCATCTACAAGAAGGGCACACCGATTCAAGTCAAGGGTGCGCTGATCTTCAATCATTGGATTCAGAAGAAAAAACTGACATCCAAGCATCAGCCGATCCGTGAGGGTGAGAAGATCAAGTACATCTATCTGCGGATACCGAATCCCGTGCGTGAGAAGGTCATCTCCTTCACCACGACGATTCCCGACGAGTTTGCCCTCAGGGACTTCATTGACCACGACACTCAGTTTGAGAAGGTGTTTACCGAGCCCCTAACTACTATTGCCGATGCAATCGGTTGGAAACTAGACGAGGTTAGTACCTTAGAAGGATTGTTCACATGACACCAGATAAGTTCATGATCGCTCTTACCGCAGTCACCATCGTTGGCTTGGTTGGCTATGCCGCTTGGTTTCTTTTGGGCAAGTTCCCCGACACAAAGAAGGACGAGGAGTATCCTTGGATCTTCATCGATCTGCCCGAGAAAGAGAAGAAGGTAGAGAAGCCGAAGCCTGTGCGTAAGCCCCGTGCAGTTTCGAAGAAGGAAACCATCAAGAAGTACAACAACACACCCAAGAAGAAGCCGAAGTTGAAGTCCAAGAAGAAGGGATAAATATCTCCATGGACAAGTTCGGTGCCTTCACAACCAAGGTCAAGTATCCGCATGTTCACTTGTGCTTTGATGACCATTCGATATCGAATTGGTACACCATCAGAGGAACGCTTCTGTTCAACAAGGCAAAGGCGGTCTTCTATGTTGATTCGTGGGATGACTTGGATGACGAGGACATCGATAGGCTGAGATCGCTGCGTTCGGACGGGCATGTCATCGGATGCCATAGTGCAACCCACAAGGATGCTCTCATCTACTCCAAGAAGCACGGGGTCGATGCATATATCGAAGAAGAGGTCATACCCGCCATGGAGTCAATGGCTTCGGCGGGATTCTCACCGACTCACTTTGCATTTCCTTATTCTAGTTTTGATGAGGGTTTGTATGAAGCAGTATCCAAGTTGTTCTGCCATGTCAGACTAGGAAACGACAAGTTTCAATACACAGACGATCACATCGTCGTTCGAACCAACGAACGGACGGCGAACGACAGACCTTCATATGAACACATGATCCGAAGCAATGCCATGAATCCCGTGATTCATGACATCAGACATCAGATGAGATCCAACCGTGGAATCAACATCGTTTTCCATGATGTTCGGCGCATCGGATCACCACCGCACGAAGGAACACAGGCGAGCGAGTCTGGATTCGTAACCACAGATGAACTTGAGACCGTTTTGAAGACAATCAACGCCGAGGGCGGGTCATACGAAACCTTTGCCGACAACTGCAAAGTTGGCAAGGATTCCTTTGACAATCCCGAATCTTTGATGTAGAATCCCCCAACCACTTTCGTAATGGAGACACAATGAACTTTCTGAAGAGCCTAGTGAAGAGCAGCGGCAACGAGTTTGCCCGTATCGTGACCGATGGGACTGAAGCAGATGTGTCGGGTTTCGTGGACACAGGTTCCTACGCATTCAATGCACTCGTATCTGGAAGCCTAACGGGCGGCATTGCCAACAACAAAATCCTTGGTATCGCAGGAGAGTCTGCCACGGGCAAGACTTATTTTGCGCTTGGAATCGCAGGGAAGTTCCTACAGGACAACCCCGATGGCGCAATCCTGTACTTCGACAGCGAACAGGCTGTGACGAGCGACATGATCAGATCCCGTGGTCTTGATCCTGCCAAGGTCGCCGTGTTCCCCGTAGCCACGGTCGAGCAGTTCCGCTTCCAACTGATTCAGATCCTCGACAACTACGGCAAGTTGGACAAGTCGGATCAGAAGCCGATGATGGTCGTGCTCGACTCGTTGGGCATGTTGTCTACGAGCAAGGAGATGAACGACACGGCTGAGGGCAAGGAGACCCGTGACATGACCCGCAGTCAGGTCATCAAGGGAACCTTCCGTACTGTGACCCTCAAGTTGGGCAAGTACAATGTCCCGCTGATCGTGACCAACCACACCTACGATGTCGTGGGTGCCTATGTCCCGACGAAGGAGATGGGCGGCGGTAGCGGTCTCAAGTATGCGGCATCCACCATCGTCTACCTGAGCAAGAAGAAACACAAGGTCGATGACGAGGTGGTCGGCAACATCATTCATTGCAAGACCTACAAGAGCCGTCTCACCAAGGAGAACCGTCAGGTCGATGTTCTTCTGAACTACGACACGGGTCTTGATCGGTACTATGGTCTTGTGGATCTAGGAATTGAGCAGGGGATTCTCTCAAAGGTCTCAAACAAGATTCAGTTCCCAGGTGGAGTGGCTGCGTTTGAGAGTCACATCAACAAGAACCCCGAGAAGTACTTCACGGCTGAAGTTCTCAAGGCTCTTGACGCAGCCGCAGCAAAAGCATTCAAGTATGGCGGCGGGGATGAACCCGATGCCGAGGAGGGTGAAGAGTGAGCCGTATCGTAGTGAAGATGCCGACCCGTGGTAGACCGCAGAAGTTCGTGTCTGTCCTTGATCGGTACATTAATTTCTGCTCAGGTTTGCAGGATGTCCATTTCTTGGTGTCCATGGATCACGACGATCCGAGCATGAACAATGACAACATGATTTCGTTGCTGTCACGCATGCGCTCACAGACGAGCAATCGTGTGCACTTCGCATTCGGATCATCCAAGTCCAAGATCGAAGCATGCAACGCAAACATCGAATTCATGCGGAGCCTTCGGCCCGACATCATCCTCCTTGCATCGGATGACATGATTCCGATTGTTTCGGGTTACGATGACATCATCGCCAAGGACATGGGTCGCCTGTATCCCGACACGGACGGTGTCTTGCATTACGACGATGGCTTCTCAGGCAAGGATCGTCTGATCACCCTCAGCATCCTTGGTCGAAAGTACTTCGAACGATTCGGGTACATCTACCACCCCGAGTACAAGAGCGTTTTCTCAGACGATGAGTTCACTCAGGTTGCTCGTCTGCTCAACAAAGTGACCTACATCGACCGCTGCATCATTCAGCACCAATGGGTCGGCATTCCGTATGTCCGTGCATCCCGTGGCGAGATCGCCCCCGAGACGGTCAGTCGAGATGCTGTCCACGAACGCAACGAGTCGCAGGAGATGTACGATCACGACCGTGAAGTCTATGACAGACACAAGGCAAACAACTTCGGTGTTCCCGTGAAGGAGGAAATCAATGCGCCCGTGGCGACCAACGCATAAGTTGTCGATTCTCATACCATCTCTTACGCAGAGACAGAACAAGTTGGAGGAACTCATGGCGAGCCTCCGACCGCAGAAGAAGGAAAATGTCGAGTTCCTTGTCATGGCTGACGGTGGTCAGATGTCCATCGGGCAGAAGAGAAACATGCTTCTGATGCAGTCGCACGGGGAGTATGTTGCATTTGTCGATGACGATGACATGGTTCCGACCGACTATGTTGAGAGAATCCTCACGGCGGTGTCGAAGGGGAATCCCGACTGCACATCGCTCACGGGACGCATCGTGTTCTCAGACGGCTACAGCCGTCCGTTCGTCCACTCCCTGCGGTACGACCGTTGGATTGACGATCACGAAGGCAAGGTCTACTATCGACCCCCGAACCACCTCAATGCAGTCAAGCGTGAGTTGGCGGTTCAGGTTGGATTCCCACAGGTCAACCTTGGCGAGGATCGCTACTTCTCGCACAACATCCGACCCCTCCTGAAGAAGGAGTCGTGGATCGACGGTGAACTGTACGAATACCGCTGCCGAAAGACCTTTGAGGAAACCCACAACAATCAGGTGCAACGATGAATGTATGCGTGACGGGTGGAGCAGGATACATCGGATCGCACCTCGTTGCGGCACTTGTCGGCAACGGGCATGATGTGACCATCGTTGACAGTTTGGAGAACGGCACAAGGGTTCATCCCAAGTGCCGATTCTTCTCCCACGACATCCGTGAGATCGATCAGATCGAACGGGAACTCATGGGAACCGAAGTCTTCTTTCATCTTGCAGCAGATAAGAGGGCAACCTCCAAGGACTACTACGAGATGATTTCGGTGAATGTCGGTGGCACCACCGCTGTCTTGGAGACGGCGAAGAAGATCGGTGCCAAGAGATTCGTTCTTTCGTCTTCCGCTGCGGTCTACTCAAAGGCTGCTTCGAAGCACGGATCCTGCTTTGAGGGGGATGCTTCAAGCGACAAGAAGCCCGAGAATGTCTACGGGCTCAGTAAGATGATGGCAGAGGATGTCGCCAAGTTCATGGAGGACGAAGACTTCACGGTCGTATGCCTTCGGTATTTCAATGTGTTTGGTGGCGAGTACACACCGAATGCGGTGGTCAAGTCTGCCGTAGAGCACTTCATGAATGCCATGAGCAAGGGACTTCCCATCAAGATCTACGGTGACGGAAGCGCAGTCCGTGACTTCATCCATGTGGACGATGTCGTTGATGCCAATCTTCTTGCCATGACATACACGCAGCAGACAAGTCAGAGAGCGTTCAATGTGTGTACGGGAATGGGCACATCGATTCTTGAATTGGCAAGGTTGGTCTGTGGCAAGGACTACCCGATCACATTCGAACCTAGTCGAGAAGAGATTGCACACAGCGTTGGCGGAACCAAGTTGGCGGAATATGGACTTGGCTTCAAGGCGAAGCGAAGCATTCGGGAACTTGCAGCAGCCCATACATAAGAATGAAGGAGCGAAGTCTAAATCATGAAGGTGATCTCATTTGGTCTTTGGGGCAACAAGCCTCGTTATATCGAAGGTGCAGAAGCGAATGTCATCCTTGCTCGTAGGTTCTACCCTGGATGGCAATGTTGGTTCTTCTGCGACCAAACGGTTCCTACCGAAACCCTAAACCTACTTTCTCGCCAACCCGACTGCCGAGTCATGGTTGCTGACAGCACCAAGGAACGGCAAGATCGCCTGTTTTGGCGGTTTTGGGCTGCTTCCTACGAAGAGGTCGAAATCATGATGATCCGTGATACCGACTCTCGTATCGGTCAGCGTGAGCAGATGGCTGTGGCGGATTGGCTGTCAAAGGGAACATCGTTCCACATCATGCGTGACAGTCCTGCACACGGGGTGCCCATGTGTGGTGGCATGTGGGGATGCTACGCCAATCGACTGAGAAACATCCGCCAAGCAATCAACAAGTACTATGACGAGGGGAAGCACAACACCGTGCTTTGCGGTGTCGATCAGGACTTCCTGCATCAGGTCGTTTGGCCCGTTGCCATGCACGACTGCACGGAGCACGATGACTTCTTCGCCAAGAAGCCGTTTCCTTACATTCCACGACATGAGAAGTACTATGTCGGTCGTGTCTTTGAGCCTGTTCAGGATGATTATCTCCGCAACACTCCTCGTCTCAGAAAGGAAGTTGTAGTATGAATCCTTTGGTTCTTCATCATCATCTTGGAATGGGAGACCACATCATCTGCAACGGCATGGTCAGATCTTTGCTCAACAACGCAAAGTTCTATACCGATGTGTATGTCTTTGCTAAGGAAAGGAATGCCAAGAGAGTTGTTCGGATGTTCGATGATGACTCCCGAATTCATGTTCTCTCCATCCCAAGCAATCAGAATGAGATCGACTATGTCAACGCATTCGTCTCACAAAACCACATCATGAACTTCATGCGTTGTGGATTTGGTGCCGTTGACAACCTTCAGTTAATGGGTGTGGCAAAGGACTTCGATGAGGCACTATATCTCTCTGCGGGGATACCGTATGAGAAGAGATGGTCTGAGTTCCGAATTCGCAGAGATCCTGTTGAGGAAGGCAGAGTCTACAGAAAGTTGAACCCCACGGGAGAGGCTTTCATGTTCGTGCACGATGATCCGAGTCGAGGCATCTCATTCACGCCGTCGAACCCAAATGGGCTGAAGATCATCAAGAACGATCCCACGGAGGATATCTTCGACATGTGCCTCCTTCTTGAGAAGGCTACCGAGATTCATTGCATGGAAAGTTCCTTCCGTTGCCTGATTGAACATCTTCCGATGGTCAATTGTCCGCTGTTCCTGCACACGGGTGTACGCACGGACGGGCACGGGGAGTCGATTGTGTCGGGTGTTCGCAAGAAGTGGTCTGTCGCATGAGCAGCCTGATCGTCGGATCTACCTCGCAACTATCCCACTACTTTCCCAAATCCTTCGAAAGAATCTCATCAAGAGACTATTCGTCGGCATTGGATAAGTCGTGGGATTCGGTGTACATTTGCTTCGGTGAAAACCGAACATACCTAGCAAACAGCACCGACAAGAGCGTTGTGTCGCTTTTCTACAAAGTCAACTACGACATGGTTGTCGAGGCTGTCGAGGCGTTTGCGCCGATAGCCAAACGGGTTGTTGTGTATTCCACAGCCGAGTTGTGGAACGACACCTGTGGCGGGGTATCGCCATCGATGCCCCATCAATTCAAGAGCAACCACTACATCATGTCGAAGTATGCAATGACAATGAAAATGAGGGACAAGAAGTCCTATCCGAATGTCAGCGTTGCATATCCGTTCAATTTCAACGGGGTCTACCGAAGCGGCGACTTCCTGTTTGGGAAGGTCTTTGACTCCATCCTGAATGTCAAGCCGATAGTCTTGGGAGACACCTACTACTACAGGGACATCCTTCACCCTTCGATGGCGGCGATAGAGTCCATGTCCCACGAAGTCGGTGAGGATTTCATGATCGGCTCTGGGCGAGTGGTTTTCGTCAACGATCTGATTCGTGAACTCTACAAGCAGTTTGACTTGTCCTATTCGGACATGGTCGAGGAGCGTTGGGAAAGCCCGTCTCACTACAGGAACCGCATCTTCTATTCAGCCAATCCCTGTAGGAATCCGACCAATCAAACTGTATTCGAACTAATGGTAAGAGAACTCAAAGGAGCAAGCAATGAAAGTTGAAGTTTCCATGGGAGAGGTTTTTGACAAGTTGTCGATTCTGTCGATCAAGATGAAGAAGATCACGAACCCCACGAAGAACGCAAATGTCACGAAAGAGCACGACATTCTCGCTGCGGAGGTGGATTTCTCCCTCCATCCGAAACTGTACAGCCTGTACAACGGTCTGTGTGAGATCAACCTAAAGTTGTGGGATATCGAAGACGCAATTCGCCTGAAGGAATCCCGCAGAGAGTTTGATCGGGAGTTCATCGAACTTGCACGGTCGGTCTACTACACCAACGACAGAAGGTTCGAAGTCAAGAGCGAGATCAACAAGATCTGCAACTCAAGCATCGTTGAGGAAAAGCAACATGTCGAATACCAGCCCCATTAAGTTCGATGAAGACCTTCTAGACGATTTCGTATCAGGCGAGACCCTGAAGAACGCCTGTGGGTCTTTCTACAAGCCCACCGCATTCGACTCATCGGTCTCGCTTCGGGATGTGGACAACGATACTGTCTTTTGTAAGACGGAATCTGCTTTGGGAGAGTTCTTCCATATCATGCGGCAGAATCCAAATGCAAGACGAAGAGTGGTGACCCACAACTCTGACATCGAAATTGATCAGCAACTTGCTTCATTTAGACCCACAAATGTGCCTAAATGGTATGCGATCAACAGCACATTTTCTGATCCATCAATAACACCTGTTCCATTGGGAATAGCCAACTCTCATTGTGTGATCACCACAAAGATCGATGATATCAAGCGGGTCAATACAAGACAGGAGAGAAAGAAACTCCTGTATGTGAATCACCGAGTTGCTGCGGTCGATGGTGTCACAAGATACCCTGTCGAAAGAGCCAATCTGATGAATCTCTTCCTGACCAAGGAATCTAATGGAGAGTCTTGGTTCACCATCGGATCGAACTGCCGCAATAATACCGAACAGCAGAGGGGTGGAAGCAGCAGCAGAGTGGTAATCGATGCATATCTCAACGAGATGATGGAGCATAAGTTTGTCTTGTGTCCCCGTGGAAACGGCTTGGACACCCACAGGCTTTGGGAGGCACTCTACTCACGCACCGTTCCAATCACAAGATATGAGGACGGACACAGGAACTTCACCGACTTGCCCATCCTGTTCGTGAACGATTGGTCTGATGTTACCGAGGAGTTCCTACATAGAAAGTACGATGAGTTTCACGAAAAGAGTTGGGACTATTCAAAAATGAGAGCCTCTTGGTGGGCGAAGGAGTTTTCGTAATGAATCAAATTCAGTATTCGCATGTGAACGAAGAGTCGGTCATTCATAAGTACCTTCGCATCCTTGGACTCGGGGTTGGATATTGTGTAGATATTGCTGCAAGCGATGGAATCACGATGTCCAACACATACGGTCTTTTCAAAAGCGGATGGAGTGGTCTTGCCGTCGAGTGTGACGGAGATAAGTTTATCAAACTGAAAGCCGCATATGCATCATTTTCGGGTGCGAAGTTTTCCAATAGCATGATCACTCCCGAAAATGTCTTGTCGATCTTGTCGGAGAATAGCGTCCCTACAAACTTCGATTTCTTGAGTTTTGACATCGACGGCTACGACTACTATGTTTTGGATCAAATGCTCACGAAGTATAGACCAAAGTTGATATGTGCTGAGATCAACGAGAAGATCCCAACACCGATCAAGTTTACGGTCGAATTCGATAAGTCCTACTTTTGGGACGGAACACACTTCTTCGGTATGAGTATCAGCAAACTTGCAGAACTATGCAGCAAGCACAACTACTCGTTGGTTGAATTGCACTACAACAACGCATTCCTCATTCCAAATGAGATCTGTCCCTTCAAAGGACTGAGTGCCGAAGCGGCATATGCTGATGGATACAAAAACCGAATCGACAGACACCAAAAGTTTCATTGGAATAGAGACATGGAACCAGTCATGAACATGGATCCAAGAAACGCTTTGGATTTTATCAACAACACATTCTCTAGGTATTCGGGAAAGTATCAAGCATCAATCTGAAGGAGATTTCAAAATGGGACAGGTAACAATGAACACAGATCTGGGCAAGTACATCTATCGAACTTGCCTATCCGAAAACAACATCTCCACGGTGGTGGATGTTGGCACTTGGGACGGTAGAGGCACAACCGAATGTGCCATTCGAGGACTAAGAGATTCTGGGCGTGAAGGAATCAGTTTTAGTTCATTTGAAACCAATAAGAAGTTCTACGACTTGGCGGTTTCAAGTTGGAACTTAGAGGGGCTTCCGAGTTGGGCAAAACTGATCCATGGAAGACTAGTAAATTCAGAGGATCTTGACAGAGAAAATCTCGCAGGCTCCGAACCTCAATGGTTGGCTGAAGATTCGGAGTGGTATGCAATCTCTCCAAATGTGTCAGAAATGCTCCCGAAGAGCATCGACTTGGCAATCTTGGATGGTGGAGAGTTCTCAACCAAGGCAGAGTTCCTTTTGTTGGAACCGATAACTAATATGTTCATCTTGGATGATACGATAAGCCGAAAGTGCCGTTGGATACGGAGCCATGTTCTGTCGAATCCGAACAAGTACCGCATCATCTTCGACAACCCATCAGATCGGAACGGGACGATGTGTTTTGAGAGAATCGCATGAGAACTCAAGAACTGATAGAAGCAGTAGATTCGGCAATAGAGACTAAAGAGTCCAATCTCCCAAATAGCGTCATGTCGGTGCCTGGGTATTCGGGCAAGGAGTACAAGAAGTTTGCAAATCGGCTTCTTTCCAATCCCAATCTGAAGAGTTACCTTGAGATAGGCATCTGTAAGGGGTCTACGGCGATCCCTGCCCTCCACGGAAACCACCAAAGGTTGAACTACACCCTCATCGACAATTTTGTTACTTTGGGGGGTAGGGACAACAAGAAGGAATTTCTATCTAATTGGAAGACGCACATTGGTACAGAGCCGAACCTGATAGATGATGATTGCTTTGGAATTGATCCAAAAAGCCGTGGCATCATGAACATCGATGTCTACTTTTATGACGGGGAACACACAGAGGAAGACCACTACAAGGCACTAACCCATTACTACGACTCCATGGCGGAATCATTCATCTTCATGGTGGATGATTGGGATGCGTGGTCTCAGGTCAAGATCGGTACCTTTAGAGCCATCGAAGATTTGAAACTTCATGTGGAACATAAGAGAGAGTTTGCAGGAAATTCGAATTCTGATGGTTGGTGGAATGGCTGCTGTGTATTCGTGTTGAGAAAAACCACTTGACTTACCGACGAAACAGGCTA
>JACCDG010852600.1_pt1 | contig 14341 bp, 27 predicted proteins | sample 7442471 | NCBI WGS metagenome assembly JACCDG01 (sample SAMN15323444, study PRJNA562643) | freshwater metagenome | isolation source: river surface water | place: USA:Blue River Watershed | collected 2017-08-17
ATGGCCTGAGCCTGAGCCGCTGCCCCGGTTTGAACTGGATGTGAGAGGAGAGGAAGCGAGATGAGCAACGAGAAGAAGCCAGTGGCGAGCACGCTGGAGCGCAAGGTCTACTGGGCGAAGCGGGACGGTCTGGAGCGGCAGATCACCCGCGTCGAGAACAACCTCGCCGTAACCACGACGGGCGGCGCCACGGAGTACATCCCCGGGTGGCGCGAGGAGAACGCCACCCTTCGCGAGCGCCTGACTGCGCTGGGCGATCCGCCAGGGCCGCGGGTGTGCGATGACGAGGAGGAGATGCAAAAGCTCAGCAGACGCCGGGACCGCTTCATCGCGGCTGCACTGACGGGGTTGCTGGCTGACCCGAACCAAAGCGGCAATTACGAGGCGTTTGCCGCCGAGGCGATTGCGTTTGCCGACGCGGTGCTGGCGATGGACAAGGAGCCGTCGTGAAGCCCAAGTTTATCACCCTCACCGGGCTCGACGACGCCACCAACCAGAAGCGCGTGGTCGCCCTGTCCCGTCGCTACCCAATCGAGTGGGGCATCCTCCTTGGCCGGGAGTCCGGGATCCCGCGCTTCCCCTCCGCTGGCACCATCGACGCCCTGCGCTGCCTGCCCATCCGTCGGGCGCTGCACCTGTGCGGGCCCCGCGCCAATGAGGCTCGCGAGGGCCTTGGGTCGGTCAAGCTGGCCTGCGAGGGCTTCTCCCGGATCCAGGTGAATGGCCCCGACTGCAGCCTAGACGAGATGGAAGCCGTGGCCAAGGCCCTTGACCGGGTGGTCATCGTCCAGTGGCGCGGGGAGGAGTTCCCGGTCCACCGCATGAGCTTGCGCTACCTCTTTGACCGCTCCGCCGGGCAGGGCAAGCTGCCGACGCTGTGGCCCCGGCTCCCACGCAACATCGTCGGCACGCCGCTGTGCGGCTACGCGGGAGGCATCGGGCCAGAGAACGTCCGCCTTGTCGTGGACTTGATCGACGCGGACGGGCCGTACTGGCTGGACATGGAGTCCGGGGTGAGGACGGGGGACGTGTTCGATCTGGGCAAGTGCGAGGCGGTTTGCCGTGCGCTGTGGGGGGAGGGGGTGGATCGTGGCTAGCGCCCCCTTCCTCCTCGCGCCGGAGCGCGCCGGGATGCTCGACAGCGGCGAGTGGTGCGTCTGCAGCCGCACGCAGATGCTCCTCCTGCCCAAGCGGCCCAGCCGGTCACCCCGGCTCCCTGTCCTTCCCGAGATGGTGCTGGACTTCGTCGCTGCGATGCGCAGTGGGCCTGAGCAGTGGCTGGAGATGCGCGCGGGCGACCTGCTCAACTGGCTCTGCTACGCCGAGGATCCATTCGTCGGCATCGAGGGGGGTCTTTGTGCAGCGCGGCCTCCTGGCGATGGCCATCGCGCGGTGCGCGCCTGAGTCCCCCGTGGCCATCGGAGGGGCGCTGGCGCCTTGCCTGACCCGGGAGTACGGGCAGGTCAAGGCTCGCCACATTGCCCTCTTCGGTCCCGGGTGGTGCCTGATCCAGCTCGGCTCGCGCGGCGGCACGATTGAGCGCTGGCTGGAGGTGCCCCGTGGCTGATGGACCGCTGGAAGCGCCCCACGACATGATGGTTGCGATCGACACGCTGGCGCGGCTTTGCGAGCGCAGGGAGTGGCCCTTTGTCGTGGCAGTCCAGTACGCCAAAGGACTGACGCGAGTCAGGCTGTCGGGCACGCAGGGCGATGCGGAGCAGATGGTGACGGCCATTCAGGACGCGACCACCAACGAGGTGCGGCGCCTAACGCAAGACAAAGAGGTGCCCCGTGGCTGACAAGACGCTCATAGAATGGGCAGATGCGACCATAAATCCATTCCCTGGCTGCACGCGCGCCCTGCTGCCCGATGGGAGCGTGAGTCCGGCGTGTGCCGGCGGATGCTACGCTGAGCGCGTCGCCGCCCGCATGTCCAGCAACCCCGTCGTGACGCGCTACCACGGCCTCGCGCAGTTCAGGGACGGCGAGGCGCAGTGGACCGGCGAGATCGGCTACGCGCCGCAGGACTTGGACAAGGTGCGCGGCTGGACCCGTCCGCGCCGCATCTTCGTCGAGTCGATGGGCGACATCGCCCACGAGTCGCTGACGCCGGAGCGGTGGCGCCCCTTCTGGGACTTGCTGGAGGACAACGTCAACCGCAAGCAGCCGCATACCTTCTACCTGCTCACGAAGCGCCCCGCGCACCTGCGGTTCCTGCTGGAGGCGATGCGCCGCGACGCCTGCATGATGCAGGAGCCCGGCAAGGAGCCCGTGATCGACGAGGAGGGCTACTGGCGCACGATGGCATGGGTGGTGGCGATGACGACCACCGAGAACCAGGCTGCCGCTGACTTCCGCGTGCCGGAGCTGCTGCGCTGCCCCGCGCTGCACTTCGGGGTGTCGGCGGAGCCGCTTGTGGGGGCGCTGGACCTTCGGCCCTGGCTGCGCAGGCCCTGCACCTGCCCGGATCCGGGCAAGTACCGCGCGAGCAACTGCAGGGCGAAGCGCTACGGCCTGCCGTTTCAGTCGGACGACTGGTGCAACTGCCGCTGCCACGACAACGCCCTGGGCTGGGTCATCGCCGGGGGATGGTCCGGGCCGCAGGCGACGCCCAGCCACCCGAAGTGGTTCCGTAGCCTGCGGGACCAGGCAACGGAGGCGAGCACCCCCTTCCTGATGAAGCAGTGGGGCGAGTGGCAGGATGGAAGCTCGCCCGGACATCGGGAGCTTATCGTCCTTACTGACGGATCGACGTGCGAAAACACCAAGACCGCCTGCGAAGAGCATGCGAGGCTGATCGGCGGGGCCGACGTGTGGAGCCACCGCGGCCCGTGCGTCATGGCCCGCGTTGGCAAGCACGCCGCTGGGCGCCTGCTCGACGGCGTGGAGCACAACGGCTTCCCGGTCGTGGGACCTGCGAGATGATCCGCCCCCTCATCCTCCGCGCCACCTCCCGTGTCCGCAGGCTGCGCGTCGGCCCCGTCCAGCTTGAGGCGGTGCCCGTGGGTCCGCTGGGCAAGCCCTTCCTGCGCCGCCTCGCCGTCACTGCCTGGCGGGCGCGGATCATGCTGCACCTTCACGAGAGCTCCGACGCCCGCGAGGGGATGAGCCACAGCCACCCCGTCGCCATGCTCTCCTTTATGTTGCGGGGCGGTCTTGTCGAGTTCCGCCCCTTGTCCGGGGAGTGGCGCACCCACTGGCGCCGCAAGCGGTGGAACTGGATCCCGAGCGGGGTCTACCACCGGGTCACGCCATTCCGCGGGGGCGCGCTGACGCTGGTCTTCGGGTGGCTCCGCACGGATGGGCAGTGGGGCTTCTACGATGAGAGGGGACGGCGGGAGATCCCGGCGGATAGCGACGAAGGGCGGAGCATGATCTTTGTGAAGTCGGAGACCCATTGATGTCCACAGCTCGCGTCGCCTTGGACCTGACCGCTCCGTCGGAGTGGCACGCATCGCTGCGAGCAAGCGGGCCAGACCTGACTGAGTTCGCCCATCTCAAACTCGCGCACGAAGCTCAAGAGCTAGCAGCCGAACCTGCTGCGGAACGGATGGACCGCCGGGCAGGTCAACGCAGCCATCGAGCAAAAGACCGCGACCAACAAGGCGCGCACCTGGGAGCGCATGCCGGACGGAACATGGCAGCACAAAAAGCGATCGACCCTGCACAACTACACGTCCTCCGTCACTCGCTCGGCATTGACGACGCCGGGCATGGGACGCAGTATCGGAATTACTACTGCGCGTCCGTCGCGAACGACCCATGCGAGGCCCTGGTTGCGCTGGGTCTGATGAGCGCTGGCCACTTCATCAACGAGGGAGCCAGTCGCTGCCGCTACTACCACGTCACGGACGAGGGCAAGGCGGTTGTTGCGGAGCACAAGCCGCCGGAGCCGGTGCTGACCCGCTCGCAGAAGCGCTACCGTGACTGGCTGAAGGCCGACATGGGCATCACCTTCGGCGAGTACCTGCGATGCCATGCCGGGGAGCGGTCATGACCCCGGCGGAACAAGAGGAGCTGGCGGAGCTTCGACGCTACGATGAGCTGTGCAGCCTGGGCGATCGGCCCATGTCGCCCGCCGTGGCGAGGATGCGCCGCCTGATGGAACTGGAAGCCTTGGAGCGGGAGGCCGCCCAGGCAAGCCGTGGAGCCGGGCGGTGAAGTGGTGGCGGGACCTGTGGGCCAGCCTCAGGGAGGCCCGGCGCGAGGCCGCGGAGCGCAGTGCGTGGCGATGCGCGAGGTGCGGAACGGGCGAAGAAGACCCGTGGCACAGCCGCTCGGAGGAGAACCCATCGATCTGTGACATGTGCCTCCGCATCGGCCTCGCCACGGAAGAGGAGCGCCGCAGGCGGATCGCGGAGCTGGCCGCTATGGTCGCAGGTAAGAATCCGCAGAGCACCTACCGCGGTACCGATGCCCATGCGACCGCTGCTGCGGCGTGGGCAGTCGCCGAGGAGCTATACAAGAAGGAGTACGGTCGCTGATGGCCCGCTACCGCAAGATTGACAGAGGGGAGACTCGCTGATGCGTGACTACGCGGTCGTCAAGCCGCAGTTCTGGACCGGGGAGACCGGGCGGCGCCTGCGCAACAAGGGGCCAGAGGCGCTGCTGGTTGGCATGTACCTGATGACCTGCCCGAATTCCACCATGCTTGGCCTCTTCTACCTGCCGCTCGTGACGATCGCACACGAGACCGGGCTGACCTTGGAAGGGGCTACGAAGGGGCTTCAAGGGGCAGCGGAGGTTGATTTCGCCCGCTACGACCCGGGGTCCGAAACGGTCTGGGTGATGGAGATGGCGACCTATCAGGTAGCCGAGACCCTGAAGCCCCGGGATCGCCGTTGGACGGGGGTTGTCCGGGAGCTGGCGACCTGGCGCAAGTCTCCGTTTTTCGCGGACTTCGTGGCGCGCTACAAGGTCCCCTACAACCTGCCCGACAACCTGGCCGCAGAGCCCCTTGCAAGCCCCTTGGAAGCCCCTTGCAAGGCCCTCCGAAGCCAAGATCATGAACAGGATCAGGAACAAGAGCAGGATCAAGAACAAGAACAACACCCCCTAACCCCCCCTGCGGGGGTTGGCGAAGTTGGCGATCTGGTTTCGGCTCCGGTTCCCGCTGCGGTCCCTGCCACGCCAGAAGCCCCCGCTCCGGCACTGGAGCCGTCGCGAGTCAGCGGCGTAGACGCCCTTGCTGCTATCCAGGAAGCCGCAGGAAAGCGCCTTTCCTTCGGCAGGCGGGCTGCGACCACGACCGGGCTTCCTGCCGGGGAGCGCAAGGGCAGCGAGGGAGCATGGCTTCGTGCTTGGCGCGAGCTGGGTGCTGGATATACCCTTGCGGACTGCAAACGGCTCGGCGCCTGGATCAAGGCTGGTGGATGGGCTTATCAGGGCTCCACAGTCAGTGCGGCCTTCCTGGCTGAGCACCTGAGCGACGGGCTGCAAAGAGCTCTGTCGTGGGATGGATCGACCCTGACTGGGGCAAGGGCAAGCCCAGGCGGCGCGAGCAGACCGAAGCCACTGGTGAGAGCGTGAGACGGAGACCGGGAAGGGCAAGCGCATGAGTTTCGACCACAAGATCCGCCTGAGCAGCCACGCCGTCGAGCGGTTCGTCGCCCGCTGCCGCCCCGATCTCGATCTGGCCGCGGCACGGCAGCTCCTCGCGGAGTCCGTTGGAGGGGCGGTCCACCTCAGGGAACGGACGCTCCGAGGGCAGGAGCAGTGGCTCCTTGGCGACCTCGGCGCCATCTTGGTCTGCCGCCGGGCTCGCGAAGACATCCGGCTCCGCATTGTCGTCACCGTCCTTGCCGAGAAAGACGCGCAGGACGAGCAGGCGATCCTGCGCGAGCATCTGGAAGACCTGCGCCTCCGCTCAGAGGCCGCAAGGCCGGATCCATCCGACTCGCGGGCCACCCGCGCCCAGAAGGCGTCAGAGAGGACCGACCTCGCCGAGGAGGCCAAGGTCGCGAGGGCTGAGCTTGCGCGCCTTCAGGTGCAGGCCAAGCTGGAGAAGGAGCGCGAGAAGACCCTCCGCGTCCAGATGCTGGCCCAGGCGACCGTAGAGCGCGCCCAGCAGAAGGCGGCGGCGCATCTTGGGCGCATGGACCTGACCGTAGGAGCCCTCAAAAAGGCTCTGCGCGTCGCGGTGCGCGGGCTGGTCACTGGAAGGACAGCGGAGGCTATCTCTCTCCTTGGGGCGGACAACGAAACGGCTCCCTACCTCAAGCATTCCTTCTGGGAAGCAGAGGGGACAAAGAGCGCAACGGAAAGCGAAGGGACGTGAGCATGAGCATCGAGAACGAGCCCCCAGTGGGCCAGCATGAGTGGGGGAAGGACTACTTCGGCGTCAGTGGTCAGTGCAGCCGTTGCGGCGCGAGAGCTTCGCTGGCGGCAAACAGCCCCTGCATCTGGCGGCCCGTCGGCGATGAGCGCAGGCAGACCTCCATTGGCTCTGCGACCAACTTCGCCCAGGCGGCGACGGGGTTGCCCGGGGGCGGGCACTCCGGCTACGTCCATGGCGGCGATCGGCCCAAGTCGGACTGGCGCCAGCGCATCAGCCGGGCCGGGATGCACCTGCGCGCAGCCCTGCGGCACCTGGGCTACTGCCTCAGTGACCTAGTCGGCTGGCAGCGCGAACCAATTGCCGTGGAGCTGGAGCCAGACCGCCCCGAAGGCCAGCACCCGGTAACTCTGTGCAAGTGCGAATGCGGCGGCGACGCACCGCCGGAGTTTCACGCGAAGGGCTGCCTCTGGGCTGCGGTCATGTGCCGTCACTGCGCTGGGCTGGGGCAGTGCCCGACCTGCTGCGGGGATGGGATCTCGCCGGACCCGGATGGTGACTCATCGCCGCCGCGCTTCGACCACGACTGCCGCGTCTGGGACGCCACCGGCAACCCGTGGCTCACGACGGAGGCGAAGGTCGCTGCGCTGTGGGCAAACCTGAAGTCGGACAGCCCCGAGGATGCGCTGGGCCACCTGTTCGATCTGCTGCACCGACTGAAGGCCCACCCGGCCATCGCCCGAGTGCTACAAGGCGACGACACGACCGCGGCGGCTGAGGCCATCTGGGGCAAGGATCCGCAGCCGGAGCCACCGTCGGAGGTGGGGCGATGACCCCGATCCCTCTCGCGTCGCCGGACGGAACGGTCTGCGCCTATGCCTGCGGGGTGTGCCATCACGTCGGCGGCACGGGCGAGGCCATGGTGCGTGTAGAGCCAGGTCACTTCGCCGAGAGCAGCCGGGTGGATGCCGAGTCATGCTGCACCTGCTTTGATTGCGGGGTGCCGCTGACAGCCGAGGAGGGGCGCGGTCTCAACTGCGCTGCCTGCAATGCGAAGCGCTTCGCTGCACGACCGCTGCCGGATCCGGGCGAGTGCCAGAGCGTCGAGTGCCGGATCGGGCGTGGGCGGTGCTCCGTCTGCGGCAGCACCAATGGCGACGAAATGGACAGCGGCGAGTTCTTTCGCACTCTGCTCGCCCTGTTTGATGCCGCCCACGAGCTGACCTTGCCGGAGCCAGACCGCACGGCCTTTTGCGGTGCAGCGAAAGACCTGCTCCTCGCGCTGGGGATGACGTGGGACGAGAAGGCCCAGAAGTACCGCCTCACTGCCGATGCCGCGGAGGACTCCAATGGCGACTGACCTGATCGCGATGCCAGGGCAGATCGTAACGCATAACGCCTGTACGGATCGGTGCGACATGGCCTTCGGTCCGTGCGTCTGCGGAGCGTGGCACAACCTCGACGAGTGGAAGGGGCGCCTCGGAGAGGCCGATCAGAAGCTGATCGACGGGCTGTACCTGCAGGCCCCAACGAAGGATCCGCCGCCGCGGCGTCGCCCGGCGACCGTCTTCCTGGACGAGATAGTGGCCATGCTTGCCCGCGCCGATCGTGATTCGGGGCACTTCTGCCACCGGCGCGCCCGCCGCTGGGTCCGCAAGCACGGCGCGGACTGCAAGCAGGCGGAGGCGCTGATGCAGTGTTACGTCGCCGAGTGGTACACGCACCGTCCGCCCATGACGCCAGAGGAGTCGCTTGCAGAGTACGCCGTGCTGCTGCGCTGGCTCAAGCAGGCCAACCATGGCTGAGAAGTGGACCATGCACGGCAAGGTCACCTGCGACCTGTGCCTGGAGGAGCAGGACATTCCCCTGCCGATCCCGTCGAGCAGAAAAGAGCCCTACCTGCCGGGATGGAAGCGCGTCGAGGTGTTCCGCCACCCGCGAGTGCCCCATGGCGGCGGGGTAATCCTGGACCTTTGCGAGTTATGCCGCGATGTCCCGAACGCGCGAGCGCTGGCGATCTGGAACGGCGCAACCGATGCCGAGCTGCGCGAGGAGCTGAGGCGGGCGCGAGTCATCGGCAACTGGGACAACGTGCGCATCCTGGCCCCAGCCCTTCGTGGCGGGCCGCGGGAAGAGGCGGACCGGATCATCTCCCGGCGCAAGGCTCGCGACTGGGCGTCGTGCGCAGGGACAGACGCCCTGGTCGCAGCGGTACCGCTGCACGCGGAGGATAGCCACCGCTCGCTGGCGGCGTGGATTGAGCTAGCGCTCAGGTTCTGCCGGGCGAAGGACAAGGGCGAGGAGCCACCCGTAACCGCAGCGTGGCTTGCTGCTGCGTATGCGGTGCGCCGCACGAGAACGCCATTGTCGTTATCCGGTCGCTGCGGGAGATCAAGGCGCACGAGGACTACGTGCCGCGGAGGAGGCGATGACAGCCAGGCAACCCACCCGCAAACTGACGCTGTACCGCGACGACTCGACGGTGCAGGTGGTCTACGAGGACGTGAAGGCGGTCTTCTGGACCGCAGGGAACACGGTCCTCGTGATCAGCCAGTACACCGATCGGGCGACGGGTGCCCATCGCTACATCCACTGGCCCCGCGAGCGGTTCTGCTGGTTTCGAGACGATCCAGGAGTGGCGCCGTGAAGACCCTGGTCTGTGGCGGGCGTGACTTCGGCGATGCGGGGCGGGTGTTCCGCGTGCTCGACGCCATCCACGCCGAGCGAGGCATCTCCTGCATTATTCACGGCGACGCGAGCGGCGCCGATCGGCACTCGGAGAGGTGGGCCAAGGAACTTGCCCTATCGCGGCTACCCCGCACCGTGGCGCAACATGGGCCGGGCTGCAGGAACGTGGCGCAACGCGGAGATGCTGCGACAGGAGCACCGGCCGTGCGACTGTGCGCGGCACGGCACCGCCATCTCGTTGGTGGTTGCCTTCCCGGGCGGAGTCGGAACGGCGCACATGGTCAAGCTGGCGAATATGGCAGGGATTGAGGTGGTGAATGGATAGCGAGGACGAAGTCTACACCCTCGACAACGAGTGCCCCGAGTGCGGCGAGGTCCAGGATGAGCCGCCCGGCGGATGGCTCGACGGCGAGGAGCTGACCTGCTCCTTCGATGCCTGCGGCGTCGAGCTGCGGGTGATGCAGGATGACAACGAGCGAGCCGTCTATCTGTCGCGGGTGGATTGCGACTGAAGGCGGGAGGACGAGAGAGATGACTCAGAAGTTTCTGAAGCTGCTGCGCAAGAAATTCACCGCCGGCCTCGCATCCAGGGAGACATGGGGGAGCGGCGAGGTACAGGCCCTGTTCGATGGATGCCTTGCCGAGGCCGCAATGGAGGCGATGGACGAGCGTCCGATCGTCGCTCCGCATAGGCGCCCACCGTCGAGGCTGTCCGGCGAAGAGTGGCGAGACCTTACGCTGCGCTGCGGCACCATGGCCCAGTTCCACGCGGAGACCGGGTACGATCCCAAGACAATCGCGAAGTACCTGCGGCGGTTCTCCATCGAGAATCCATGGGCGCGGGTGCTCGAATGAAGCCGAGGCAGGCGCAGCCAGTGGAGCGCCTCATCCAGCTCGATGGCGATCGGGGGATCTTGTTCCGCGGGCGCCGCATCGTAGACCCGAGCGATCTCTTCGGCCCCGGCAAGGTTGAGTGGGACGACGGGCACGAGGTCCGCCTGTCCGACGAGGAGCGCGAGCGCCTGGCCTTCCATCCGGCGCCAGCCGTCGAGCGCCCGGCCCCACGCGACATCGAGGACCCCTGGGATCGCGAGGTCAGGCTGCAGCGCGAGGAGATCCAGGCCACCATCCAGGCCGCAGAGCGCTTCGCCGCCGAGCAAGGCGAGGCTATCCAGCAGAAGGCCCGCGAGGAGCTCGCCAAGCGCCAGCGCGAGGAGGAGCAGGCCACCCGGCTCCTGCGCATCACGCGCTACGGCATCCCGCGCGAGCTCGCCGCCAACCTGCAGAAGGCCCAGCAGGAGCGCCCCGCCACGATCGCAGTGAGGGAATGGATGGCGACCGACAAGCCAGCCCTCCTCCTGTTTGGCGCCAGCCAGGCAGGGAAGTCGCACGCAGCCGCCCGGTGGGTCATCTCCAAGCCGCATGGCCTCTTTGTTCAGGGGACCGACCTTGAGCTCGCCGTGCGGCCCGACTCAGACGGGAGCGGGGTGGCCCTGCTCAAGCGATGCCGGGAGGCGCAGCACCTTGTCATCGACGAGGCGGCTGGGAAGATTGGCCCGGCGGCGATGGAGCAGATCGACACCCTGATCAGCCTGGCCTTCGACAGGCGGCGACGCCTGATCGTCACCTGCAATGCCCATTCGCTAGAGGACTTCTACGAATACTTCGGGGAGGGGGACAGGAACCGGGTGAGGGCACGCTTTGAGAGGGCGGGGAAGGCGCTGGAGATCGGGCCGTGGAAGGGGACGGGCGACCTATGAGCGAGCCCGCCAAGGACGTGGACTGGCTGTGGCTCTGCCTTGATTGCGGGGCGAGCATCGTCAGCGCATCCGGGCTCTATCGTGGCTGCTCCCGCGAGGAGAGCAGGTGCCAGATCTGCGATCATGAGTTCCCGACGCCTATATACATCCCCGACATGGAGCGCAACTGGGATCTGCTCTGGTACGAGGCCGACATGACGGAGCCTGGACCCATGAGCGCCGGGTGGCACATCGACTGGTGGGCGTCATGAACGCCCGCGCCACCATGCGCCGCATCCTCCGCTGGGGCCTGTACTGCGCCGATGGTCCGCGCCGCTACGTGCGGGTTGCCGGGGACCTGCGGGCACTGGAGGGCAGCGTGAGCGGCTGGAAGTCGGCGTGGCAGGACGGCCCCGGCGTCGTGGTCTTTGGCGTGAAACCGTGGTACCTGCGGTGGTTTGCCCGCGACATCGCCCGCGCTGGAGTGCGGATCCTCCGCTGGAGGGCGCCGCGAGAATGGGCCGACTAACGCACAATCAGAGAGGAGCGACGACGTGAGGTATCTGATCAAGGCGAAGGGTTGGATAGGCGCAGACGCCATCCACGAGAGCAACGTGAGCGCGCAGGACGCAGGCGAGAAGTGGGCACGGGCGCAGGCGTCGCCCACGCCAGGGGAGATCGAGATCTACCCACTGGGCGAGCCGGAGCGGTTCATCGTGAAGGTAGAGCACGTCAGCGTGACCCCAGCACGGGCGGATCCGCTGGCCCGGATGGCCGAGGAGTCCAGGGAGCGCGCCAAGGCGGAAGCCATGGAGAAGGCGAAGGCTGCCACCACTACCCGCGATGGTAAGTCACAAGCCCTTGCCTTGCCGAGCAACCTGGGCTAGCCTGCGCGAAGGTCAGGGTCGGACCCGCGTGAAGCCATTGAGCGCCCCGGCCCAGCATCCTGGAGAATCGATGGCAGGGACGGCCCTCGCCGATAGAGGGGCCGCCGGTCCCGCCGCAACGCGCTACCAATGCGGAGCGGGCACACTGGCAAGCCTTTGTTGCTAGACGACTGCATCGCTGGGGCGCTCTGCCCAGACGTAGGCAGGATTGCCCTGGCGATGCACGACCCAGCCCGCCTTGACGATATCGGCCAGGTCTCGGCGAAGGCGCCGATCGTCGTGCCCAGTGCCCAGCTCCGCCAGTGCGGTGGGCACTGGGTGGCCTTCGGCGTCGCGCCGCAACAGCGCACGAAGTAAGCGGGCGCAGCGTTCGACGGGGCTCACGTCGCCGTTGCCTGCCGGATGGCGCCGATCGGGTCCCTGGTCCTGACGAGGCAGACGAAGCCCCACGCCGCGCTCTGCTCGTCGCGGACGAAGCATTGGCAGTGCGGGCACGGGCGGCCGAAGAACAGCCAGTACCCCCGACGGTGGAACTCGTCCCACGCTTGGGCTGCGGGGGCCACCTAGGCCCACCCGGCCCGGAGATCGGGGATGAAGCGCCGTCCCAGGAACGGCAGCGGCGCCGCCGCCGACAGGTCGACATCCATGGCACTTGCGACGCACTCGTCCGGGACCGCCCCCGGCTCCCGCCGGAGCATGAGCGCGATCGGGTCCGGGAGCACGATGCCAACGCGCCGCCCTTCGACCCACCACGCCAGCACGGGGAATGGGTCGTAGTAGCACCAATCCTGACCGGGACGCCGGAAACTCCACAAGACCCGCGCACCGCGAGGGGCGGCGCGGCAGATCGCCTCCACCAAGGCGCGAGAGTCGTAGCCCTCTCGCGCCTCCGCCTCCGTGACCGGCGCGCGCCACGCCGCAGCACGGACGTGGTCGCCGCGGGCGGCGGCAAGCACCGCTACCTCCTCGGCCTGCGCCGCAATCTCGCGGGCGCGCACAAACTGGTCAGATAGGTCCCATGCGATCGTGGTCATGCATGTCCTCTCGGGCCCACCCTGCCGACGTGGCAGGGGCGACGGACTGGCTACCGTCGTGCCCTCCGCAGAGGGCCGCACCAAGGAGAGCTAGCGGCGAGCCGCGAAGCGCACCTGCCGCTCGGCGCAGGCCAGCGTGACCCGCGCCTCCAACGCCCCAAGCCCCGTGCCTTGCGGCCACGGGGCGGTCGATGGGACTTACGGAATCACGGACAAGCACCCGCCGAGATCGCGGTCTGACACGGGCGCGGCCCCGTGCAGGTGTAGCACGCTGCGGAGCACGATGGCTCCGCGCCGCGCTCGGTGGCGGTGCAGGTGGCCAGCAGCCCAGCGAGAGCCAGCCACCTCATGACGCACCCGCGCGCCGCTCCTCGGTGTGCCTCCCGTTGAGGCAGTGGCGTCCCTCGCAGCGTAGGAGGCGCTGGCAGGGCGCCGCGGGGTCAAGACGCGAACCGTCCTCGCGCCACATGGGGCGCCCGTCGCCCTCCAACTCGACGAGACCGGCGTCAACCCGCGCCACGCGGATGCAGGTGGCGGCGGGCCGGGGGTCGTCCAAGGGCACGGGCAGAACGTAGTCGCCGGCCCGGATCATCGGGTGCGCCCCTGATGCCCACGGGGCGGCAGGTAGGTGATGTCCGGTGGCCCAGCGGCGACGATAGCCGCGAGAGCCTGCAGGGCGCTGGGGGTGCCGCGCAGCGGGGGCTGCTGCGCAAGGCGGATGCGGGCGGCGTGGTGACGGCTGGCCTGGGCGATCTGGTCTGGGGTCATACCAGAGAGGGATAGGGGGTTCATGTTCGGGTGCATGGTCAATCTCCTCTGCGGCCCGGCGACCCGTGTCGCCTTGTTGCCGCCTGATGAATCCAAGCTAAGCGATCGCCCCAGACCGCGCAAGATAAATCGGACATGGCATGTCCGATTTCTTACTTGCCGTCGGTGATTATTGCCGATCGCCACTTCCCGATCTACCGCGGCTTGTACCCCGTTGATGCCCCCGCCAGCAGCCGCCGCAGCGCCCCCTCTTGCCGCTTGTCGTACCGTGCCGTGGTGGCTGGGCTTGCATGCCGGGCCTGCCGCTGGGCGAGGGCCAGGTCCCCGGTCCTCTCCAGGAAGTCTGTGATCATCGAGCGCCGCAGGTCGTGCGGGGCTGTGCGGGCGATCCCGGCCTCTTCCGCGCGAGCAAGGAGCGCCTTGTAGATCCCGCTTGGGGTGAGCCTGGACCCCTGAGTGAGTCCCCTGCCCCGCCCGCCCGACGAAGGAAAGAGGGGCCCCGGCGCAAGCCCCCGCACCGCCAGCCAGTCCCCGATCGCCCCGGCCACGTCCGGCGGAGCCATTACCCGGTCGTGCTTGTCTCCCTTGCCGTGGCGGACGATGAACACAGGCCCCGGCGTGTAGTCGCACAGGTCCAGCGCGGAAGCCTCGAATCGGCGCAGGCCCGCCCCTAGCATCACCGCGATGAGCGCCGCGTCGCGCCGGCCCCGCGGGGATGGGTCCATGGCGCAGGCACTGTAGAGGGCCGTCACCTCGTCGCTTGGCAATGCTCGCCCTCGCTGCGACCCGGACAGGCGCGGGGGCTTGACGTGCAGGATCCGCAGCAGGTCTTCGTGGCCAAGGAGCCCCAGGTCCAGCGATGCCCGTGCCACCCCCCGCAGGGCGTTCAGGGCCAGGCGAGCTGCCGGGCGGTGCGTGGCAGCGATCTTCGCCACGGCCAAGTTCACTCGC
>JACCDG011744322.1_pt1 | contig 14340 bp, 14 predicted proteins | sample 7442471 | NCBI WGS metagenome assembly JACCDG01 (sample SAMN15323444, study PRJNA562643) | freshwater metagenome | isolation source: river surface water | place: USA:Blue River Watershed | collected 2017-08-17
AACCAATTGCTGGACCGCGTCCGCACCCGGATCGCGCATGCGGCGCCCCTGCTTGCAGGGCAGGCGCAGGCGCCGGAGGCCGCAGCAGCCACTCCGACATGAGCATTTATTCCCGCATTCTGGGCACTGGCAGTTTCCTGCCGCCCAAGCGCCTGACCAACGCCGACCTCGCTGCCGAACTGGCGAAGCAGGGCGTGGAAACCTCGGACGAATGGATCGTCGAGCGCACCGGCATCCGCGCGCGCCACTTTGCCGCCCCGGAAGTCGGCAGCAGTGATCTGGCCACCGAAGCCGGCCGCCGCGCCCTCGATGCGGCTGGCCTCACGGCCGCCGATCTGGATCTGATCATCGTGGCGACCTCTACGCCCGATATGGTGTTTCCGTCGACTGCCACTATGGTCCAGCACAAGCTGGGCGCCGCTGGTTGTCCCGCGTTCGATGTGCAGGCGGTGTGCAGCGGTTTCATTTACGCGCTGACTGTGGCGGACTCGATGATCCGTGCGGGTTCCGCCAAAAACGCGCTGGTGATTGGCGCCGAAGTGTTCAGCCGCATCCTCGATTTCAAGGACCGCACCACCTGTGTGCTGTTCGGTGACGGTGCCGGCGCCGTGGTGATCGGTGCTTCCGACCAGCCGGGCATCCTGGCCACCGACATCCATGCCGACGGCAAGCACCGCGACATCCTGTGCGTGCCGGGGCATGTCTCGGGTGGCAATGTGCTGGGCGATCCAGTCCTCAAGATGGATGGTCAGGCCGTGTTCAAGCTCGCTGTGGGCGTACTCGAAGAAACCGCCCGTGCCAGCCTGGGCAAGGCGGGCCTGCAGGACAGCGACATCGACTGGCTGATCCCGCACCAAGCCAACATCCGCATCATGCAGAGCACCGCCAAAAAATTGAAGATGCCCACCGAAAAAGTCGTGGTCACCGTCGATCAGCACGGCAACACTTCGGCAGCCTCGATCCCGCTGGCGCTGGACGCTGCCGTGCGCGATGGCCGCATCCAGCGCGGTCAGCACCTGATGCTCGAAGGCGTGGGCGGCGGTTTCACCTGGGGCTCGGTCCTCGTCAAGTACTGATTTCCTGTTTTCAGCCAGAACAACATGACGACATTTGCTTTTGTATTTCCCGGCCAGGGCTCGCAATCGGTGGGCATGCTGGACGCCTGGGGCGACCACCCCGCCGTGCTCGAAACCCTGAAGGAAGCCTCGGACGCCCTGGGCGAGAACGTGGCCCAACTGATCAAGGAAGGCCCCAAGGAGGCGCTGGCGCTGACCACCAACACCCAGCCGGTGATGCTGGTGGCGGGCGTGGCCGCCTACCGGGCCTGGCTGGCCGAGGGCGGCGCCAAGCCTGCCGTCGTGGCCGGTCACTCGCTGGGTGAGTACAGCGCCCTGGTTGCTTCGGGCGTGCTGACCTTGCAGCAGGCCGCCCCGCTGGTGCGCCTGCGCGCTGCGGCCATGCAGGAAGCTGTACCGGTGGGCGTGGGGGCTATGGCCGCCATCCTGGGCCTTGCTTCTGACAAGGTCATCGAAGGCTGCAAGCAGGCCCAGGCCAGCTTTGGCGCGGGCAGCGCCGAAGTGGTCGAGGCTGTGAACTTCAACGACGCGGCCCAGACCGTGATCGCCGGCACCAAGGCCGGTGTGGACAAGGCCTGCGAAGTGCTCAAGGCCGCGGGCGCCAAGCGCGCGTTGCCGCTGCCGGTGTCGGCGCCGTTCCACTCCAGCCTGATGAAGCCCGCTGCCGAAAAGCTGCGCGAAAAGCTTGCCATGCTGGAACTTGCCGCGCCGCAGATCCCGGTGGTCAACAACATCGATGTTGCCGTCGAAACCGACGCCGACCGCATCCGCGACGCCCTGTACCGTCAGGCTTTTGGTCCGGTGCGCTGGGTCGAGTGTGTGCAGGCGATCAAGGCCCGCGGCGTGTCAACTCTGGTCGAATGCGGCCCCGGCAAGGTGCTGGCCGGCATGACCAAGCGGATCGACGCCGAGTTGAACGGCGTGGCCCTGTACGACCCGGCCACCCTGGCCGAAGTGAAAGGAATCCTGTCATGACCGACAAGCAAGTGGCCCTGGTGACCGGCGCCTCACGGGGCATCGGCGCTGCCATCGCACGGCAGCTGGCCAGCGAAGGTTTCATCGTCATCGGCACTGCCACGTCGGACGATGGCGCTGCCAGGATCAGCCAGGCCCTGTCGGCCTTTCCCGGCTGCCGCGGCGCCAACCTGAATGTGACCGACGCCAGCGCCGGTGAAGCCCTGATCGATGCCATCGTGAAGGAACACGGCGGCCTGCAGGTGCTGGTCAACAACGCCGGCATCACCCGCGACCAGCTGGCCATGCGCATGAAAGACGATGACTGGGATGCAGTGTCCGACACCAACCTCAAGGCCGTGTTCCGCATGAGCCGCGCCGTGATCCGCCCGATGATGAAGCAGCGCTATGGCCGCATCATCAGCATCACCAGCGTGGTGGGTGCCTCGGGCAACCCCGGTCAGGCCAATTACGCTGCTGCCAAAGCCGGCGTGGCCGGCATGACCCGCGCCCTGGCACGCGAACTGGGCAGCCGGGGTATCACCGTCAACTGCGTGGCCCCCGGTTTCATCGAGACCGACATGACGGCCGCCTTGCCCGAAGAGCAGCAAAAGGCCTTGCTGGGTCAGATCCCGCTGGGCCACCTGGGCAAGCCCGAGGACATCGCCCACGCGGTGGCATATCTCGCCAGCGCACACGCCGGCTACGTCACGGGACAGGAAATCCATGTCAACGGCGGCATGTTCATGGCCTGAGCCCTGAGCCCTGAACAGCCAAACCCCTTACCCAAGCAGGTAAAATCTCAGCTTTTCACAACCCTCAGAGGGAACCCATGAGCGATATCGAAGCACGTGTCAAGAAAATCATTGCCGAACAACTCGGCGTGGAAGAGTCTCAAGTCACCAACGAAAAAGCCTTTGTGGCTGATCTGGGTGCCGACTCCCTGGACACGGTGGAACTGGTGATGGCCCTCGAAGACGAGTTCGGCATCGAGATTCCCGACGAGGACGCCGAGAAGATCACCACGGTGCAAGCCGCGATCGACTACGCCAACAGCAAGAAGGCCTGATCGACGATGACCCGGCGCCGCGTTGTTGTCACGGGTTTGGGATGCATCAGCCCCGTGGGCAACACGGTGGCCGATGCATGGTCCAACCTGCTTGCCGGCCAGTCCGGCATCGGTCTGATCAGCAAGTTTGACGCTTCTGCCCTGTCGTGCAAGATTGCAGGCGAGGTCAAGAACTTCGATCTGGAGTCCTACATCAGCGCCAAAGAGGCGCGCACGATGGACACCTTCATCCATTACGGCATCGCTGCCGCCGCTCAGGCTGTGCAGGATGCAGGTCTGGCCACCGGCGAGGCCTTGGGTGAAGAAGAAGCAACCCGGATTGGGGTGGTCATCGGCTCGGGCATCGGCGGTCTGCCGATGATCGAAGAGACGCACACCGAGTACGTCAACCGCGGCCCTCGCCGCATTTCCCCTTTCTTTGTGCCGGCCTCGATCATCAACATGATCTCGGGCCATGTGTCGATGCGTTTCGGCTTCAAGGGCCCGAACCTGGCCGTGGTCACCGCCTGCACCACCGGCCTGCACAGCATCGGCGAGGCTGGCCGCCTGATCGAATACGGTGACGCCGATGTGGTGGTTGCCGGTGGGTCCGAATCCACCGTGTCGCCGCTGGGCGTGGGTGGCTTTGCGGCCATGCGTGCCCTGTCCACCCGCAACGACGACCCCACCGCTGCATCACGTCCCTGGGACAAAGACCGCGACGGCTTTGTGCTGGGCGAGGGTGCCGGCGTGCTGGTGCTCGAAGAGTACGAACACGCCAAGGCACGTGGCGCCAAGATTTATGCCGAGCTCGCTGGCTACGGCATGAGCGCCGATGCCGGCCACATGACTGCGCCCAACATGGACGGCCCCCGCCGCGCCATGCTCAACGCTTTGCGCAATGCCGGTGTGAATGCTGACCAGGTCAACTACCTGAACGCGCACGGCACCTCCACACCACTGGGCGATGTGAACGAAACCAATGCCATCAAGGCCGCGTTGGGCGACCATGCCAAAAAGATGGTGGTCAGCTCGACCAAGTCCATGACCGGGCATCTGCTCGGCGGCGCCGGCGGCATCGAGAGCGTGTTCACCGTGCTGGCCCTGCACCACCAGAAGGTGCCTCCCACCATCAACCTGGTCAACCAGGATCCTGAGTGCGATCTGGATTACTGCGCCAACACCGCGCGCGATCTCCGGATCGATGTGGCCGTCAAGAACAATTTTGGTTTTGGCGGCACCAACGGCACCCTGGTGTTCAAGCGCGTCTGACCACCCCGGAGCCGCTCCATGCACAGCGCCCCACCCGTGCTTGTCCCGGTGGGGCGTTTTTTTTGGGGCCGTCGCGCGGCCGTGCTGGCAGTTTGGCTGGCGACGGCGGTGAGCGGCCTGTTGGCGTGGTGGTCGGGTTTGGGGGCGTCAGAACTCTTGGCTTTGCTGGGGGTCTGGCTGCTGGTACTCGCGCTGGCTTGGTGGTTCGCCCCGCTCGAAGCCTTGCCCGCCGGTGAGCTGAGTTGGGATGGCGAGGCCTGGTGGTTTAGCGGCAGCGGGGCCGTGCCTGAAAGGGTGCATCTGCAGGTCGGCTGGGATGCCGGTCGGGCCATGCTGTTGCGGCTGTCGGCCAGGCGCGACGGCTGGCAGCTGGACCGCTACACCTGGTTGCAGGCCTCGCAGTTGCCGCTGCAATGGCATGGTTTGCGTTGTGCCTTATACGCGCGCGACATTTTGTAACCTGCCAAAATCCGCACCTGCCTTGAGTCGGCATGCTTTGCCCTTATCTCTCGGGCGTTCAGTCTGTATCCATGAAGGAGTTTTCCGTGGTTCAACACATCTGGAAGAAGAGCGTGGGGGCGGCCGCCCTGCTGCTGCTGGGCGGCGCAGGCGCTGTGTTGCTGCAAGGCACGCACGTCAATGCGCAGCAGACGCCTTCGGCGCAGGCTCAGGTGGTGCGGGGTTTGCCCGACTTCACCGAGCTGGTCGAGCAGGTCGGTCCCTCGGTGGTGAACATCCGCACCCTTGAAAAGGTGCGCCAGCCCGAACCCGGCAACGGTGGACCGGATGAGGAAATGCAGGAATTCTTCCGCCGCTTCTTTGGTGTGCCCCTGCCCAACGTGCCGCGTCAGGGCCCGCGGCAGAACCGCCCCCAGCCTGAGGAAGCCCAGCCGCGCGGGGTGGGCTCCGGTTTCATCCTCACATCTGATGGGTTCATCATGACCAACGCCCATGTGGTCGATGGCGCCGATGAGGTGGTGGTCACGTTGACCGACAAGCGCGAATTCAAGGCCAGGATCGTGGGCGCTGACAAGCGAACCGATGTGGCCGTGGTCAAGATCAATGCCACAGGCCTGCCCGCCGTGAAGGTCGGCGATGTCAGTCGCCTCAAGGTGGGTGAGTGGGTCATGGCGATCGGATCGCCATTCGGTCTGGAGAACACCGTGACCGCCGGCATCGTGAGCGCCAAGCAGCGCGATACCGGCGACTACCTGCCTTTCATCCAGACCGATGTGGCGATCAACCCCGGCAATTCGGGGGGGCCGCTGATCAACATGCGCGGTGAAGTGGTTGGCATCAACAGCCAGATTTATTCGCGCTCGGGTGGTTTTATGGGCATCTCCTTCTCGATCCCGATGGACGAAGCCACCCGAGTGAGCGACCAGCTGCGCGCCAACGGCCGCGTCACGCGTGGCCGCATTGGTGTGCAGATCGACCAGGTGACCAAGGAGGTGGCCGAGTCGATTGGCTTGGGCAAACCGCAAGGTGCCCTGATCCGTGGGGTGGAAGAGGGCTCGCCTGCCGAGAAGGCCGGCATCGAGGCCGGTGACATCATCACCCGCTTTGATGGCAAGACCATCGAAAAGGCGTCCGATCTGCCGCGTCTGGTGGGCAACACCAAACCGGGCAGCCGCGTGGGCCTGACCGTGTTCCGCCGCGGCGCGAGCAAGGACCTGAGCATCACTGTGGCCGAGGTGCCTGCCGAAAAGACCGTGGCTCAAAAAGGTCAGGAAGAGCGCAAGGCTGCCACGGCTGCCCCACTTGGTCTGGTGGTGGCCGATCTGAGCGACACCCAAAAGCGTGAACTGCGTGTGCGTGGCGGAGTGCGCATCGAATCTGCTGCCGAACCGGCAGCGCGCGCTGGCCTGCGCGAAGGCGATGTGGTCCTGGCTGTCGCCAACACCGAGGTGCTGGGCGTGCGCGATTTCGAGGCGGTGATGGCCCGCGTCGACAAGAGCCGTCCGGTGAGTCTTCTGATCCGCCGGGGTGAAGTGGCCCAGTACGTCCTGGTGCGACCGGCGCGGTGATCGGCTCGCTGTCAATACCCCCCGGCAGGTAAGGGGGCTTTGCCCCGTCCTGCCGAGGGATTTGCAACAGTTAGAAAATTTTTTTTCGAACTGTCCGGGCTGCGTATAAGTTTGCGTACGCTTACTTTTTTAGGGTTTGCGTGCGCTTTTCGATAAAATTGGGCACCTTGACCGATGATTGATGGCATCGCAGGCAGGTCTGGATTCACGATGCGGGATGTTCAGCAACAGTCCACCAGTGATCCACAGCAAGCCCACAAGTTGTTCAAAAATTGCGATCCAATATTGTGAATAACCTGTGCATAAAAATGCTGTTGCGAAGCTGCAACGACCTGAAAGCCGCGTTGGCGGGGCTGTGCGAGAGGGGCAATTTGCCTACAATGAAGTCCCAACTATCGCAGTTGCCATAGATTGTTGGTTCAGGGCGCGTCACCACTCGACGCGCCCTTTTTTCTTGTGCGGGCCGTGTGCCCGCAACCACTTGCAAGTCGTCCTTGATGAATCACATCCGAAATTTCTCGATCATTGCGCACATCGACCATGGCAAGTCGACGCTCGCGGATCGCCTGATCCAGCGCTGCGGTGGACTGGCCGAACGCGAGATGGAAGCCCAGGTGCTCGACTCGATGGACATCGAGAAAGAGCGGGGCATCACCATCAAGGCGCAGACTGCTGCGCTGCAATACAAGGCCAAAGATGGCCAGACCTACAACCTCAACTTGATCGACACGCCCGGGCATGTGGACTTCTCTTATGAAGTGAGCCGTTCGCTGTCGGCCTGTGAAGGCGCGCTGCTGGTGGTGGACGCCAGCCAGGGGGTGGAAGCGCAGACCGTGGCCAACTGCTACACCGCGCTCGACCTCGGCGTGGAAGTGGTGCCCGTGCTCAACAAGATGGATCTGCCCAACGCCGATCCGGACAATGCCCGCGCCGAAGTGGAAGACGTGATCGGCATCGATGCCACCGACGCGATTCCCTGTTCTGCCAAAACCGGCATGGGCATTGACGAAATCCTCGAGGCCATCGTGGCCAAGGTGCCTTCGCCCAAGGGCAACCCCGACGGTCCACTGCGCGCCATGATCATCGACAGCTGGTTTGACCCCTACGTGGGCGTCGTCATGCTGGTGCGTGTGGTCGACGGCCAGCTCCACAAGGGCGAGCGCATCAAGATGATGGCCACCAATGCGTCTTACGAGGCTGGCAGTCTGGGCGTGTTCACCCCCGCCAACCAGCCACGCGAGTGCCTCAAGGCGGGCGAGGTGGGCTACATCATCGCGGGCATCAAGGAGCTGCAGGCCGCCAAGGTGGGCGACACCGTCACGCTCGAAAAGAAGCTGCCCAACAACGCCGGTCCGGCCACCGAGGCGCTGCCTGGCTTCAAGGAAATCCAGCCACAGGTGTTCGCAGGGCTCTACCCGACCGAGGCCAACCAGTACGACGCGCTGCGCGATGCGCTGGAAAAGCTCAAGCTCAACGACGCCTCGCTGCAGTACGAGCCCGAAGTCTCGCAAGCGTTGGGCTTTGGTTTCCGCTGCGGCTTTCTCGGTCTGCTGCATATGGAGATCGTGCAGGAGCGTCTGGAGCGCGAGTTCGACCAGGACCTGATCACCACAGCGCCCAGTGTGGTCTACCAGGTGGTCAAGGGCGATGGCGAAGTCGTCATGGTGGAAAACCCGTCCAAGATGCCCGACCAGGGCAAGATGCAGGAAATCCGCGAGCCCATCGTCACGGTGCACCTGTACATGCCACAGGACTATGTGGGCCCTGTGATGACGCTGGCCAACCAGAAGCGCGGCGTGCAGATCAACATGGCCTACCACGGCCGGCAGGTCATGCTGACGTACGAGATGCCGCTGGGCGAGATCGTGCTGGACTTCTTTGACAAGCTCAAGTCGGTCAGCCGCGGCTACGCCTCGATGGACTACGAGTTCAAGGAGTACCGGGCGTCCGACGTGGTCAAGGTCGACATCCTGCTCAACGGCGAGAAGGTCGATGCCCTGTCCATCATCGTGCACCGCACGCAGGCGCAGTACCGCGGTCGCGCCGTGGCGGCCAAGATGCGCGAGATCATCAGCCGCCAGATGTTTGACGTGGCGATCCAGGCCGCCATTGGCGCCAACATCATTGCCCGTGAAACCATCAAGGCCCTGCGCAAGAACGTGCTGGCCAAATGTTATGGCGGTGACATCACCCGCAAGCGCAAACTGCTCGAAAAGCAGAAAGCGGGTAAAAAGCGCATGAAACAGATCGGCTCGGTCGAGGTGCCGCAAGAAGCCTTCCTCGCCATCCTGCAAGTGGAAGAATAAACGTGCCCATCCTGACCGCCTTCATCCTTGCCGCATTTGCCGGCTACGCCGCCGGCTGGTACCTCGGCTTCATCGAAGGCAACTTCGCGCTGCTGCTGTTGCTGGCGAGCGTGGTCACTGGCCTTTACTGGCTGGCCGAGCGCTTTCACTTTCTGCCCCAGCGGCAAGCGGCTGCCCAGCGGCTGGAAGCCGAAACCGCCAGCCGCCGCGCCGAACTGCAGCGCATGGGCATCGACAAGGTCGACACCGATACCAAAGAGGCCCAGCAAAAGCTGCTGATGCAACCCTGGTGGCTGGACTGGACGGCCGGTCTCTTCCCGGTCATCGTCACGGTCTTCCTGCTGCGCTCCTTTCTGTTTGAGCCCTTCAAGATCCCCTCGGGCTCCATGATCCCGACGCTGCAGATCGGCGACCTGATCCTGGTGAACAAATTCCATTACGGCATCCGGCTGCCGGTGGCCAACACCAAGGTCACTGCTGGTACCCCGGTGCAGCGCGGCGACGTGATGGTGTTCCGCTACCCGCCCAAACCCAGTGTGGACTACATCAAGCGCGTGGTCGGCATCCCGGGTGACGAGGTCGCCTACCTCAACAAAAAGCTCACCGTCAACGGCCAGCCGGTCGCCAGCGAGGCATTGCCCGATTACTTCGACGAATCCACCATGCGCTACTTCCGCCACGAGCGCGAGCAGCTGTCGGGTAAGACACACCAGATCATCATCGACAACGAGCGCCCCGCCTTCATTCCGGGCGCCGACGATTTTGCGGGGCGCGAGCACTGCCGCTACAGCGTCGAGGGCGTGGTCTGCAAGGTGCCCGAAGGCCATTACTTCATGATGGGCGACAACCGCGACAACTCGCTCGATTCCCGCTACTGGGGGTTCGTGCCCGACAAGAACATCGTGGGCAAGGCCTTCTTTGTCTGGATGAACTTCGGCAATTTCAAGCGCATTGGCTCGTTCGACTGACCCCGTGAGCACGCCTGACCTTCTTTCCGCGCTGCAGATCCGCCTGGGTTACGCTTTCCGTGACCGGGCTTTGCTGCAGCAGGCCACCACCCACCGCAGCTTCAGTGCCGACCACAACGAGCGTCTGGAATTCCTTGGCGACTCGGTGCTCAACCTGGCGGTGGCGCACCTGCTGTATGCGCAGCTGAGTCAGCTGCCCGAAGGGGATCTGTCGCGCGTGCGTGCCAACCTGGTTAAGCAGGACACCCTGCAGGACCTGGCGCTGGAGATCGGATTGCCCGAGGTGATCCGTCTGGGCGAAGGCGAGTTGCGCTCCGGGGGGCGCAAACGCCCGTCCATCCTGGCGGATGCGCTCGAAGCGGTGATCGGTGCGGTCTACCTCGACGGGGGCTACAGCGCGGCCCAGGCGCTGGTCGAGCGGCTGTTCAGGAATGTCGAGATCCAGCCGCAGATGCAGGCGGCCGCCAAAGACCCCAAGACGGAGTTGCAGGAATGGCTGCAAGGGCGCAAACTGGCCTTGCCCCAATACACCGTGATGGCCACGACCGGGGCAGCCCACCGACAGACCTTTGAAGTGGCTTGCGAAGTGCGCGAGCTGCGTCAGTCGCAACGGGGCATGGGCCCCTCGCGTCGCGCCGCCGAGCAGGCCGCCGCAGCCGCATTGCTCGACATCCTCAAGAACACCCACGCATGAACGACCCACGCCCCACCGACCAGCCCTCCAACCCGGTGCACCGCCGCGCCGTCGAGATCCCCGGTGTGATGGTGCAGCCGCGCGACGCTGCAGAGGCGCAGCAGGCGGGCGTCGCCGCCGATGCCCCCGCGCCAGTGTCGGCCGAAGGGCAGCGCTGTGGCCTGATCGCCATCGTGGGCAAGCCCAATGTGGGCAAGTCCACCCTGCTCAATGCGTTGGTGGGCCAGAAGATCAGCATCACCTCGCGCAAGGCGCAGACCACCCGCCACCGCATCACTGGCATCCGTACGCAGGGTCAGACCCAGTACGTGTTCGTCGACACGCCCGGTTTTCAGACACGCCACAGCACGGCGCTCAACAAGTCGCTCAACAAGACCGTGATGGGCGCGGTGGGCGATGTGGACCTGGTGTTGTTCGTGGTCGAAGCCGGCAACTTCACCCTGGCCGATGCCAAGGTGCTGTCCCTGCTCAAGCCCGGCATCCCGGTGCTCTTGATCGCCAACAAGCTCGACATGGTGCACCGCCGCGCTGAAGTCGCGCCTTGGCTCAAGGGTATGCAGGAGCGCCACCCCTTTGCCGAATTCGTGCCCATGTCGGCCAAGCAGCCCAAGGACATCGAGCGCCTGCTGGGCATCTGCGACAAATACCTGCCCGAGCAGGGCTGGTGGTACACCAACGACGAGCTGACCGACCGCAGCGAAAAGTTCCTCGCCAGCGAAATCATCCGCGAAAAACTCTTTCGCCTGACGGGCGACGAACTGCCCTACACCTCGACCGTGGTGATCGAGAAATTCGAGGAAGAGCCTGGCAAGACCGCCAGCCGCATGGTGCGGATTGCCGCCACCATCGTGGTCGAGCGCGACGGCCACAAGGCCATGGTGATCGGCGAGAAGGGCGAGAAGCTCAAGCGCATCGGCACCGAATCGCGTGTGGAGCTCGAAAAACTGCTGGATGCCAAGGTCTTCATCGAGCTGTGGGTCAAGGTCCGTTCCGGTTGGGCCGACGACGAAGCGCGTGTGCGCTCTTTCGGTTACGAGTGACATGTCTGCCCCCACGCTTGCCACTGCGTGTGCTGCGCTGCCTCCCGAGGGGGTGCGTTTTGCCTTGGGGCGGCCCGGCGGCAAAACGCTTGGCTGATTGAGGGCACATGGCAACTCGACGTATTGCCGACGAGCCAGCCTACGTGCTGCACCGCTACGACTGGAGCGAAACCAGCCTGATCCTGGAGGTTTTCACCCGCCAGCATGGCCGCGTGGCGCTGGCCGCCAAGGGTGTCAAGCGACCCACATCGAGCTTCCGACCGGTGCTGCTGCCGCTGCAGCCCTTGTCGATCACCTACGGCGGCGAGGGCGATGTGCGCACGCTCAAGGGCGCCGAATGGGTGGGCGGGCATGTCATGCCCACCGGCGAGGCGCTGCTGTCGGGCTACTACCTCAACGAACTGCTCATGCGCCTGCTGGCACGCGACGACCCGCACCCGGTCCTGTTCGACGTGTACGCTGCCACGGTGCGCCTGCTCGCCAGTGGCGAGCCTGAGGCGCTGCAATGGGCCTTGCGGGGCTTTGAGCTGCTGCTCTTGCGTGAGCTGGGTTTCCTGCCTTCGCTCGATGTGCAGACCCTGAGCCTGCAACCTTTGAAATCCGAAGACCGCTACGCCCTGGTGCCCGAAGCTGGCCTGCAGTGGGTGCCGCCCGAAGAGCGTCAGGCGCTGACGGGCGCCCAGTGGCAGGCCTTGCAAAAAGCTCTGGATGACCCGGTGCCTTTTGCTGCCTTGCTGCGCGAATGTGCCGACCTGCTCGGTCTGCTGCAGCGGCCCTTGCGGCATTTGCTCAACTACCATTGCGGGGTCGGGGCCTTCCGCACCCGCCAGATGATGCTGGACATCCAAAGCTTATGAGTGCTGCACATTTCAACGGTTCTTCCGCCCGCGTGGCGCTCTCTGTCAACGTCAACAAGGTCGCACTGCTGCGCAACTCCCGCCACCTGGGCATCCCCAGTGTGACGCGCGCAGCCCAGCTTTGCCTGCAGGCCGGAGCGCAGGGCATCACCATCCACCCGCGCCCGGACGAGCGCCACATCCGCGCCAGCGACGTGGACGAGCTGGCCGCGCTGATGAAGGCCTGGCCCGACCGCGAGTTCAACATCGAAGGCAACCCCTTCCATAACCTCATGGCGCATGTGCGTGCCGTGCGGCCGCACCAGGTGACCTTTGTGCCCGACAGCGAAGGCCAGTTCACCAGCGACCATGGCTGGACTTTCCCGCAGGACGCCGAACGCCTCAAGCCGCTGATCGATGAATGCAAGGCGCTGGGTGTGCGGGTGAGCCTGTTCATGGACCCATTACCCGAGCAGATGGCTGCAGCCCGCGCCGTGGGGGCCGACCGGGTTGAGCTCTATACCGAGCCCTATGCGGCGTCCTGGGGCACCCCCGCCAACGCCGCCCAGCTGCAGCGCTACGCCGCTGCTGCCCAGGCCGCACTGGACGTGGGCCTGGGCCTGAACGCCGGCCACGACCTCAACCGGGACAACCTGCCCGCCTTCGTCAAAGCCGTGCCCGGCTTGCAGGAAGTCTCGATCGGCCACGCGCTGATCGGTGACGCGCTCGAGCTGGGCTATGCCGCCACGGTGCAGGCCTACCTGGATTGCCTGAAAAAATGATCTACGGCATCGGCACTGACATCTGCGACATCCGCCGCATCCGCGCCAGCCTGGACAAGCACGGCGAGCGATTTGCCGCCAAGGTCCTCAGCGAAGGCGAGATGGCGACCTGGAAGGCCCGTACCGTCCGCTGGCCCGAGCGCGGCGTGCGCTACCTCGCCACCCGTTTTTCGGCCAAGGAGGCCTTCAGCAAGGCCGTGGGTCTGGGCATGCGCATGCCCATGACCTGGCGCCTGTGCGAAGTCGCCAAGCTGCCCAGCGGCCAGCCCGTGATCGTGCTGCACGGCGAGCTTAAGGACTGGTTCGAGGCCAAGGGCCTGAAAGCCCACATCAGTGTCACCGACGAAAGCGAATACGCGGCCAGTTTCTGCGTAGTGGAAACCGCATGAAAGATGCTCCTCGCCGCACTTGAATCCTTCAATCACCGGCACCATGTGATGGTGTCGTTCCCGCGAAAGCGGGAATCCATGGATGCCCGATCCCGTCGGGCATGACAGGCCCACCATGACCTTACACGCCCCCCTCATCCTCGACATCGCCGGCACCAGCCTGACCGACGTGGACCGCCGCCGCCTTGCGCACCCGCTCACCGGCGGCATCATCCTGTTTGGCCGCAACTGGCAAAGCCGCGCCCAGCTCGGCGCGCTGTGTGCCGATATCAAAAGCATCCGCCCCGACCTGCTGATCGCGGTCGACCACGAAGGCGGACGCGTGCAGCGCTTTCGCACCGACGGCTTCACCCACCTGCCGCCCATGCGCGCCCTGGGCGAGCTGTGGTTCAAGGACGACAAAGGCCTGCCCGGCAGCGGTGCCCTCAAGGCCTGCGAAGCCGCGACATCGGCCGGCTTTGTGCTGGCCAGCGAGCTGCGCGCCTGCGGGGTCGATTTCAGCTTCACGCCCGTCCTCGATCTGGACCATGTGGATGATGCCCCCACGCAAGGGCATGCCCTTGCTGCCCCCCGAGGGGGCTCGGGAAGCTTGGGGCGGCCCGGCGCCTCCCGCAGCGGCGTGATCGGCGATCGTGCCTTCGCCCGCGACCCGCGCATCGTCACCCTGCTGGCCCGCAGCCTGATGCAAGGCCTGCTGCAGGCCGGCATGGCCAACTGTGGCAAGCACTTCCCGGGGCATGGCGCCGTCAGGGCCGACTCGCATGTCGCGCTGCCGGTGGACAAGCGCAGCCTCAAGGCCATTCTGGCCGACGACGCCTTGCCCTACACCTGGCTGGGCAGTGTGCTGACAGCGGTGATGCCCGCGCATGTCATCTACAGCAAGGTAGATGAACGTCCAGCCGGGTTTTCCTCGCGCTGGATTCAGGACATCCTGCGCGGCCAGCTGGG
>JACCDG011667915.1_pt1 | contig 14338 bp, 18 predicted proteins | sample 7442471 | NCBI WGS metagenome assembly JACCDG01 (sample SAMN15323444, study PRJNA562643) | freshwater metagenome | isolation source: river surface water | place: USA:Blue River Watershed | collected 2017-08-17
TCATAGGCCAGTAGTACAAAACGTTACTTTCATTACTAATTGTTTGCGTGTAATTTGCGTTAGTAGCCACATAACTGATTGAACTAGGATTGGAAAGACTTCCGTTATTGGTAACAGAAATCGTTTTTGTTCCCGTGGATGCAGCAGTATAGGTAAAGGTTGCGGTAGGTGTTCCGGATGAAATAGCTACGCTGGTAGGTGTAAAAGTACCGCCCCCACTTGAATCGCTCGGCGTTACTGTGACGGTTCCTGAAATAACCCCATCCGCCGCAACCGTAAAATTAGTGGATGTAAGCCCTGCATAACCACTGGTTGGACCAGAAAGCGTAACTGCAGTTGCGAGACTGGTTACTACATAACTGATTGAACTCGGATTCGTTAAACCCGCATCGTTAGTTACAGAAATAGTTTTCGTCCCATTAGATGCCGGAGTGTAGGTAAAAGTTGCCGTTGGCGTTCCAGATGAAAGAGTTACCGTGGTAGGCGTAAAGGTTCCCCCTTGCCCGCCATCACTGGGGGTCACTATGGTACTTGTAGAAAAAGTTCCGTTTCCTCCAACCGTAAAATTAGTGGACGCAGCTCCGTTAAGTCCTGAAGTCGGGCCGGTCAACGTCACCGCGGAAGCAAGACTTAACAGATCAGAGTGAGCCGTAATACGGGCAGCACTCAAATTACTGTAGATCGCCAAATGCTGCATTTTACCTTCGGTGAAATTACCCGTTCCAGCACGACTCATTAAATACGTAACCAGGTTCCCAAACGTGTTTGTACTGTTGGTATTTAATACATACGTTCCGCTTTGTAACACACCATCGATATATAAACTTGCCTCATTTGTGGAAAGGCTTTTATCATACACAGCCGCCACATGATGCCAAACACCAGCAGTAGGCCGGGTATACGTCGCGAGACTGTAACCTGCGTTACCGTGAAGAGCATTATTTGAAAGGGCCGTTACGCCGTCTGTACCGCCGTCAATAGAAAAAAAGAATGATTCAATCGAACCAACAACACTTGTGCCGAACTCCCAAATATTTCGAGCAGCGGTTGTATACGTCGGAACATAGATAACTGCTTCGACAACTACTTTGTTATATGCCGTAAGATTCAAAGAAGCAGCAGTGAAAGCATAGTCATTGATACCGTCAAATGAAACCGCTGTTCCATCGATTTTTCCCGTCGCACCCAAAACTGCCCCACCGGAAACGGTAATGGCTGTTGATCCGACTGCAGCAGTCAGCGACGTTCCAGATGTCTGATCCATTGGCCAATAATAGAGCAAGTTGCTTTCGGCTTGAATGGTGTCTCGATATGCAGCAAAAGTATTCTGAGAGAATACTGTGCAAACGATAAAAGCTATTAAAATAAGGAGAATTCGTTTGAGATTCATATATTGAGACCTCATTATAGCTTAAAAATGTCTTTACTCCTAATTAGATGTCGTGCACACAATACCAATACACGGAGGGTATTTGACATACTAAAAAGCCCTCATTATGAGGGCTTTTTATATCGAGAGAAAAGCTTATTTAGCAGCTTCAGCTGACTTGAACGGCACCCCGATCAACTCAAAGAATTTTGTAGCTTCTTTTTTGTTTTTCGCAGTTGTAACGATTGTTACAGCCAGTCCGAAGATGTCTTTCAATTCTTCATCTCCAGTCTCAGGAAAGATGCTGTGCTCTTTCACTGGGATAGTGATGTTTCCGATGTCGTCTACGATTCGTCGCTCGAGACCGCGGAAGTCCTTTGTTCGAGGAAGCGCGATGTTGAGCAATTTGTCGAGGAAAGAATACATACGAGTATTTCGGAGCGTGACTGCTACGCCGATAGCGTCGCCTGCACGGACCTTGAAGCTCGCGACTGATTTCTTTGCCTTGCGAAGAGTTGGCTTCTGGCCAGTGATCTTTGCGAGACGATCAAGAATAAAGTCGTTGCGGTTCTTATCCTTCTTGATAGCGCTTCCAGTTCCAACTGATATTACTACCTTCTGGATCTTTGGAGCAGCCATCTTGTTTTTGTAACCAAACTCACCTTTCATTGATGAGATTGATTCCTCTGCTTTGTCTTTGACTGATTTCATATAAGTTTACTTAAGTTCCTGTCCGCTCTTTTGAGCAACACGAACTTTCTTACCTGCAACGACCTTTTTCTGTACGCGTGAACCCTTACCTCCTTTCGGATCTATAGGTGATACGTTTGAGATGTGGATTGAACGGGTTACGTCAATGATTTCACCCTTGCCTCCTGTTGACCGCGCGCGCTGGTGTTTCTTCCAGATGTTTACGCCTTCAACGAGAACTCGGTTCTTGTCAGTCAAAACCTTTGCGATTTTGCCTTTTGCTCCCTTGTCTTTTCCTGAGAGCACTACTACGCTGTCTCCTTTTTTGATATGCATAAATATTAAAGCACTTCAGGTGCAAGTGAAATTATCTTCTGATAACCAGCCTCACCAACTTCACGTGGGATCGGACCAAAGATGCGACCTGCTTTTGGTTCTGGCTTTTCCTTGTCGAGGATCACAACCGCGTTGTCATCGAATCGGATGTATGAACCGTCTTTTCGGCGGTATGCATCTCGGACTCGAACAACGACTGCGCGGTGGACATCTTTCTTTTTGACAGCCTTTCGTGGTTCAGCGACCTTAATTGAAATAATGACGAGGTCTCCGATTGAAGCGTAACGTCGCTTTGAGCCTTTCAAAACCTTGAAGACTTTACCAACTTTACCTCCGGCGTTGTCAGTGATCTTTACTACTGTTCCATCTTGAATCATATAATTTCTGAGCTAGTAGGTTGCAATTATGCAGCCTTGCCAACTACGATGAATGTTTTATCTTTAGAGATCGGACGAGTCTCCATTATTTCGACCTTGTCGCCTGTCTTGTATGCGTTCTCTTCGTCATGCGCTTTGTACTTTTTTGAGATTGTGTAGTACTTCTGGTATTTTTCGTGCTTGACGTATCGGTCAACTTTGACGACGACAGTCTTGTCCATCTTGTCAGAAGTGATGACACCCGCGAGAACTTTTCCTTTCGGAGCAGCCGGTGCAGTTTCCTGCTTTGCTGCTTTTGCTTTCTTTGTTGTTGCTGCTTTCATGATTATTGTGCTGCGCGAGTCGCAAGTTCTGTCTTGAGCTGCGCGATTAATTTTTTAGAAGTACGACCTGCTTTGACATCTTTTTGGCGTGTCATTCCTTCTGCGAATCGGAATCCTCGAATGTTTTCCATTTCGGTTGCGAGCATAGTTGCGAGCTCTTCAGTAGTCTTGTCTTTGAGAGTTGCTTTTTGTGTTTTCATAACGGTTATGCTCGGCTAACGATTTTGGTTTTGACCGGGAGTTTTGTTCCTGCCTTTCGGAGAGCTTCCTTTGCGATGACTGCATCTACGCCGTCAACTTCAAAGATAATGCGTCCTGGGCGAACTTCGAAGCAGTATGAATCTGGATCACCTTTTCCTTTTCCCATACCTACTTCAGCTGCTTTTCGAGTAACTGGTCGGTCTGGGAAGACACGAATCCATACTTTGCCGGCCTTAGTGAGGTGGCGAGTCATGGCCTTTCGAGCTGATTCAAGCTGAGCTGACGTTACGCGATGGAGACCTTCAGACTTGAGTCCGAATCCGCCGAATGCGAGAGTCACGCCGCGTGTATCTGGCTTTGAAAGTTTGGCATCGCTCTTGCGATTCGTCTGCCACTTGCGGTGTTTTACTTTTTTAGGGAGTAACATATATATAATCTATGTAATATTAATTATTTGCCCTGTTGCTTCGCAGCATCAGCAAATACTATTCCTCGGTTGATCCAGACCTTGATACCGATGTCTCCGTATGGCAAGTGCGCTCGTTCTCGTGCGAAATCGATGTCGGCTCGGAATGTCTGAAGTGGGATTGATCCACGCTTCAATTCTTCTGAACGTGCGATTTCAGCACCGCCGAGACGGCCGCCGATAACGATACGTGCTCCTTCTACTCCACGAACGCCCATGATCTTTTCGATTGTCTGTTTGATGACACGTCGGTAAGGCATACGCTTTTCCAAACCTTCAGCAACTGCAAATGCAACCAATCGTGCATCAGCGTCTGGGTTGGTAACCTCAACGATATCGATCTTAAGTTCTTCAGGCATGCGAAGTTTCTTCGTTGTGATGAACTTAGTGATGTCATTCTTGAGTTTGAGAGTTCCTTCGCCTGATCGTCCGATCAAAACGCCTGGGCGTGATGTGCGGAAGATGATGCGAGTTGATTTCTGGTTTCGTTCGATTTCAATCGAAGAAACGTATGAACCACGGAGTTTCTTGTCGAGGTATTCGCGCAAGAGAACGTCTGTTTTCAAATTGTCCTGATACTTCTTGTCGCCTGCAAACCAGCGTGACTTCCAGTCGCGAAGCATGATGAGACGGTGTGCATATGGATGAACTATTTTTGACATATATGTTTAGATAATTACTTTGTTACTGCTGTCTTCTTCGCGACCTTTGTTTTTGGAGCTGCTTTCTTTGCTGCGACTGGCTTTGCTGCTGCTTTGACTGCAGTCTTTCGGACTGGAGCTGGCTTTGGCAATCCTTTTCGGTGTTTTGGTGCTTTTTCTACCTTTTCAGCAAGCACAATCATAACGTGTGAGCCACGCTTATTGATGCTTGATGCTCGTCCGAATGCACGAGGCATTGAACGGTGGAGGACAATTCCTTTGTCCACACGCATTTCCTTGATAACAAGGTTTTCTGCTGAGAGACCATTCTGGTTGACTGCGTTTGCAACTGCTGAAGCCAAAAGCTTCTCGAGCGGAGCTGCCGCGCGCTTTACCATAAACTTGAGTTCCATTTCTGCTTCCTTAACGCTTTTGCCAACGAGTGATTTTGCAACCAATCGGACTTTACGTGGAGCTTGTCGATAATTTGAGAGTAATGCTTTCATAGTATGGACTTTTATTTCTTCTTATCAGCTGGAGCGGATTTTGCTGCCTGAGCTGCTGAGATTTCGGCCTCTTTCTTCTTTGCTTCAAGTTCTTTCTGCATCTTACCTCCGTGTTTTGTAAACTTGCGAGTCAAAGAGAATTCTCCGAGTCTGTGTCCGACCATATCTTCTGTAACGAGAACTTCTACGTGTATCTTGCCGTTGTGAACGCCAAAGATGAATCCCACCATTTCTGGTGCGATCTGTGATGCGCGGGACCATGTTTTGATGACGCCAGTCTTTTGCGGCTCTTTGCCGGCAATTTTCTTGAGCAGGCGCTCATCGACATACATCCCCTTTTTGAGTGATCGTGTCATGTGTTTTAAGCGAACAGTAGTAAGGCTTAATTGCCTTCTGTCCGGTTATTAAAGCAAGAAATGTAATGGTTTTCTTGCCAAGTTAACAAATAATAATTAACCAGTCCTAGGAAACCTATGATAAACCATAGAATTTGAGACTAATTAAAAGGGCCCTTTCGAGGAGCCACTTCCGCCAGATTAGCAGGGAAAGTGGGAAATGTCAACTAAAACCTTGATTTTATTGACGAAAAGGTGGTTTGTGGTAAGGTAAGAGGTATTTCTTCATTAAAACCAGAATATGGAACAAAAACAACGTAAAGACCTCATTGAAAAAATTTTCAAACGAGGCATTGTTGGAACCAATTTTCTTAAACCTATCACCTTTAAGTCACGTATTCGCTCGTGGATATACTGCGACTGGCGGAAGGCCTGCGGCTACCCTGATTTAATGGATGATATAAAAAATGGGCTTACAGAGATTGTAAGAACTGCTCCCATTACAGCTGATGCAGTATTTGGAGTAGCCACCGGTGCTATTCCGCACGCTACACTTCTTGCGCAGCACTTAAAGCTGCCATTTGGCTATGTGCGCCCTGATGCCAAAGCAAAAAATTACGGCTTAGGCAAAAGAGTAGAAGGCACTGATGTAAAAGGCAAAGTAGTATTATTGGTAGAAGACTTAAACTCAACAGCAACCAGCATGATAGAAAATGCTGCCATCTTAAAAGAAGAAGGCGCTGCCGAAGTTATTCTGTTATCAATATTTACTTACAACATGGCAGAAGCAAATGCAAATATTGAGAATTCCGGCTTACGGTACTACTCATTGCTAAGCATTAATGACTTATTGCCTTACTTGAAGGAACAATTAGATACAGATCAATTTATATCTGCAACTGATTGGATACAAGACCCACGCGAATGGTTTGATAAATACAAAACCACATTTGATTTTGGATTCTTAACTACATTGCGCAAATCGGCACGACAAGCCGGTAATATTGCATGCATGGGCTTGGATCCTTTATTCGAAGCATTACCTGCGGAATTTAAACAACAAGGCCTACCGGGAATTTACGAGTTTTACAGAACACTGTTCGCAGGAATGAGAAATGCGAATTTATCACCGGCAATGTTTAAACCTAATGAAGGATTCTTTTCATCTGAAGACACAGGATGGAACGGCAACTTTGCGGGAAGCCATACGCTCAGTAAGGTAAACGAACTGGTTCGCGAATATTTTCCCGGCATTCCTCTTAATATTGATGCTAAGCGCGGTGATATCGGCAAATCATCTGCCAACTATGCAAAAGAATACTTTGATGGTTGGAAATCTGACGCTTTAACAATTCACGGCTACATGGGAAAAGATTCTGTTGCGCCTTTTATTAAATATTGCTCAGCCGAAAAAGGCAATGGTGCGTATGCATTAGATAGAACGTCAAACCCTGGCAGCAGTGATTTTCAAAGCCTGTTAGTAGAGGGCAAACCATTGTATGAAATCGTTGGCGGCAAAATTATTGAATGGGGCGCAGGCGCTTACGGTTTGGGGGCAGTAGTAGGAGCAACTTCTATCGAAGAACTTTCGGCTTTGGCTAAAAAGTTTGCCGGTAAAGATGTTCCATTACTCATTCCAGGCGTTGGCGACCAAGGGGGTAAGGCACCAGATGTAATGCATGCGTTACACATGGCGAATTATGAAATAGAATTGGCGCGCATCAATAGCTCGTCAAAACTAACACACCCTTGGGGCACAAACGAAGCACCGAGTAACTGGCAGGAACTTTGTTTAAACAATATTCAACTGTTATGCCATGAAACAAACATCGCGGCATAAATGATGCCAAGATTAATTTAAAGGATAGCGGGCGGAGATCAAAATCTCTTCCCGTTTTTTTATTTAAGGTAAAATTGACTTTTGTTTTAATTATTGTAAGTTAAGAGCAATTCGATATCGAAGTTACTTAAAATGATAGCTATGATACATACCTTACAGGCAGTGGCCGGCTATCCTTTTAAGGAACAGCATGGCCTTCCGCATTACGATAAAGCAGATTTCAGCACATATATGGTGAACGAAAACAGAAAAGGCGTCTTCATTACCTCAAATAGTCACATAAAAAAACTTATTATCCCAAACCTTGGAAGATGTTTTGGAATTGCCCTGCATTTTGTGCCTATTGGAACACCACTAAAGGGTGATTTAGATAAGATAGCTGCTTTCCATTCTCGACCCACAAAAGACCCTAATTGCAGAAATGAACGAAGGGAAATATTATCTTCGCTGGTTCAAAAAAGTCTGACCGCTCGATTTAAGCTAAAAAGTGCCTATTTTACCGGTGGACAAATTGACACTAGGGAAAATAGACTCCTCTATAGATATTCTTACGAGGATCTTCTAGAATCCTTGCATGAAAAGGCTTGCGAAAAAACAGCAATTTTCCATCTACCGCCTGCAGCAGATACGCAATGCTCAAAGCTAATTGCTACACAAACAGAAATTATTATGGTTCGTTCTAATATCATAGGACAACTTTCTTACATTTCTCAAAAATTTTAGAGAAGGAAGCCACAAGCTTCCTTTTTTCTTTTCCTTACAAAAACCCCTCTTTTTTGCTATAGTCATCCATATGACACCTAAGGGAATAAAGCCGAAAGCCTTTCATTTTAAAGGCTATAAGTACAATCCAACAAAACTTGAAGCCACGTTCAAGTACCAGATCGAGTTTTCAAATCGAGAGCCGTTGGACTTTACTGAGACTATTATTCTCCCAACAAAACCTACCAACAAGCTCACTCCAAAAGCTTTGGCGAAATTCCTTGAACCGCTTCACATTATATTGGGCATCAGCTACTACAAACTCTATTGCCCTTCCAAAGTCACTCTTCCGTTCGAGCTATCGAAAGAACAGGCAGAATTTTGGAATACTGTATATAAAAAGGGGTTGGGAGAATTCACCTACCGCAACAATCTTGATCCAGAAAAGCTCGCAAAATTCCCTCATTCAAAAATAATCACAACTCCAATTGAAGTGTCAGTTACTGATAGCGCCCTCCTTGGCATTGGCGGAGGAAAAGATTCAATCGTTGCTGTAGAAGTATTAAAAGAAATGCCTTCTCTTTCTGTTTCATCATTTCTCCTTGAAACCCAAAAGGGAGATCCGGTAGCTGAGCAAGTTATTCAACTCATCGGAAACCCTTCCCTTTCCATCAAGCGAATCATCGACCCAAAACTGTTTGAACGTTTTGAAGGCTCATACAACGGACATATTCCAATCTCAGCTATTTTTGCTTTTGTCGGACTTTTTTCAGCTGCACTCTATGGCCACAAGTATGTCATCGTCGGAAACGAAGCAAGCAGTAACTTTGGCAATATCACGTACAAAGGCGAAACGATCAATCACCAGTGGAGCAAGTCTGCTGAATTTGAATCGATGCTTCAAGGCTATACCCGCTCCTTCATCACTTCAGACATTACTTATTTCTCGCTTCTCCGAAACTATTATGAAATCCGCATTGCACGAATGTTTTCAGAACATAAGAAATATTTTAAGCACTTCTCAAGTTGTAACCGCAACTTCAAGGTATTTTACGAGCGTACAACAAGCCTCTGGTGCGGAGAATGCCCTAAGTGCGCATTCGTGTTTTTAATCCTTGCTCCTTTCATTCCAAAACAAGAACTTATCGCAATGTTCGGAAAGAACCTACTCGACGATGACACTCTCGTTCCGCTTATGGGTGATATTCTAGGGTTTGGAAAACTAAAACCTTTTGATTGTGTTGGGACGTTTGAAGAAGCTCAGGCTGCCTTGTATTTGGTCCGCGATTCATATGCAGATTCAATCTCAGTGAAGACATTCATCAAAAAAATAAAGAAGGGTGAGGCCACCGTAGAAAAAGTACTTCGCACTGTTCCCGCTTCAACCATTCCTACCCCTTTCCGATTTCTCGGCATTAAAAATGTCGCAATCATTGGTTACGGAAAAGAAGGAAAAATCACTGAAGAATATCTCAAGCTGAAGTATCCAAATCTCAAGATCGGCATTCTCGATGAAAGCACCGACAAGAATTATTTGAAGAAGCAGAATGAATATGACTTTGCAATTAAGACTCCGGGAATTCCAAAAGAAAAAATAACCATCCCCTATACAACAGCAACAAACATTTTCTTTTCATCAATCAGGAATCCTACTATTGGCATCACCGGATCAAAAGGAAAGAGCACGACAACTAGCCTTGTGTACGAAATGATTAAGGCTTCCGGTAAAAAAGTCCGTCTCTTGGGAAACATTGGAAACCCAATGCTTGCAGTCCTGCTTGAGAAAAACATCGATCCGAAAGAAATTTTCGTTATCGAGCTTTCAAGCTACATGCTTGATGATATTCAGTATTCACCAAACGTTGCCCTTCTTCTTAACCTCTTTCCTGAGCACATGAATTACCATGGAAGTATTGAGAAGTATTATGCTGCAAAGCGAAATATCTTCAAATTCCAAAAGTCTTCCGACAAAGCATTTGTTGCGCCCTTTACAGCAAAGATCCCTGTTGCTGACAAAGACATTCCCCTCTTGGGAGAACACAATAAAACTGATATTCGTGCAGCTATAACAGCAGCAAAAACCTTCGGCGTACAAGATGCTGCTATTAAGAAAGCGATCAAAAGTTTCAAGCCACTTCCGCACCGATTAGAACTTGTCGGAACTTTCAATGGAATTACCTTTTATGATGACGCAATTTCAACCACGCCAGAATCAACTATCATGGCAATCAAAAGCCTCAAGAAAGTAGACACTATTTTCCTCGGAGGAACTGACCGTGGCTACGACTTTACCGAACTCGAAAAAATCGTCAAAAAATACAAAATCAAAAACGTCGTCCTCTTCCCTGACAGTGGAAAGCGAATCTTTAAATCTGAAAAAGGATTGAACGTACTGTATACAAAAAGCATGGAAGCTGCTGTGGCCTTCGCTTTTAAAAACACAAAAGCAGACACTATTTGCCTGCTCTCAACTGCTTCACCTTCCTATTCAGTTTGGAAAAACTTCGAAGCAAAAGGAAATGAATTCCAAGAATTCGTTCGAGGCTTTTCTACTTCAAAAACAAAATAATCTTCGGAACAAAAACAATGCATCCGATGACGATTGCAGATATCGCTGAAAGGAGAACGGCTCCTGCAGCAACGTCTTTAGTATCTCGTGCGAACGGGTGTTCTTCTGGGCTCGTGAGGTCAATATCAAATTCAATGGCTGTATTGAATGCTTCAGCGAGGATAACAATTGAAATCGCTAACACGATAGCCAGCCACTCTCCTTCTGAGATATGGAGAAAAAAACCAAGGAACACTGCAACAGCTCCCGCAAGCAAATGCAGCCACATGTTGTGCTGAGTCTTAATCAAGATAAAAATGCCTCTAATTGCGTGCTGGAAGCTCTTACCTCGCTTTACTACGCTGAATGCTTCGAGCTCTTTTGCTGGTTCATCAAACATACGGTAAGTATAGACCCGTTCCCCATTTTTGTCACCCAAAAGAAAAGCCCCGCAAAAATGCAGGGCTCTTTGTATGTTATCGATATGTGTATTGGATGTTTAATATAAAAATTAAAAAGCCCAATTGGACTGTCTTTCGTTCAGCTTGATTGCTGATTTTGTAGTTAGCAATAAAAATATTAGGTATATTCCTGTCCCCAAAATACTTCCGAGCGCTGGCCACTGATCCCAACTATTGCCAAAAGCGCTTGTATAGGCAAATGGAATAAAGAAGAGCGGCAAAGAACACATGATAGCTGCAAACCATATCGGCTGATGGCGCGAAAATGGAATATCGTTCATCTTACTTAATAGAAAATGTGTGAGGAAAAATGCAGCGATAGCAGCTCCGATTGCAACATACCAGCGGTATTCAGAATCCATCGGTATTGTGCCTGACATGAATAAATCAGGAAACCAAAGCAGATTGCAAAGCGCTACAATTGAATAAGCAGTAAAGGCAAGTAATTTTGTTTTCATAGTAACAAAAGGATTTAGAGGTAAATGAATGAATTACACAAAGACTACTCCTCTTTCAGCAAAATGTCGAGGGTCAACAAAAAGAACCTGCTTGCAGGCAGGTTCTTTTTTCGCACTTCTCTCTTTTTTGTTTGATTAAGATTCCTTTCGCTTCTTTCCAGTGACTCGGCGTGAGACGATGAAAGTGTTTGAGTATTTCTTTGGAGTACGAGTCTTTCGTCCACCAGTTACTTTACCCCACAATGTCTTCGGTCGTCGCAATCCGCGTCCTTGTCGTCCTTCACCTCCACCGTATGGGTGGTCAACTGGGTTCATCACTGATCCACGAACAGTTGGGCGAATACCCTTCCATCGTGAGCGACCAGCTTTACCGTAGTTTCGAAGTTTGTTCTCGTCGTTTGATACTTCGCCGATTGTAGCCCAGCAAAGCTCAGAAACTTTTCGAACTTCAGATGATGGCATCTTCAAGTTTGTATATCCATCAGCGTTAGCTACAACTTGGATGAATGTTCCAGCACCACGTGAGAGCTTAGCTCCACCGTTTTGCTTGAGTTCAACGTTGTAGACAAACATACCGACAGGAATGTACTTGAGTGGAAGTCGATTTCCCGGCTTGAGAGCTGCCTTTTCAGAAACGATGAATTCGTCTCCGACGCGAGTTGTCTTTGAGGCAATCACGTAGCGCTTCTCTCCGTCAGCGTACACCGCAAGAGCGATGAATGCTGTTCGGTTTGGATCGTATTCAACAGAAGCGATCTTCGCAGGAATTTCTTTCTTGTTGTACAAGAAATCAATTTCACGATAGACACGCTTGTTACCTCCACCTTTGTGGCGAGTAGTTATGCGTCCCTGGTTGTTGCGTCCAACTGAACGCTTAGTACCTTTTGTAAGGGCCTTTTCAACCTTGTGGCCGGATAGCTTTTCTTTGTAATTAACAGTCTGCAATTGGCGTCGTGACGCGCTTGTAGGTTTGTAGGTTTTCATATTACATCAACTCTATCTTATCGCCCTTTTTCAGGAACACATACGCTTTTCGACCGCCAGCGGTTACTCCGCGCTTTCCGCGAACAAATACTTTCCGCGCTCGGATCTTCATAACGTTAACCTTGAGAGGTGTAACTTTATAAAGCTTAATGATCGCTTCTTTTACCTGTGTCTTAGATGCGTTTGGAGTGATATCAAATGTATACACATTTCCTTCAGCAACTTTCGTTGCCTTTTCAGTGATGCGAGGTCGCACGATTACTGATGACACATCTTTTGTGTACACAGCGCTCTTTGCAACTGCTCCTTCTGATTTCTCAGCCGGCGCAACTTTCTTCGCAGTTACTGCTTTTTTCACAGTAGTTTTCTTTGTAGTAGCCATAAAGATTATTTAGCAAGACGTGACAAAAGGAGATCAAAAGATTTCTTTGTGTCTGTCATTACCAAGTATTTGCTGCTCAAAAGTTCGACCGGATTGATGTCTTTGACGTATGTAGTAGCGAGCTGAGGAAGGTTCTTGATAGCGCGCAATGTTGATGCATTCTTTTCAGGGAGTGCAACCAACGCTGTCTGCTTCTTTCCTTTCAAACGTTCGAAGCCTTTGATAGCTCCCAATGTCTGAAATGCCTTTGCAGCATCCTTTGTCTTTGCTGTCTTGAAATCAAGAGAATCAACGAAGAGAATGTGTCCTTCTTTCTGTTTCTGTGAGAGAACCATGAAGAGGGCTTTTGCACGCATCTTTTTGTTAATCTTTTTCTTGTAGTTCTTTTCAGCAAGAGGTCCGTGTGTTACGCCTCCACCTTTCCAGATTGGAGAACGTGATGAACCGTGACGTGAACGTCCAGTACCCTTCTGCTTCCACGGCTTTCGTCCTCCACCACGGACTTCTCCGCGGCCTTTGGTGTCAGCTGTACCAGCGCGAGCGTTGGACATCATCGAAGTAACCACTTGGTGTACAAGGTCGGAATTGAAAGTGAGACCGAAGATTTCCTGTGGGAGATCTACTGTTCCAACTTCCTTGCCGGCGAGGCTGTACAATTTTGAGTCAGTAGCAATTGCCACCTTCTCCTTCTTAACTGCAACTTTTTTAGGAGCTGCTGCTTTCTTTGTAGTTTTTGTAGTAGCCATATATTAACCGACAATTGAGACAACCGTACCACGGCGTCCTGGAATTGCTCCTTTAACAACTAAGAGGTTATTCGTTGTATCGACGTCAACGATCTTAAGATTCTGAACTGTGATGATATCACCACCAGTTCGTCCTGCCATGCGCATTCCTTTCGGAACACGTGTTCGGAGACCTCCACCGATTGATCCTGGTTCGCGTTCAGAGTGTTTCTGACCGTGAGTTCGTGGACCTCCGTGGAAGCCGTGACGCTTGACCACACCCTGGAAACCTTTACCTTTTGAGGTACCGGTTACTCGAACTGTGTCGCCTGGCTGGAATTGTGAAAGTTCGATAACATCGCCGACTTTAAATTCAGGCAATGTACCTGTCTTTGAACGGTATTCCTTGAGGTATCGGAATTGTCCGAGTTCCTTCATGTGACCGAGACGAGCTTTGGTCATGCGTTCTTTCTTTTGTTCGCCGAAACCTACTTGAACGGCATCGTAGCCTTCTTTCGCTTTCGTTTTTACCTGTGTAACTGTGGCAGGGCCTGTTGCGATAACAGTTGATGGTACTACTTTACCGTCTGCGGTAAAGTACTGGATCATCTCCACTTTTGTTCCAATAACGAATTTCATATAAGTTCTCGCGCTCTGCTATATGTTTTACAACATTTTCACATCAACATCGACTCCAGAAGGGAGTGAGAGGTTGGTAAGCGCTTCAATGGTCTTTTGATTAGGATTAACTATGTCGATTACACGCTTGTGTATTCGGATTTCAAACTGTTCACGAGTATTTTTGTAGATGAATGATGAGCGATTGACAGTATATTTTTTGATTTCTGTCGGCATCGGAATCGGACCGAGGACAACTGCATCATAACGAGCAGCTGTATCCATGATCTGTTTTACCGAAGCATCGAGAATTTTGTTCTCATATGCTCGGACACGAATGCGCAATTTCACTACACCTTCCTCTTTGCTCTTTGCA
>JACCDG010274593.1_pt1 | contig 14331 bp, 19 predicted proteins | sample 7442471 | NCBI WGS metagenome assembly JACCDG01 (sample SAMN15323444, study PRJNA562643) | freshwater metagenome | isolation source: river surface water | place: USA:Blue River Watershed | collected 2017-08-17
ACGATGGCGCGTGAGTCGGCGGACAGAGCGATGGCCGCCGCGAGAGAGCGTGGCGAATGCGGGGCGTGCGGTTATGCGCCCTGCGCGTGTGACCAATCATGAGTTCGTGCAGAGCAACGAATGCGAAGGATGCAGGTTCGATCCCTGCCCTGGTCCCTACGACGACCCGACAGCCCGCGCGACGGGCGGAGGAATTACATGGACGGCAGGCTATGCGACACATGCGCGAACACAAACTCCAAGATGCTCATCATCTGCGACGACTGCATTGACCGCGCAAATGACAAGATCGATGTGCTCAAGGCGCAGCTCACCGCCGTCAATGCCGAGCTTACGACGGCTCGCGAACTGATAGCACTGCAAGAGGAGCGCGCGCGCGATCTCGACGAGCGAGACGACGATGCGCGGCTCGTCTGCGAATGGGCCTCGACGGTGGCGCTGTCGTCAACGGACGTGCATACCGCAGCTCGACGCTACCTCACCGGCGAGCCTTCGAAGATCGCGACATGGGGCGCCGAGGTACAGCGCAAAGCGACTATCGCGGCGCTTGCCGAGCGTGACGCACTCCGCGCGCAGCTCGCGACCGTCACCGCCGAAGCTGAGCTCGCGCAACTCCGCGCCGAGCGGGATGCGGCGGTTGCAGAGGTTAACGGTCACGCATGGCGAAGAACCCATGCCGAGCGCGACGCCCTGCGCGCCGAGCGGGATGCGCTGCGAGCGCAACTGAATGAATGGCGCGTCGACAACGAAAGGCTCCGCGCGCAGCTCGCCGCATGCGTGAGAGATAACGAGAGTGGCCGCGAAGCGCTCGCCGCCGCTCGCAACGAAATGTTTGCCGCAGCGCGCGAGAGGGACAAGCTCGTCGGCGAGGCGAACGAAAGCCGCGACGCGATGATGGCAGAGCGCAACGCGTACGCCGCGGAGACGATCGAGATCCGCGAGCGCATCGCCGCCCTCGAAGCCACGGCCGCGGACGCGCGGACGTGCGCGGAGTGGGTGATGGCGTCAGGCGCGTATAGCGCAACATGGGACGCCGCCCGCCGCGTGCTCGGCCAGCTACCGACGCGGCCGGTGGTCGACCTCGACGACGTGCGGATGGTGTGCGAGGCCGCGCGCAACGGTTTCGCCGAGTACACGACGATCTCGATTACGGCTGTGCGCGTCCTCGCCTCGCTGGGCGTGAAGCCGTGAGTCCGTGCGCGCACGCGAACGTGAAGCCGGAGGCATGCGATCAGACGCTAGGCGTTGTCTGCATCGACTGCGATCGACTACTGGCTTGGTGTTGGCAGGAAAGGCACGTTCCCGAATCGCTCTGGAATCAAGCATGCAAAAACGACGCTGACGCCGAGCCATGCGAACAGAGCCGGGACACGGTATGCGCAATCTGCGACGAGCCCTGTGACGCGGCCGGAACTGAGGCGCGCCCATGACCATCGAAGACGGGCGGAGGAATTGAGATGATGAATGCGGATCTGGCAGTTGACGCATTGCGTGAAGAGCTTGAGATCGTTGAAGCCGAACGCGACGCCCTCCGGGCGAAGCTCGCGACCGTCGAAGCCGAACGCGACGCCGCCAAGATGACTAGCCCCGACGGCGTTGCTCGCGAGCGCGACGAGTCGATCGGCCTCATTCGCTGCGCTCTACAGCTCGACCTCGTGATCGGCGTCGCGTGCGACTCGATCGACTGCCACCACACGCGGTGCGCCATGCGGCGGCTCGTTGCGCGGCACGACGCGAGAGGAGGCAAATGAAAATGCGAAGCAGCTACGACGATTTTGCAGAGCTCGCACTGACAATCGTTCTCGGATTGCTGCTGCTGCTATTGGCGGTCGGTCTGCTTGGATCGACTGTCTTGCTGGGTATTTGGTTCGTTCAGCAAATCGGTGCGCTGTGACGTCCCCGAAAACGCCAGCGGTGCCGATCACCGACGAAGAGATCGAAGAGCTGGAGCGACCTCGAAACTTGCAGAAGCTGCATGACTTCGCCGTGGTCGAGTCGCTGCTACTGAGAGTGCGCGCCGACGCCGCCGAGATCGCACGCCTCCGTAGAACAGCGCAGGACTGGATCGAGCAGAACGGCGTGATCGCGATAAAGGTCACAGCAAACGATCCGATCGTTAGGCAGGCGCTTCGCGCAGACGTCCGCCTGCGCGACGTCAAGGATGCGGCGCGACTCCTATCCGACACCCTCGACGGCAACGGGCACGGGCTCTATCAGGTCGTCAACCACGGCCAATGGGAGACGACAAACAGGCCAGATGTCGACCAGGCTCGTGATCGTCTGCGTCGCGCGTTGGCCGCGCTCGAGGTGCTTTGATGGCGGCGCCGCTCACCGACGAAGAACTCGAACGCATCCAGTCGATCAATACGCTCTATATCGATTGTCACGGTCACACGACGATCGAGGATGACCTGTTGCGCGATGTGCTCCGCGCTTTTGACCCTCTCATTGCCAGAGTGCGCGCCGACGCCGCGAAGATCGCCGCTGCGGAGCGATTGATCAAGAACCCTTGCACCTACGACTGGCATCGCCTAGTCGTCGCGCTCGGGGGCGAATCGACATGGCATGAGCGCTGCGAGCACGGCGACGTCAAGACCGGGTGCGAAATCTGCTCACCGGAGACGCCGATCGAACTGACGCTGCGGATGCAGCGCAATCGCTATCGCGTAGAGGTCGACAAACTTGCCGCGAAGCTCGCAGAGCGGGACGCGGAGATCGCCAAACTGCGCGCGGAGGCGGCGGACCACCAGGCGTGGGCGAACTCGCCGCTGGGGGCGTTGCACGAGGAGGAGGCGTTCGCAGAGCTGCTCGCGGTCGTCGAGGCGGCGCGGGTGCTGAATGCGACGCTGCATGTCACGGAAGGCGGCCTCTACAAGATGGTCGACGTTGCGGACGACGTTGGCTGCTCGAACCTCGGCGGCACCAGTTACGAGGAGCACCCGGACGTCGAGGGCGCGATGGAGCGGATGACCGCTGCCCTGGCCGCGCTCGACGACAAGGGAGCGCCATGACGCCCCGCGTCCGTTGGTGCTGGTACTGCGGCCGTCATCTGCACGGGAATCACCACGTCGAGGACGTCTTCGACGGCGCGATGCGAATCGTGCACAAGGACTGCGCGAAGCTGCTTCGTGGCGAGCCGGCGGCGCCCGTGCTCCGCGACGACGAGCTACTCGAGGAAGACGCGAAGCTCGTCAGATGCCTCGACTGCGGTTTCACCTCGAACGTGCCTCGTGTCATCGACCGGCACGACTTCGGTCACACGGAGGAAAAGTGAGCCGCCAGCTGTGCGACTATGGCGCGCCGACGACGCGCAAACGGCTGTTCGTGATCGCGCGTTGCGATGGCGAGGCGATCGTGTGGCCCGAGCCGACGCACGGCGCCGGGCGCACGCCGTACCTCTCAGCCGCGACGTGCATCGACTGGTCAGATCTTGGGACGTCGATCTTCGATCGGCAGCGGCCGCTCGCCGAAAAGACGCTGCGGAGAATCGGTCGCGGGATGTATCGCTACGTGCTCGGCGCCGAAGAGCCGTTCGTGGTCCCGGTGAAGTCATGGGGCGGTGGCGGCAACGAACCACGCGCCATCACCGAGCCGTTGCGCACGATCACCGCCTCGAAGCGTGGCGAGTTCGCGCTCGTCGCGCCGACGCTAATCCAGCAAGGGTATGGCGAGCGCATCGGGCAAGCGCCGCGAACGCTCGACATCAAGCAGCCGCTCGGCACCGTCGTCGCCGGAGGATTGAAGCACGGGCTCGTCTCGGCATTCCTCGCGAAGCACTTCGGCGATCGATCGACTGGCGGATGGAACGGCGGCAGCTCGCTGCGCGCGCCGTTCGGCACGGTAACGACGCGCGACCATCACGCGCTTGTGTCCGCCGCGCATGACGGGAAGCGCGCCGAGCAGGTGCGCGCGTTCCTCGAGGCGTACCGCGGCGAGGAGCATGTTCCCCGGCGTGATGTCGCGATCGCCGACATCCTCATGCGCATGTTGTTCCCGCGCGAGCTCTACCGCGCGCAAGGGTTCCCCGACTCGTATCGGATCGACTTCGCGATCAACGGCGCGCCGCTGTCGAAGACCGCGCAAGTCCGGATGGTCGGCAACAGCGTGTCGCCGCCGATCGCTGCCGCGCTCGTGCGCGCGAACTGCGCCGCGGCGATCGCGAAGAGGAGCGTCGCATGAGCTCGCCGCCGTCCACGGTCCCGCAGTTCCTATCGGCGTTCCAGGTCGCGGCGCGCCTCGAGTGCAGCTATCACGCGGCGCTCAAGCACATGAGGGCCGTCGGAGTCTACAAGATCGGCGCGCTTGTCCGCGTCCGCGAGGACGAGTTACAAGCGTACTTGGACCAATGCCGCGAGCCCGACAAGCCCGCATCTATCAGCGCCCCGGTCGCGCGGGGTGGTACTGCGACCTCGACGGCGCCGAGCGCCGTATCTCGCTCGGCACGACGGACGAGGCCGAAGCGCGACGACGATTTGCCGAACGTCTCAAGCATCGCCGACTTCTTGAAGCTGCGCCGGGGACGAGAGAAATAGCCGCCCTCTTCGCCGAGACGCATCGGCGCTCGGAAGGCTCTAACACGCGCAAGACCGCCTACGAACTTCACCTGAACCTAACGCGCATCCTCGTGTGGCTCGACGAGCGCGGCATCACCCAAACAGCGCAGCTGAGTAAGCAGGTCGTCGAGGACTTTAAGACGTCGCGCCGGTTCGCGAAGTCGAAGCGCGGCAGCGACAAGGTCAGCGCCGCGCGCGTCAACGCAGAACTGACGGCATGGCGGCGCGCAGTGCACATCGCCGTCGAGCTAGGCGCTATCGATCCCACAGCGCCGGATTGGTTCGTACGCCTTCGCGAGCCGCGGCCGGAGCCGCACCAGCGCGGCTACACGAAGGCCGAGCTCAACCGCTTCATCGCTGCCGCCGACGCACGCTATCGCGCCCTGTTCCGCCTCGCGCTCGGCACAGGGATGCGCGACGAAGAGCTTCGCCACATGGAGGCAGGCGACATCCGCGGGCGCTGGATCGTCGTCACGCCGAAGCCAGATTGGACGACGAAGGGCTATCGCTATCGGCGCATCCCGGTGTCGCAGGTGACGATCAAGGCGGCGCGCGAATTCCTCGCAGCAAAGGCGACGCTCAACCTCGACAAGAAGCGCGTATGGAAGGTCGCGAACGATGCCGCCGTCAAGGCGGGGCTGAAGCGGCTTTCGCTGCACGACCTGCGGCGCGCGTGGGCGAGCCACGTACTCGCTGCCGGCGAGCGTATCGAGGAGGTATCGCGCTGGCTCGGTCACGCCGACGTGCTCACGACGATGCGCTATCTCCGCGTCGTCGACGATCGCCACCCCGGCGCGAAGAAACTGCCATGGTAAAGCGTCTTGACTAGTGGTCCGTATCCGGTCCGTAACGCAAACGCGTCCCCTCTGAGCGGGTCAATCGCTCCGACGGGCAACCTCGACGGAGAGTGGTATTTGCTCCGCTTTCCTAAAGCGTAGGCTGCCTGTTCGATTCAGGCTGGGGACACCGACGGTAAAGTGAGACGAGCGGCTGGGCGAGTGGTCCGCTATCTGGTCCGCTACGCTCCTGCCACCGACGGCAGCACAAAAAATCGACACAGGCCTAATTAAATGATTGACACTTAAATCGGTGCCTGCTAGATTAGGATCATCGACGGCGCGGGAGGCACCCCGGAGACGTCGATAGACCTGACAGGAGGACACCCATGGCGACGCAAACGACTCTGGACGCTCTCTCTGCCCGCGTGATCAACGACATCACCCGCGAGATCATGCGGACCGGCATTGACCTCACGTACGACGAGGCCGACGAACTCGGCGAGGAGGCGATTGACTGGATGGGTAGCAGCCTCGGGCTCCGCTGCGAGTCGACCGACGAGGGACTGGTGTTTTCTCCGCAAGAGGAGACGGTTTATGACGCCGACGAGTCAGACGAATACACGATCGTCACCGATAGCGGCAAAGTCACTATCGCCGCCGTCGACGCAGACGCCGCGGCGCGCGAGTATGCACGTCGCGAGGAAATGCGCGGCGTCAAGACGGCCGACGACCTCCGCGCCTACGTCGAGCGCAAGGGCGGCTATGGCCACATGGAGGACAGTTCCGGCGCGTGGATGTGGTCGGTCGCGCAGTAGCCCACAAAATTCGAGGCCCCGTCAGCCAGGCACGGCGGGCGGGGCCTCTCTCTTTTGGCGGCGACAGGGCCGCCAGCAGATAGGAGTAGCGTACCATGATGACCACGGCTCAGAAAATCGAACTGCTACGCCTTGGCTGGGAGGCGCACGCGAGCGCGGCCTACTCGGAGCAGGGTCGACCAGACGCCGCGGCCCGAGCCGCGAAGCACAATCTCGTCGAGTGGTGCGAGGAGGCTGCGCTGTGCACTGACGTGCCCGATTCGGTCGAAGATCTGGTGAACTGGGCCCTCGCCGAGGCCCGCGCCAGGTCGCTTCGGATTCGCCTCGGCATCCAAGAGGCAGGAGACGCGCCTTGGTACACCGGTTATCCGGAGTCGCCGTGACCCACCTCGTCGCCGACGCCAGAGAACGCACGACGTATTGCGGCCAGCGTCGCAAGCGAGCTGACGCCGCGCACGTCTACGCGCCGCTCACCCCGATCCCGGCCGACGCGTGCCCCAAGTGCGTCGCCGCCACGCGCCCGAGCCCGTCTCTGCTCGCCGCGGCGCATACGGCGCGCGAGATAATCAGGCGACGCGGCAGACCAGTGGGAACGATTCGCAAACCGCAGGCCGGACAAATTGGCGTGCGCCTCACCGTCGACGAGAGGGATTGGTTGCGCGTCGAGGCCGCGAAACACGGAACAACGGAAGCCGGGATGCTGCGGGCACTTATCAGAGCCAAGAGAGACAAGGATCGGTAGATGACTGCTCCAAGTAACGATCCATGGATGCTTGAGATATACGGCCTGACAGAGCCAGACTCGCCCGTTGTTCGCTATGTTGGCCAGACTGGGAGAGACGCATCGGTTCGACTGCGCGAACACATGAGCAGTGCGCGCACGCGGAAAGGCGATATCGGTCGATGGCTTCGAGACGACATGGAAAGACGATTCCTACCAGCCTCCCAAAATGGATGACCGCAGAAAACCTAGTACCCCGTCGCCCACTGAAAGTGCATCGGGTCGAATCGCCGCCCCTTAAAATCCCCGCCCCACATCCACCCCTCAGCCCGCCACACGTCGATCACTGCATCGGGGATCGTCTTGTTCGTCTGCCGTCGCGGGTCGTCGGGCGGGCAGTCGAGCAACAGCGGATTGGTCTCCGCGTCGACGTCGACGGCCGCGCCGAACGTGTGCAATGAAAGCTCGGCGACGCCGCGTTTCTGCCGCGGCGCGAAGCAACCGATCGTGGTCGGTCGCCAACCGAGCTCGGCGGACTTCCTGAGCGCGGCTTTCAGCGGCTCGACGATCTTGCGGTGCACGTAGAGCTTTCCGGCCGGGAACATGTCCGCGTCGCGGATGAGGACCATGTTTCCCTCTTCCCATCGGTCGCTGACCTTGCCCGCGATCGGCTTCGGGTCGCCGAAGTACTTCAGGATCGCGGCGTATCCGCTCGGGGGGCTACCGTGTGCCATTACTTCCTCCACAGATGCAGCAACCAGCCCGCGCCGCCGACGAGAGTAACAAGCACATACCAAATCCCGCGCAGTACCGCCCACGTCGTCAGCGCACGCCGAGCGGTGTCCTCGGGGACCTCGACGGAGATGCCGCCGATCAGCTCGTGGCGCCCGGTCGTGTCGTGGCGACCTGTGTCCTGTGGCTCTGGCGGCGGCGTCTCGCTCTTGCCGTTCGGTCGCCGGCTCAGGTTGCCGTCGATCGTCAGCAACGCGCCGAAGATCTGCCCGAGATCCTCACGCAGCCCGCTCGCCAGCTTCTCGAGCAGCAGCAGTGTGTTTGCTCCGCTCCTGGCCGAGCTGCGAATCAGCGCGTCGCGTTCGTCGTCGGTCATTGACGTAGTCCTCTACGGATTTGGTGGCGCGCGCGTTCGCTTCGGCGAGCTCGCGCAGCAGTTGGGCAGCGTCCTCGGTCATGGCTTCGATTCCTCCTCGACGAGCTTGTCAAGTTGGGCTTTGGCGGCGGCGAGATCGGCGGACGTCTGCGTGTCCGCGTCGCTCACCGCGCGCTGTGTTTTCAGGTGCTGCTCGGTCATCTGCGCGATGACCTTGGCGGCGTCCTGCTCGGGGAGCGAGAGCAGGTATTTTCCGAGCGCGGCGAGGAATTCGAGAATTGCGACAGCGATGCTCACGAGCACACCCCCAGTGGATTCGGAATGCCGTTGACGCCCATGTCCACGAGCAGCGCACGGAACGCGCACACGGCCTGAATCGCCGGCAGTAGCGCCGCGCTGTAGTTCCCGCTCTTGACCGCGATGGCCGCGTCGAGCGCGGGAATTGCCGTCGTGGTCGCGCCCAGCGCGCCGTGCATGGCTTTGATCGCGATGTCGCGGCGCTCGTAGCACTCGACGAGTGCGGCCTCGCCTGCGGGCTTGCCGTTGGCTTTGCCGTACGCGACGGCCTTATCCGCGCACGCCTTGTTACCGAGCACGAGGAAGCGCGCGCCGTGCTCCGTGATGAGGTCGAGGCCGGCGATCGTTTGCCTCGCCTTGTTCTCTGGCGTGTTGGCGCAGCCCGCGAGGGCGACGCCGAGGAGGAATGCGAGGAACCATTTCATCAGTTGGCTTCTTTCTTTTCGCCGGTCTTGCCGATTCCCGGCGCCTCGGCGACGGCGGTGCGGACGGCAATCGCGGCCGTCTCGTCGTCGACGCCCGTGCGGTCAATGACCACGTCGGTCGCAACCTTCGCGGCCCATGCGCCGTCTTGTTTCTCGTCAAGCCGCCGCTCTTGCGCGTACTGCACGGCGTCTGCGGCAGCGGCTTTGAGGCGCGCGGCCTTCGCGGCTTCGACGTCTAGGCGCGCGAGTTCGACCTTGCTGATGAGCAGGCGCAGCGCGCCAATCAGCAGCGGTACAGCGACCGCGAGCACCGACAGCAGCGCGGCGATGAATTGTTCCTTTGGCGTCATCTGTTGGCGTCCTTCTTCGCGGCGATCTTGGCCGCGCGGTCACTCTGTTTCGTCGTCACCGCCGCGCCACTATTTGTCTCGACGTACGCGCGGATCGCGTCGATCGCGGCGACGACATCCGCGGGCAACGCGGCGCCGTCGAGCAGTACACGATCGCCGTCAACGACGTCCTCCGCTTCGTCGACGAGCAGCCACGCGGCGTCGATTCGGTTGTCGGGGTCGATCGTCACGCGACCGACCTTCAATTCGCATTCGCTGGTTCGAGAGATTTTCATTACTGCTCCGCGGGAAAGGTTACGTAGCCGACAAACGCCGTGGTTGAGTTGCCGACGGCGGGGGTGAACGTGCCGTCGGTGTTCGCGGTCGCATAGCCGACGGTCGTGCCGACGTAGCAGCCGAATACGATGCGGCGGCCAGGGCGGTATCCCGCGGGCAGCGTGAACGGGCTCGTGCCCGTCGTGCCCGTCGACACCGCGATATACACGTGCGTATTACCGGTGGCGTCTTTCCAGTACGCCGAGTTCGCATAGGCGCCGCCGATGTTGACGTAGCTGTTCGTGAACGACGGCGCGACCCACGACGGTGTAATCGTCTCGGTCGTGAATCCCGGGATGACCGGCTTACCCGCGGTCGTGTACGTGTCGCCGATCTGAAACAGCGGCGTCGAGCTCCACGAGCCACCGTCGAGTCGCGCGTAGAAGTTCAGCGAGCCCGTGACCGTATTCCCCTGCACGGGAACCGCTTGCGCGCCGATCTCCCACGTACGCGAGACCGTATTGTCGGCGTCGTAGCCGCTGCCGTAGAAGCGCAACATCGGCGAATATTTCTGATTGCCGCTCGTCGCCGCGTCGCGCTGGCCAATCGTCAGCGCCGAAGTGCCGACGGTGGCACCCGTCGCGTTGCGTTCGAAGAGGCTGTCACCCGAGCCGACCCAGAGCGCCCACGAGTTGGTCAGCGTCGCGTTGGTTCCCGCGCTCGGCGCGCCCTGTAGCCAGAGGTTCGCGGCGTCCGTAACCACGGAGGCGCCGACGAAGGCGATCGTGTGCTGAAAGAGCTTGTGGAACCGCTGCGACGAGAGCGCGCCCGTCGCAAACTGGTGCGTGGTTGACGCGGACTCGTCGAGGATCGAGTACTCGGTCGACGCCGTCATGCCCGTGTGTGCCGCGGGCGTGATGCGCAAGATCGGCAGTACGGTGCCAGTGGTCTCGACAGTCGAGCTCAGCGACAATCCCGTGCGGCGCGCGCCAAGCGATGTGACAGTGCCGCCACTGTTCTGCACCGCGAATAGGTCGCCCGTGATCGGTGTCGCGTTGTCGCGGATGCGGATGCCGAGGCGCGTGCTATCGAGCAGCGGCGTCGAATCCGTTTGCGATGAGCCTGCTGCGTACGCCGCCGCGATCGTCGAGCTGCCGCCACCCGCCCCCAACGTCGTATTCGTCGTGCCGTTGAAGTACTTGAGCGCGTTCGACGCCGACGAATCGATCCAAGTCCCCATCTCGCCCGACGAGAACGGATTCGCCGTCACGGGATAGATGCGGACGCGCGATCCGCCCTTGAAATGCGTCGACATCAGGGCGAGCAGTTGCCGCATGCGCGACGTCTGCAATGCGCTCCAGTGATACGCGGTCGGCGGCTCGCGGCGATCGATGCGATCGGTGCCGAGCGTGGTCGTGTCTTCGCCGCTGTAGACGCCGCTACTGGGCGTCCCCCAAAGGAGGGCGGAAAGGTAATCTGTTGCGCTCATGTTACGCTCCTACCTGGAACGTCAGCCACGACGTCAGCCCGGCGCTGCCAGCGCTCCCGTTGAGGCCGCCAGTGCCGCCGCCAGTGCCCGCCGCGCCACCGGCCGCAGTGACCGCTGGGAGCACGCCAGTGAGTTGCTGATAGATCAGGATCGCTGCACCACCACCACCACCACCACCGCCACCAGCGCCAGCGCCAGCGCCGTTACCGCCTGCACCGCCCGAGACGTTGACGGTGAACGCGCCGTTCACGATCACGCGCCGCGCGACGATGATCACGAGGCCGCCGCCTTGGCCGCCTCCGCCTGCGCCATTCGTCGCGGTCGCCGCTCGTCCCCCACAGCCACCCGAGCCACCCTGAAACATGTAGGGCTGCGCGAGTACTCCAAAGTCCTTTGAGAACTGCGCATTGTGGCCGATGCGGAACGGAGGTCGCTTCCATGACTTCGCGTCCTGATAGAGAAAGCCCGGTCCTGCGGGAGCGCCGCCGCTGCCTGTGCCGTCGCCGCCGTTACCTCCAGATCCACAGGCGCCGGGAGCGAGCACGGAGAGAGGGCGTGTAATCGGACTGCCATTGTCGGTGGTTCCGCCGCCCGTGCGCCCAACCCCTCCGATATGCGGACCGACGGGAGTCGCCGCGACACCGCCGCCAACTCCCCCGTTGATGCCGCTGCCGTTCGCTCCAGCGGTGCCGATACACTGAAATGTCGCGCCTGCATTGATCGTGATCGAGGTCTTGGCGTAGATGACGGTGCCCACGGTATTGAGGACCGCGCTCGCGCCGTACGTAAGGTTGTTTCCGAACGTGTCGCCCGACGCGTTCACGGGGCCGGAGTTAAGAGTCGCGTCGCCGTCCGAGCCGTCGCCGAAGATCACGCTCGCGCCGTGCAGCGAATAGAGCTCGTTCAGCGTGTCTTGCACGTTCTGCAGCCACGTCGGAGTCACGACGGTGCGATTCGCCCACGACGCGGGCGTTGTGATCAAACCAATAGCCATTGTGTGCTCCGAGCTAGGCGATGGGCTCGCCGATTTGCGTGACCTCGAGGTCCGCAATCAAACAGTTGTATTGCGCGGTACCGCCGTAGTTGCAGCCGAGACGAATACGATTGACGGCCGCTTCCGACGGCGCGAAGCCGCCCGGCGCGCTCGCGGATGCGCTGACGCCGCCCGCGGTCAACGACAGCCCAGTCGCCGCATTCCACGACGCGCGGACTTCGTACGCTTGATCGCGCTGCCATCCCGCGATCGAGACGGACGCGGAGTAGTTCGTACTACCGTCGTAGTGGCGGACAAAGAGCGTTGTGCCTGCGATATCGATCTGGATCTTGTTCGTGCTGTCACTCGCGCCGGCCATGAATAGGACGCCGTCGAGGCCGGTGATCGGAGTGAAGATCGGCACGACCTTGAAATAGATCGCCCCGCGGGTCACCGAGACCATGCGGAACTTCATCTGCGGGTCGTAGACGTCAGTGCCCGTCGTCGACGTCAGCATGCGATACGTCGTATTGGAGACGACGCCATCAGCGCCCGTGCCCGTCCGAATAACGACGGGCGGATACTGCGCGATAAGGTTCGCCACGCCGAGCTCGTAGACGTGCGGTCCCCAGATCGCGAGTTGTCCGCTTGCGAAGGCGGCGCCCCACGAGATGCGAAATGTCTGCGTCGCGTTCGTGTCGCTGAGCGCTGGAATCGAGAGCAGCCGCCAGCCGTCCGCCTGACGAATGGTGTATGGAGTCGACGATTTCGCGACGCCGAAAAACGATAGCGTCACGTCCGTGAAATCAGTGTCGGGCGAGATCTTCTTGACCCAGACGCCGGCCATCCATTTGACGGCACCGCCGCCCGCCGATGACGAGAGCGTCTGCACGGACGCATTGGTAGCCGACGCAGTGAAGACCGTAGCCGACGTGATGCCTACGATCTGCTCCTCGTAGAGCGGCGACGTCGTCGAGTTCGTCGACGCGGAGCAACTATTGAGCGTCCACGATGCCAGCGTGTAACCGTCGTCTACGCGATTCGTCCAGCCGAACGGATCGATCGAGAGCAACCCGAATCCGGAGAGCGCAGGATGGTACGACGTCAGACCAGCGCCGACCTTCGCTTCGAGCAGCTGGTTGCGCTCGGCGTTGATCGGCATCAGCAATGTTCCGTTGCTCAGCGTCAACGTGTAGTCAACATTGCCTTGCGTGCCGCCCGTAAACGGCGCCCATAGCGTGCGCTCGCCTTGTGCGGCAAGCTGGCGGTCCTTGCTCCAGAGCTCGTATACCTGGATCGCGTAGATCTGGAACGTGTCCTGCGTCGTCGGCGTGCCGTCGGAGATGACCCGCAGCGAGATTTGAATCTTGTTCGAGTTCGGCGCAACGACGAGCTTGCTCGTCGGGAACTGTGGACTCGTAATCACGGTACCAACGGCCGGGACCGTGAACGTGATACGGAACTTGCGGCGGCCGTCGCCGGGCGGGAGCAGAATCGTCGCAAGGTTGATCTGATTCGAGTCCCACTCGCCGCTCTGATTGAGCCGCACGCTGCCGTTTTCGGTCGGCATTGCCACGGCCATTTGCAGGACGCTCGCGTTCTGCGCGTTCGAGTACTCGTAATCGACTTCGATCGAGTGCTCAATGTTCGCATCACGGACGGTGACCGTCTGGAGCAGTTCGCGCCCCGAGCCAGCCGCGACGCCGGTCAAATTCAGTTGCGCCGCGTAGTCGGTGAATTCCCAGTTGGTGCCCGTCTGCGCCGTCAGTTTGTCGCAGGTACCGGCTGCGTACGCGCTCGGAGCCCAGTTGTCCGGATTCGTCCCGGCGCCACCCGTCCACGTCGCGAAATTGCCGTTGGTCGTAAGCGACATCTGCGCGCCGCTCGCAAGCGCTGGCTCGCCTGCGCCCGAATATCCCGCGCGAAACTGCGAGTAGCCTACGCCGAGCTCGCTGCACGCCGGATAGATGCGCTGGAGCAGCGCGCGAATCGTCTCGAACAGCCACGGCCGTTTTTGCGCGGTCGCGCCGCTTGCGGGAACCCAGTCACCCCAGCCAGGGGACGGATAACCGTCGGGCACGATCACGGAGCCGTAGAGCAAGCTGGACGACGCGGCATCAACGGCGCCGCCTGCGACCTTCGCTACAACGTCGCCCGTCGAGATGCGCGTGCCTTTGCGCTGGAGCGCCGCGGCCATCGCGTAGACGAGCGCCTGCTTTTCCTCGGTCGTCAGATTCGACGACACGGGATACTCGGCGCCGACCGCGGAGAGCATCAGATCGAGCATCGTCGCGGCGGTGGCGGCGTCCGTCGGCGCTTCGGTTGCGGTTGCCAGCGAGGCGGTTGCGTCGCGCGTCGGTGTGTACGTCGGATCGAGCAGGTTCGCGCGCGCCTGCGCCGAGATGAATTCGGCGTTGAGGATATCCCAGTCGAGCCCCATCGCGTTCATGAGGTCTTCGAACCAGCCGTCGAGCTGCTTGTATTTCGCGGGCAGGTTGAGGAACGCGGCCGAAGGACCCGCAGAGCCGCTTGAGCCGTATCCGCCGATCATGCGTCCACCGCGCCG
>JACCDG011332065.1_pt1 | contig 14326 bp, 11 predicted proteins | sample 7442471 | NCBI WGS metagenome assembly JACCDG01 (sample SAMN15323444, study PRJNA562643) | freshwater metagenome | isolation source: river surface water | place: USA:Blue River Watershed | collected 2017-08-17
AGTCGTCTGGTGTTGAGTCGTTTGGGGAGTGAAGGCCGCCTTTATTCCTTTGATAAAGATCCGCTGGCGATAAGCACTGCCGGGCAGATCAACGATCCGCGTTTCCAGATCGTGCATCAGGGTTTTGCCACCATGGAAGCCGCCTTGCGTGAACGCGGGGTAGAGGCAGTCGACGGAATTCTGCTGGATCTGGGTATTTCGTCACCGCAGATTGACGATGGTGCGCGTGGTTTCAGTTTTCGTTTTGATGCACCGCTGGACATGCGCATGGATACCACGCGTGGCCAGACTGCGGCGCAATGGCTGAACAGTGCCGACGAGGCCGATATTTACAGGGTGATCAAGGATTATGGCGAAGAGCGGTTTGCTAAACAGATTGCAAGAGCGATTGTTGCGCGCCGAGCGGAGCGGCCAATCGATACAACTCGACAGCTTGCCCAGCTCGTGGCGGAGAACGTCCGTAGTCGCGAACCGGGGCAGGATCCGGCGACGCGAAGCTTTCAAGCTATACGGATTTTCATCAATCAAGAGCTTGAGGAGTTATCGCTAGTGTTGCCGCAGGCGCTGCGCTTGCTGAAAACGAATGGCCGGCTGGCGGTGATCAGCTTTCATTCGCTGGAGGATCGCATCGTCAAGCGTTTCGTCAAGGACGCAGCGGAAAGTGACCATTTGCCGAGCAAGCTGCCGGTGCGTCAGTCGGAGCTGGCCGGTGCCAGGCTGAAGCTGATCGGCAAGCCGGTCAAGCCAGGCGAGGCGGAAGTCAGCAGCAACCCGCGCGCGCGCAGCGCCATCATGCGGATTGCAGAGAGGACGGCGGTGCCGTTGTGACCCGCCTGAATCTGTTGTTGCTGGCGATTCTGATTGCCTGCGCGCTGAGTGTGGTGACTTCACAGCACAAGGCGCGCAAATTGTTTATTGAGCTGCAGAAAGCTCAGAAAAGCGCCAAACAACTCGATGTTGAGTGGGGCCGTCTGCAGCTGGAACAAAGTACATGGGCGATGCATTCGCGGATTGAGTCGATTGCATCGAAACAGTTGTCGATGCGGGTGCCGGATGCATCCCGCATTCAGGTGATGCCTGGACAAACCACTGCTGCACCGATACCGGCGCAGCCACAACCACAGCAGTAATAGCGGGCGGCAGGCTTAACGGCTTTGCCGTGCAGGAAAACATGTATACGGCCAACGCAAACAAGAATGTTCGCCTTCCGGAGTGGCGCAGCTACACGCTGATGGCCGCACTGGGGGTCGGCTTCGCTGCGTTGATCGGCCGTGCAGCCTATCTGCAGGGCTTTCACCGTGATTTTCTGCAGAATCAGGGTGAGGCCCGCTACAGCCGTGTGCTCAAGCTGCAGGCCAATCGCGGCATGATTCTCGACCGCAATGGCGAGCCGCTGGCGATCTCCACCCCGGTTCAGTCGGTGTGGGCCAGCCCGTCGGAAATGGAAGTGCCGCTGTCGAAACAGCAGGTGCAGACGCTGGCGAAAATGCTCGACGTCAAAGCCGACGAAATCCAGAAAAAACTCGCCGACAAGAAGCGCGACTTTGTTTTCCTCAAGCGCCAGATCCAGCCTGAGGTGGCGGATCAGGTGATTGCGCTCAAACTGCCGGGCATTTTCAAGCAGGAAGAATATCGCCGTTATTACCCGGCAGGCGAAGTGCTGGCACATGTGGTGGGTGCCACCGGCATTGATGACATGGGCCAGGAAGGCATTGAGCTGACCAAAAACAAGGTGCTCGCCGGCAAGGCCGGTAGCCGCCATGTGATCAAGGACCGCCGTGGTTACATCGTTGAAGATGTAACCAGCATCGTCAAGCCGCAGGATGGCGAGAATCTGACGCTGGCGATTGATCGCAAGATCCAGTATCTGGCGTATCGCGAGCTGAAGGCTGCAGTAGAGAAACATCGCGCCAAGGCAGGTTCGATTGTGGTGCTGGACGCAAAAACCGGCGAAGTGCTGGCGCTAGCCAATCAGCCTTCGTACAACCCCAACAATCGTGGCGCAATTGATCCGGCGCGCAAGCGCAACCGTGCGCTGACCGACATGTTCGAGCCGGGCTCCACGCTCAAGCCGTTTGCGGCTGCCGGAGCGCTTGAAGCCGGCACCTTCCGTCCCGATTCGCTGGTGGCAACCGGTGGCGGCACCATGGCCATTGGCCCTGCACTGATCCGCGATACGCATCCGCACGGCACGATTACTGTGGAACAGGTGATTCAGGTGTCGTCCAACGTTGGTGCCGCCAAGCTGGCCCTGTCGCTGGAGCCCGAATATTACTGGAAGCTGTTCACCAATGTCGGTTTCGGCCAGGCGCCGCACTCCGGTTTTCCGGGTGAGTCGCCGGGTCGGGTGCGGCCGTGGAAAACCTGGAAACCGATCGAACAGGCCACCATGTCCTACGGGCATGGCATTACCGTTTCTCTGATCCAGCTGGCGCGCTCCTACATGATTTTTACCAACGACGGTGAAATCAAGCCGGTGAGCTTTTTCAAGCAGGTGGCGCCGGCAGCCGGCCACAAGGTGATTTCAACCGAAACCTCGGTGGCCTTGCGCAAAATGATGCAGATGGTGGTGGGGCCGGGCGGCACCGCGCAACGGGCGCAGGTGATGGGCTACCACGTGGGCGGCAAGACCGGCACTGCACACAAGCAGGAACACGGCGGTTATGCGGCCAACAAATATATCGGTTCGTTTGTCGGCTTTGCGCCGGCCACCAGCCCGCGCCTGATCATTGCCGTGATGATCGACGAGCCTTCTGCCGGCCAGTATTACGGCGGCACCGTGGCTGCACCGGTGTTCGCCAACGTGATGACCGGCGCACTGCGCATTCTCGGCGTGCCGAATGACGCGCCGGTAGACAACATCGTGTTGCCGAATCCGACCGAGCCGGAAGTCAAAGAGGAGACGATGTAATGCGCGCTGTCTTTGATTTTCATGAACTGAACAAACTGGGTGTGGTGATCCGGCGTGTAGTCACCGACAGCCGCAAGGTGTTGCCGGGGGATGTTTTCCTGGCCTGCCGTGGCGAATATCTCGATGGCCGCAATTTCATTGCCCAGGCGATCACTGCCGGCGCGGCTGCGGTGTTGTGGGAGCAGGACGATTTCAGCTGGAACCCCGAGTGGCAGGTGCCGCATCTGGCGGTGCCCGGATTACGCTGGCTGGCCGGGCCGATTGCCGCGCATGTGCTGGGCGAACCCTCGCGGCAGATGCCGGTGATTGGCGTCACCGGCACCAACGGCAAAACCTCGATTACACACTGGCTGGCGCAGGCATTGTCGGCGCTGGGGCGAAGCACTGCGGTGATCGGCACGGTGGGTAATGGTTTCTGGGGCCAACTGGAAGCAACAACCCATACCACCCCTGATCCGGTGTCGGTGCAGCAGAATCTGGCGGCATTCCGCGCACAGGGTGCGCAGTGTGTGGCGATCGAAGTGTCGTCGCACGGGCTGGATCAGGGGCGGGTGAATGGCACGCATTTTGAAGTGGCGGTGTTCACCAACCTCACCCGCGATCACCTCGACTACCACGGCGATATGGAAAGTTACGGCGAGGCCAAGGCCAAGCTGTTTGCCTGGCCGGCGCTGAAAACCGCAGTGATCAACGGCGACGATGAATTTGGCCGCACGCTGCTGGCGCAAACCCGCCATGCCGGCGTGTCCAGCTGGTCGTATGGTTTGCAGCAGGGCGATATTCATTGCCGCGAGCTGCAGATCAATCAGGATGGCATCAACATGCTGGTGGCCACGCCAGCCGGCGAAATCCGCATTGGCAGCCAGTTGCTGGGCGAATTCAACGCCTACAACCTGCTCGCCGCCTTGGGCGTGTTGCTGTCGCTGGATGTGCCCTTGGCTGACGCCGCACACGCACTGGGCAAGATTGAAGCCGCACCCGGCCGCCTGCAGACGGTCAGCGCCATCGGCCAGCCGCTGGTGGTGGTGGATTATGCCCACACGCCGGATGCTCTGGAAAAAGTATTGAGCACCCTGCAGGCCATCAAGCCGGCAGGGGGCAAGCTGTATTGCGTTTTTGGCTGCGGTGGCGACCGCGATCCGGGCAAGCGCCCCTTGATGGGCAAGGCCGCAGCATGGCTGGCGGATGTGTCGGTGGTAACCAGCGACAACCCGCGCAGCGAAGAGCCGCAGGCCATCATCGAACAGATTCTGGCTGGCATGGGCAAGGCCACACACATTGAACAAGACCGGGCGACAGCCATCGACTGGGCGATTTCGCGCGCCAGTGACAACGATATCGTGCTGATTGCCGGCAAAGGCCATGAGGAATATCAGGAAGTGTCAGGAGTAAAACAGCCGTTCAGCGATGCCAGCGTGGCACGCGCGGCGCTGGCCAAGCGTGGAGGCCAAGCATGACTCAGCCAATGATGACGCTCGCGCAAGCGGCTACAGCGTTGCAGGGGCAAACCTCCGCGCCGGACGTGTCGTTTGATCGCGTCAACACTGACAGTCGGGCAGTTGAGCCGGGCGATCTGTTCATTGCGCTTAAAGGGGAGCGCTTTGATGCACACGACTTTGTAAAGCAGGCGCTCGCCGACGGCGCAGCAGCGGCACTGGTCAACCAAGGGTATCAGGGAGAGCCCGGCCAGCCGCTGATTCGCGTTGCCGACACTCATGCCGCGCTTGGCCAGCTCGCCGCTTTCTGGCGTCAGCAGTTCAGCCTGCCGGTGGCAGGCATTACCGGCAGCAACGGCAAGACCAGTGTCAAGGAAATGGTTGCCGCGATCCTCAACGCCGCTGTCGGTGAAGATCAGGTACTGGCCACCCGTGGCAACCTCAACAACGATATCGGCATGCCGCTGACCTTGTTGCGTCTGCGTGCCCAGCATCGTTACGCGGTGCTGGAAATGGGCATGAACCATCTGGGTGAAATCGCCTATCTCAGCCGCCTGGCGCAGCCGAATGTAACCGTGATCAACAACGCCCAGGCAGCGCATCTGGAGGGCCTCGGTGACGTGGCCACCGTGGCGCGCGCCAAGGGTGAGATTTTTGAAGGCCTGCCGGCCGACGGCATTGCAGTGATCAACGCCGACGATGCACACGCCGCGATGTGGCGGCAGCTGGCCGGTGAACGCAAGCGCATTGAATTCGGCCTGCAGACCGGCGATGTCTGCTGCGATTTCACGCTGGGTGTGTATGGCAGCGAACTGACGCTGCATACCCCGATCGGCTCGGCACCACTGAGCCTGCAGGTGCCGGGGCTGCACAATGTGCGCAACGCGCTGGCGGCAACGGCGGTAACACTGGCGATGGGCATTGATCTGGATGAGGTGATTCGCGGCCTGGCAGCGTTTGCCGGCGTGAAAGGGCGCCTGCAGCGCAAGGCTGGTCTGGCGGGCGCCACGATTATTGATGACACCTATAACGCCAATCCGGATTCGGTGGCGGCGGCATTAAACGTGTTGTCGGCGCAGCCGGGCAAAAAATGGCTGGTGCTGGGCGATATGGGCGAGCTGGGCGACAGCGCCGCCGCCCAGCATTACGACATCGGCAATCTGGCACGCAAGCGCGGTGTCGATCATGTGTTCTGTATGGGTGAGAACTCGCAGCAGGCGGTGGCCGCCTTCGGTGCCGGCGCCAAACACTATGCCTCGCTGGATGTGCTGTTGAGCGATTTGCAGGCGCAAATCGGCAAGGGTGTCACGGTATTGGTCAAAGGCTCCCGTTTCATGCGTATGGAACGGGTGGTGCAGGCGCTCACTGCAGAAAGCGGGAAATAATATGCTGCTACTACTCGCACAATGGCTCGGCAGTGAAGTGCGTGCCTTTAATGTCTTCAATTACCTGACCCTGCGCACGGTGCTGGCGATGGCCACCTCGCTGTGCATTTCGCTGATGCTCGGCCCTGCTGTGATCCGCAAGCTGACGGCACTCAAGGTAGGCCAGGCGGTACGCAGTGACGGCCCGCAAACACATCTGGTCAAAGCCGGTACGCCGACCATGGGCGGTACGCTGATTTTGTTGTCCATTTCCCTGACCACCCTGCTGTGGGGCGATCTGCGCAACAAATACGTTTGGCTGGTGCTGATTGTATTGCTGGCCACCGGCATTATCGGCTTCGTCGATGACTACAAAAAAGTCGTCTACAAGGATCCGAAAGGCTTGTCGGGCAAGGCCAAGATGTTCTGGCAGTCAATCATCGCGCTGTGTGCCGGCCTGTTTCTTGCCAATACCGCCACCTTGCCGGCCAATACCGAATTCATCGTGCCGTTTTTCAAGCACATTGTTTACCCGTTCGGCGCCATCGGCTTTGTGGTGTTGACCTATTTCGTGATTGTTGGCACCAGCAATGCCGTGAATCTGACCGATGGTCTGGACGGGCTGGCGATCATGCCGACGGCGATGGTCAGCGCAGCGATGGCGATTTTTGCCTATGTCGCCGGTAATGCGGTGTTCTCCAAATACCTCGGGCTGCCGTATATCCCCGGTGCCGGCGAGCTGGCAGTGTTCTGCGCGGCGATTGGTGGCGCGGGTCTGGGTTTTCTCTGGTTCAACGCCTATCCGGCCGAAGTGTTCATGGGCGACGTTGGCGCGCTGGCGCTGGGCGCGGCACTGGGCACCATTGCCGTGATCGTGCGTCAGGAAATCGTGCTGTTCATCATGGGCGGTGTGTTCGTGATGGAAGCCATTTCGGTGATGGTGCAGGTGGCCTCATTCAAGCTCACCGGCCGGCGTGTGTTCCGCATGGCGCCGTTGCACCACCATTACGAGCTCAAGGGCTGGAAGGAAACGCAGGTAGTGGTGCGTTTCTGGATCATCACCATCGTGCTGGTGCTGATCGGTTTGTCGACACTCAAGCTGCGTTAAGGTTATGGACTTCACCGGTAAACACATTGTTGTGTTGGGGATGGGCGAAACCGGCCTGTCTGCCGCCCGCTGGCTGCATGCCCGCGGTGCGCGCGTGCGCCTGGCCGACAGCCGTGAAGCCCCGCCGCATCTGGACAAGCTGCGTGACGACTTTACCTACGCCGAAATCTATACCGGCCCGATTGATCGCCATACCTTTGCCGGTTGTGATCTGGCAGTGATCAGCCCCGGCGTGCCGATTGCCACGCCTGCGATTGCTGACGCGATTGCAGGCGGGCTGCCGGTGATTGGCGATGTCGAGCTGTTTGCGCAGGCGATTGCCGGCTGGAAATCCAGGGTTATCGCCATTACCGGCGCCAACGGCAAAACCACCGTGACTACCCTGGTGGGCCAGATCTGCATGGATGCCGGCCTGGAAACCGTGGTTGCCGGCAATATCGGCCTGTGTGTGCTGGATGCGCTGAGCCATATCGGCGAGCGCAAGCCGGATGTGTTTGTGCTGGAGCTGTCGAGCTTTCAGCTCGAAACCACGCATTCGCTGAACGCCGATGCCTCCGTGGTGCTGAATGTGACCGAAGATCATATGGATCGCTACAGCGGTATGGACGACTACGCCGCTACCAAGGCGCGCATTTTCAACGGCAACGGCCTGATGGTGCTGAATCGTGAGGATGAATGGTGCCGTGGCATGGCTCAACCGGGCCGCAACACGCTCTGGTTTGGTCTGGATGCCGCTGCCGGCAGCAACGATTACGGCCTGCTGCGCCGGCATGACGAATTGTGGCTGGCACGCGGCCAGCAGCCGCTGTTGCCGGTCAGCGACATGCAGCTGACAGGTTTGCACAATGCCGCCAATGCCCTGGCGGCAATGGCGCTGTGCCGCGCAATCGGCATCGAGGATGCGACGATTCTGGAAACGCTGCGCCGCTTCAAGGGGCTGGCGCACCGGGTTGAATACGTCGAGAGCATCAACGGCGTGGCCTATTACGACGACTCCAAGGGTACCAATGTGGGTGCCACCGTCGCCGCCTTGAACGGCATGCTCAAGCCGGTGGTGCTGATCGCCGGCGGCGATGGCAAGGGCCAGGACTTTGCGCCGCTGCTGCCAGCCGTGGAACGCATCTGTCGCGCGGTGATCCTGATCGGCCGCGATGGCCCGCGCCTGCGTGACGCGCTGGCCGCTGGCAAGGTGCCATTGCTGGATGCGGCGACCATGCCGGCTGCCGTTGAACTGGCTGCGGCGCAAGCGCAATCGGGCGATGTGGTGCTGATGTCGCCGGCCTGCGCCAGCCTCGACATGTTCCGCAATTATGCACACCGTGCCGAGGTGTTTGTGGCAGCGGTGAAAAACCTGCCGGGAGCACACGTATGATTGTCTCGGCACAAAAACTCTATGCCGGCCTGCGCAAAACGCGCCCGGCTTCCACCTACGATCAGGCGGTGGTGTGGATCACGCTGGTGTTGCTGGCGATTGGCCTGGTGATGGTGTATTCGTCGTCGATTGCGATGGCCGAAGGCGACAAGGATACCGGCTACAAGGCCACCTATTTCCTCTCGCGCCATGCGGTATTTTTGCTGGTGGCGCTGATTGCCGGGGTGATGGCATTCCAGGTGCCGATGCGACTATGGCAGCAATATGCGCCCTATCTGTTCCTGGTTGGCTCGGCCTTGCTGGTGATGGTGCTGATTCCCGGCATCGGCCGTGAGGTGAACGGCTCCAAGCGCTGGTTGTCGCTGATGGTGATCAACCTGCAGCCGTCCGAGCTGATGAAGTTTTTTGTGGTGCTGTACGCCGCCGACTACACCGTGCGCAAGGCTGCGTACATGCATAGCCTGCTCAAGGGCTTTTTCCCGATGTTCCTGGTGATGCTGGTGACCGGTGGTCTGCTGCTGTCCGAGCCGGATTTTGGTGCCTTTGCCGTGATCACTTCGATTGCGATGGGTGCCTTGTTCCTCGGCGGCTTCAGCTGGCGCATGTTTGCCGGGCTGGTGGTGGCGCTGGTGATCGGCTTTGCCACCATCATTCTGGTATCGCCGTATCGCCGTCAGCGCCTGTTTGGCTTCATGGACCCATGGTCGGACCCCTACGGCAAGGGTTATCAGCTGTCACATTCGCTGATTGCATTTGGTCGTGGTGAATGGACGGGCGTGGGGCTGGGCGGCAGCGTGGAAAAGCTGTTTTACCTGCCGGAGGCGCATACCGACTTTCTGCTGGCGGTGATTGCGGAAGAGATGGGCTTTGTCGGCGTGGCACTGGTGGTGTTGCTGTTTGCCTTCCTGATTCTGCGTGCCTTTCGCATCGGTATGCAGGCCAATCGTCTGGACAAGGGATTTAATGCCCTGGCCGCGCAGGGGATTGCGGTCTGGTTCGGCGTGCAGTCGTTCATCAATATGGGCGTGAACATGGGTCTGCTGCCCACCAAGGGCCTGACGCTGCCGCTGCTGTCGTTCGGTGGCTCCGGCATTGTGGCCAATCTGATCGCACTGGGTGTGCTGCTGCGTATCGACTGGGAAAACCGCCAGCTGATGCGGGGATATTCGGTATGAGCCGCCCGACCATCATGATCATGGCTGGCGGCACTGGCGGGCACGTGTTTCCGGCGCTGGCGCTGGCGGATGCGATGCAGTTGCGTGGCTGGGATGTCGTCTGGCTCGGCACCGAAGCCGGTATCGAAGCGCGGGTGGTGCCAGAGCGTGGCTACAAGCTGGAAAAACTCGACATTGCCGGCATGCGCGGCAACGGCATCAAGCGCTGGCTGACCTTGCCGCTGGTATTGCTGCGCGCGTTTGCTCAGAGCATCAGCCTGATCCGCCAGTATCAACCGGCCGTGGTGGCAGGTTTTGGCGGTTATACCGCATTCCCGGCAGGGATGATGGCTGTGTTGCTGGGCAAGCCGCTGGTGGTGCACGAACAGAACTCGGTGGCCGGCATGACCAACAAGGTGCTGGCTGGTGTGGCCGACGCGATTCTCACCGCGTTTCCGGCGGCTTTCCGTCTCGGCGGCAAGGTCAGGCTGGTGGGTAATCCGGTGCGTGCCGACATCGCCAATGTGGATACGCCGGCGCAGCGTTTTGCCGGTCGCAGCGGCCCGCTCAAACTGCTGGTGGTGGGCGGCAGCCTCGGTGCGGTGGCGCTCAACGAAACCGTGCCGAAAGCGCTGGCGTTGTTGCCGGCCGGGCAGCGGCCGCAGGTGATTCACCAGGCCGGGCTCAGGAATATCGACGCACTGCGCAGCAACTATGCCCAAGCGGGTGTGGCGGCGGAGTGTGTGGCGTTTATCGACAATATGGCGCTGGCTTATGCCGACGCCGATCTGGTGATTTGCCGTGCCGGCGCCTTGACCGTGGCCGAGCTGGCCGCTGTCGGCGTGGCCAGTGTGCTGGTGCCGTATCCGCACGCGGTGGACGATCACCAGACTGGCAACGCCAGATATCTGGCGGATAACCACGCAGCCGTGCTGCTGCCGCAAAACCAGATGAACCCGGACAAACTGGCGGGCCTGCTGCGCGAACTGAATCGCGACAAGCTGCTGCACATGGCGCAAGCCGCCCGCAAACTGGCCAAGCCGCATGCCACGGATGACGTGGCGACGGTGTGCCTGGAATTGGCAAAAACATGAAACACAAAGTCAAACACATTCATTTTGTAGGCATTGGTGGTGTCGGCATGAGCGGCATCGCCGAAGTGCTGCTGAACCAGGGCTTCAGCGTCAGTGGTTCCGATCTGGGCGACAACGCCACCACCCGCCGTCTGAAAAAGGCTGGTGCGACCATTCACGTCGGCCACTCGGCGGACCAGGTGGCGAATGTGGACGTGGTGGTGACCTCGACTGCAGTCAAGAGTGATAACCCCGAAGTGCTGGAAGCCAAGGCGCGCAAGATTCCGGTGGTGCCACGGGCAATGATGCTGGCCGAGCTGATGCGTTTGCGTCAGGGCATTGCGATTGCCGGCACCCATGGCAAAACCACCACCACCAGCCTGGTGGCATCAATCCTCGGCGAAGCCGGCATGGATCCGACTTACGTCATCGGCGGCAAGCTGGAAGCAGCCGGCACCAATGCCAAGCTGGGCAAGGGTGAGTTTCTGGTGGCCGAGGCCGATGAATCGGATGCCTCGTTCCTGTACCTGAACCCGGTGATGTCGGTGGTCACCAATATCGACGCCGATCACATGGACACTTACGACCATGACTTCGGCAAGCTGAAGCAGGCGTTTGTCGATTTTATCCAGCACCTGCCGTTTTACGGCATGGCGGTGTTGTGCCTCGATGATGCAAACGTGCGCGAGATCATTCCGTCTATCAGCAAACCGATTACCACCTACGGCTTCAGCGAAGATGCCCAAGTGCGCGCAACCAACGTGCGCGCGGTGGCCGGGCAGATGTTTTTCGACGTTGAGTGGATGAATGGCGAGCCACACCGGTTTGCCGTGGAGCTGAATCTGCCGGGCGAACACAATGTGCTGAATTCGCTGGCGGCGATCGCCATTGCGCTGGAAGCCGGTGCCGATGAGGCAGCGATTCAGCGCGCGCTGAAAGAATTCCGTGGTGTGGGCCGTCGTTTCGAGCGTTATGGCGAGATTGCATTGAGCAACGGCGGCAGCTTCACCCTGATCGACGACTACGGCCACCATCCGGTGGAAATGGCGGCAACCCTGGCAGCGGTGCGCGGCGCGTTTCCGGGGCGGCGTCTGGTGCTGGCTTTCCAGCCGCATCGTTTTACCCGTACCCGTGACTGTTTTGAAGATTTTGTCAAAGTGCTGTCGACCACCGATGCCGTATTGCTGGCCGAGGTGTATGCCGCCGGCGAAGCACCGATTGTGGCCGCCGACGGTCGTGCCCTGGCCCGTGCCGTGCGGGTGGCAGGCAAGGTGGAACCGGTGTTTGTTGAAGATATTGGCGAGATGCCCAGGGCGATTGTCGATTTTGCCCAAGATGGCGATGTCGTGATCACCATGGGCGCCGGGTCGATTGGCGCGGTGGCAGGCAAAGTGCAGCGGGGCGAAATCTGACATGAGCGCGCTGCGTGGTCGCCTCGAACAACAGGTCGACATGGCGCGGCACGTGAGCTGGCATGCGGGCGGAGTGGCAAAACAGGGCTACTGGCCGGCTGATATGGTTGATCTGCAGCAGTTTGTGCGGCAGCTGCCGCACGCCGAACCGCTGCTGTTTGTCGGCAATGGCAGCAATCTGCTGGTGCGGCAGGCAGGGTTTGACGGAACAGTGGTGTTTACCGGGCGTTTGCAGCAGATCACGCTGGAACGCGCAGCACCGGCGGCCGGTTTTCGCCAGGTGTATGCCGAAGCGGGTGTCTCGGCCACGGCGTTAACGCGTTTTGCCGCCGAAAACGGTTTGAGCGGCATCGAGTTTATTGCCGGCATTCCCGGCACGGTGGGGGCCTGCGTAGCGCAGAACTCCGGCTGCTTTGGCTCGGAAACCTGGGATTGTGTGGCCAGGGTGTTGATGCTCAATCGCCACGGCGAGCTGATTCAGCGCAGCCCGGCCGAGTTCGAAATCGGTTATCGCAGCATTGAGGCGCTGATCGAAGTGGCGGAATGGTTTGTTGGTGCCTGGTTTGATTTGCGCGAAGGTGATGGCTCGGTGGCCCAGCGCACGGTGGCAGAGTTCATCGCCAGGCGGCGCGACAGCCAGCCGCTGGATGTGCCGAATGCCGGACGGGCGTTCCGCAATCCGGAAGACAATTTTGCCGCACGGCTGATTCAGCTGAGCGGCATGGCGGGAGCGAGGATTGGCGGCGCGGAAGTGTCGGAGCGGCATCCGAACTTCATCGTCAACCGCACTGCCGCCAGTGCTGATGACATCGAGCAATTGATGGAGCTGGTGGCGAATCGGGTACAGGAAAAATTTGGCGTGCAGCTGTTGTGCGATGTACGCATCGTTGGCAGCAAACATTGAGGAAACAAGTCGTGAGTGTGGATGTAAAAGCGTTTGGCAAAGTGGCAGTGGTGTTTGGCGGAACGTCGTCCGAGCGCGATGTGTCGCTGATGAGCGGTAGCGGCGTGCTCGGCGCGCTGCAAGCGCAGGGTGTCAACGCGCATGCGTTTGACCCGGCCGAGCGCCCCTTGTCTGAGCTGAAGGCAGAAGGGTTTGATCGCGTATTCCTGATCCTGCACGGCCCGTTTGGCGAAGATGGCACAGTGCAGGGTGCCTTGCAGGTGCTGGGCTTGCCCTACACCGGCTGCGGCGTGCTGGCATCGGCAATCGGCATGGACAAGCTGCGCACCAAGCTGATCTGGAAAGCGCTGGGCTTGCCGATTCCGGATTTTGCGTTGCTCGACGGCGACACCGACTTTGCCGCAGTGGAACAACAGCTGGGTTTGCCGGTTTTTGTGAAACCGGCCACCGAAGGTTCCAGCATCGGCGTCACCAAGGTGAAACAGCCGGGCCAGCTGCGCGCTGCATATGAAGAGGCCAGCAAATACGACAAGGTGGTGCTGGCCGAGCAGTTTATCGGTGGCGGTGAATACACCGCAGCAGTGCTGGGCAACGAAACCCTGCCGTTCGTGAAAATCGAACCGGCCACCGAGTTTTACGATTATCAGGCCAAGTATTTCCGCGACGACACCGTGTATCGCTGCCCGAGTGGCCTGTCGGCAGAACGCGAGGCAGAAATCGGCGAGCTGGTGAAAAAGGCCTTCTGGGGCATTGGCGGCCGTAGCTGGGGCCGGGTGGATTTTCTGATGGACGAGGCCGGCAAAGCCTATCTGCTGGAAGTGAACACCGCGCCCGGCATGACCAGCCACAGCCTGTTCCCGATGGCGGCCAAGGCACGCGGCATCAGTTACGAACAGCTGGTGTTGCAGATTCTTGCCACCACTTTGGCAGGCTGAGGCAAGGCCAATGGCAAAACCCGCCAACGCCCGTGTTGCCCTGATCGGCTTCGGCATGTGGGACAAGCCCGCATTGCTGATGTGGCTGGCGAATTTGCTGTATGCACTGGCAGCGTTGCTGCTGATGTATGCCTTGTTGTTTGTGGTGGTGCATCTGCCGGTGTTTCCGGTGCGCCAGATTGTGGTGGCGGGAGATTTGCAGCACATCACCCGCGAGCAGGTGCAGTACATCGTCAAACACGAATTGAAAGGCACGTTTTTCACACTGGATCTGGATCATTCGCGCCAGTCGTTTGAAAAGCTTCCGTGGGTACGCAGTGTGTCGGTGCGCCGGCGCTGGCCGGACCGGCTGGAAATTGCGCTGGAAGAACATCAGGCGCTGGCACGCTGGGGCGCTCAGGCGCTGGTGAATACCCATGGCGAGCTGTTCGACGCTGCCAGCAACGATCCGTTGCCGGTGCTGAATGGCCCGCATGGCATGGAAGACTATCTGGCGCGTGGGCTGGTAGAGATCAGGGACATGCTGGCGCCGATTCGTAAAAAGCCGACCGAATTGTCGCTGTCGGCGCGCCGCGCCTGGATCATCAAGCTGGATGACGGCACACACCTGGAGCTGGGGCGTGAGCAGGTAAAGGACAGGCTGGGCAAGTTTGTTGC
>JACCDG010089741.1_pt1 | contig 14325 bp, 7 predicted proteins | sample 7442471 | NCBI WGS metagenome assembly JACCDG01 (sample SAMN15323444, study PRJNA562643) | freshwater metagenome | isolation source: river surface water | place: USA:Blue River Watershed | collected 2017-08-17
GATAATACATCAAGCTGTAGCATAATTTAGAGAGAGCTATTGTAATGAAGCATTTGTTTCAAGCGTTTAAAAATGGTTTTTATTATTTATTAAATTTAAGAAAAATTTTTCTTATCAGTATGGCTGTTGCAAGGAAGCAACATTCAAATAAATTATTTATTAAATATTTTCGGTTCAATGTTGTAATGGCTGTGGTGCTGGGGTATTATTTATTTAGCCTGCATGCCTTGTGGTTCTCAGAACAATATGCATTCACAATGTCTCTAGGCGTACTATCTACCATGATTGTTATATTAATTATATTAAATGCCGTATTAGCCGTGAGCAAGAAAGAAAAATTCACAAAAAATATCAAAGAAGATACCAAAAATATTGTTGGATTAAATAAATTTGTCTCAGTCATGAAAACTATTGCGTTTAACTCTATGCTAACCCTTATGTTTTACACACTATATGTTATTTTATTTGATTTAAGTGTCTCCCACGTGAAGTTATTGAACAACTTAATTGCATCTTGCATTGTTTGTACATTGGGGGCATTTCTTATGATTTATATTGATGAGTTAGTTTGTATAGCAATTGCTATCAGATTACATAAAATTGGTAGAAATTTATAATTAAACGCAAGAACAAGCCGTTAAAGATTAAATTAACTCTTACGGATAATATCTAGTTTTGCGATTCAAACTATACATTTGTTGGATTTGCTAATAATATACTTATACTGTTATAACTTATAATAATGTATTAAGGTTCTCACTTGTAAGTTTGGAAAATATCTAGAATTTAAATAATAATCTGATATATATTTTTAATTTCCACGATTTGCCCTTGTTAAATCAATAATCTCCCAACCAGAAACACTAAAATCATCGACATGATCTAATACATTCTCTTTTAGACAGGCAAAACATAATAAATGTGTCGGTCGAGAAAACCCAACATACATCATCTTTAACGCTTCTTTACCCCTTACATTTGTATTATTAGTTAAATTAAATCCATGGTTATTTTTTTTCAGTGCATTAATTATCTTTGTTTTTTGCGTTTCATAAGAGTGATATGAAGTTTCAACATACATTGTCGCACAATGAGTTTGTCCTTTTGCGGAGTGAACAGTTCCAATTTTAATGTCAAATAAATCACTGTTTTCTGGTCCTTCCTCAAGTTCTGGAACGCTTGCAATATGAACGAATAGTTCTCCAACAAATGTAGATGTTTCGGAAGATATTGTGAGGTTAAACCATTCTTTAAATTCTCCAAAGATAAATTGTTTAATGTTACTATAAACAACTTGATAATCCTTCTTTGTGCTTAGGTCTATTGACCATTGATATATAAATTTTTTAAGTGACTTATATCTATTATCATTACTCTTAATAAATCTTATCATTTCAGAGATACTAAAATACCTTTTTACTTCTCGTTCTCGCACAATAATGATGTATGTCTTTTTCTCTAACATTAGAACATGAGTCAATGCTTTCAAGATAATATTTTTGCTAACCACCAAACTTTTGCTAGTTTTATCAAAATTTTGTAAGTACTCGCTAAGTGAATCAAATGTATTTTTATTTGTTTTAAAGTTTTTATTATATTCTGGAAAAATATTTTCTAACCTTAATCTACCATCATTTTGTGATTCGCCCCATGTGGCATTCCAACCAAGTATATGAAAGCCATATTTCTTACCTTCACTTGTTTCTTGTAATGAATGATTCTTAATGAGTTCTTTGAATTTTTCTCTTAATTGATTTTTAGATTGATTATTAAACACAATTAAATGTGGCTTAATAGGATTGTCTAATGTCCTTAATCCATTTGTTGCAAATCTTGGCTCGCCGCTTTCGTTAATTTGTTGATCAAGAGTAAATGAGTTGACCACATTAGCAATATTTGGAGTTAGTCGGTTAGAACCATTTAAATACATTTGATTTCTAGGTACCCAGTCTGCTTTTACTTTTACACTTGTTCCTGAATTGTAAATAGCCTGATTTATGTCTCCAATTCTCTGGATTACAGTTGATGAATTTTCACCAAGAAATATTTTGTCTATGATATCAATTTGAAATTTTTCTAAATCCTGCATTTCATCAATGAAAACGAATTTAAATCTACTTTGTAATATTTGTTTTATATTAGAATAATTTTCAATATACCATTCAGCAAAGTAGAATGAATCTTTATAGCTCAAAATACCTCGTTCATACAAGCTATGTTTCCATTGTTCTAATTCTAAATAATATAATTGGCTTGTCCCATTATGAGTATAGAACGATCTATTCTCATACAGTATTTTGCGATTCAAAAGGTCTAATTCAAAATATTTAATAAATTTTTGAATGTTATTACATTTTTGCTCGTAAGTAAGTTCATTTTGTCTAACATTTAATCGTCCAAAAAGTTTATTCTTTAAACCTTTTGGTTCTGTAGATTTCCACTCTAGCGATTGATAGAACTTAATCGCTTCTCGTTCATACATATCATTATCATTGATCTGAATATTAGAGTCATATTTAATAGCACAAGCTGGATTTGCTAAAAATTTATTTACAAAACTTTGGATTGTACCTGCAAAATTAGGGTATTCAAAAAGCTTCGGGCAATGTGGTTTTAAATGATATTCTATCTCATTAACCGCGGCGTTTGTATGAGATAAAATTAAAATCCCAGAACCATCTTTAAATGGTAAGTGTTTAGCTAAACAATATAGTTTAGCTAAAAGTGCCGTAGTTTTTCCACTCCCTGGAACAGCTAATAAATCGCAAGAACTAAGGTTTTTAATAAATGGAATTCTCTCATTTACATCAAATTGATTTCCGCCAATCAATATTTGCTCGGCTTCGCTGATGTGTTCATCACTAACCATCATGAGCTTACTCTACATGCATGTTTTATTGCATCAAACAAGTAATTTATATATGAATCACTTTTATCCTTTAAATCAGTATTATTTTGCTTCAATAACTCACTTAAATTATGTGCTATTGCAACTTTATCTAGTTTTGAAGTTCCTTCTTGTTTTTTTAATTTTTTTATCAACTTACCTTCAAATTCTATTTTAAATCCATTAGTACTTAGTTCTTTAAACTCGTCTGTTCCTGAATGAACTTTTGAAACAGATTTTTTGAATAATATTCCTAATAATGTAGATTTAAATAAACACCACTCCAATGTCCATTGCTTAGCTAAAAACAGCTTAATGTTATTTCCAACAACGCCATTCAAATTTCCTTCTATGTTTACCCTTTTTGCATCTTCTTGAGCTTGATTAAAATTGCCTCTATCATCTGGGCGAATATCTAAATCCGTTACAATAGAAACAGGGATATTCATTACTTTATGGTCTGCTCTAAGAAATATTTTTGCAAAATTTAAATAAGCAGTAGATCCAACATTAATAATTGACACTTCATACTTAGTTAAATCATACCCTAATTGCTTGGCAATAACTGGTAGAATGATTTCTTCAGCCCATCCTTCAACAATGATTACACCTTTAGCAAAAAATAAATTTGATTTGGTTACATCTAAGAATTGTTGGAGATAAATATAATCTTTATCTTTAAGATGTGTACTACCCTTAGTTAGTGGAAAAACGTCGCCATTATTGCAAATAATCAATTTATCTACATCTACTTTTGAGGCTAAATTAGGGCTATGTGTTGTCAAGACAAACTGTACATCATTCTCATTTAGCAAAGTTTCAATAACTTTCATTTGGGATTGAGGATGTAAGTGAGCCTCCAACTCCTCAATCAAGCACAACTTCAATCCATCCCACTCTTTTTTTAAATGCAGTAGCTCAGTTGACATATATAAACGATTCATGGTGCCAAGCCCTAAGTTGTCCACCCCATCAAGACCTATAGATATTTTTTCCAAAATAGCCTTTATGCCTGGATCAGTAAGTTGCAATTTTGAGCTATAAGAATCACCTATAAAGTCTTGTAGAAATTTATCAATTACACCCTTAATTTGCTCTTTGTTGCTTTTTACGCTACCTTGCTCTATATCGTCTTTTGCAAACCAATCTTTAATTTTATCGTTGGTTTCCTTAAAAAAACCCTCAAACTCATGTGCTTCACCAGCTACTGATGAAAATAAATCATGGGCAAAAAGTATTTGTGAAAGACGAGAGTTTTTTTTAGCGACCAATTCATTATCTGCATCGCGCAATGCTTTTAAATATGTTGATTTTAGATACTCTTTTGCTTCAGCATCTAAAGAACGTCCAGCATTGTCGGCACCAGCCTTAACTTCGTTTGTTAATATTCTGCCAGCTTTCTTTTCGGCTTCATAAATAAGCCTTAAAATCGGCTTAGCTTCTGCACTCTCTTCTTGCCAACTTAACCACTCGGTAAAGTGGCTTGCTTCATCTGTATTTAGGTCTTTAATAGTAATTTCAATCCGAAGCTTATTTGACTGCAAATAGAAATCACTTTCTTCCACTCGTATCCATTCATAAGCATGTGTTTTCAATACTAGCTTTATGGCATCTAATATAGCGGTCTTACCAGAATCATTTTCACCAATTAGGACATTTAAACCTTTTTGAAATGGAACTATTAAATGTGGTTTATTTAAGTCCCAATCAGCTTTACCATATCTGCGAAAATTCCATAATTTAAGTTCAGCTATATACATGATAATTATTACTTTACAAATAGTTAGAAATACTAAAAAATTTTCTCTATAGAATTACACCAATATTTTTTATATTCGTCACCTAATGACCTAGCCACGAGTTCATCCGAATTATAAAAATGTAAACTAATTTGATACTGTTCGTCAGTTAGTTGCTCTTTTACTTTTTCAGTTAAATTTTCAATACCAAACATTTTTTCAAAACCACAAGCCTTATCATAAGGATTGTTTTGATGCTCGCCACCTTTAGGGTCAACAAACTTAATCAATAAATTACCAGTAGATTTTTCTTTTAACCAAAAGATAAAATCAGGATAAAATTTACGTGCTTTACCAACGGTTTGATCAAAATAATCAATCCCTATTTCGGTATCTAGCGTTTCATCCACCTTAGTAAAGTACCACCAGTCATATTTATCATCTAGATTTGATTGATATTTACATAATTCAGTTAAAAATTCAATTTCTGATGAAACCTTTATAATATGCTTAAATTTGTCGTGATAGCTTTCTTCAAAAATTACTATTGGCTGATAATAATGATGCTTAAATAATTTCTTAATATTAGAAACCAGTTTAATAATCTTGTAATCGCTAGATTGACTATTTTGTTGTTTTGCAAGACTCAATTTTTCAGCATATTCTTCCTTAGTAATTTGATCACTTAATAACTGTTCTAATAAAGTCTTCTCGTCAACTATATTAGTATCATCGTGCATTATTTGTTTTAGTTCTTTTTCTAACTGCTCAAGCTCACCATTGGTTAGAGTTGTTGCAATATGTTTATAGTGCTTAATCTGATCACTTAAATGGATAAAATCAGCGATAATTTTTTCACGTTTATTGAAATGCTCATGCAATGACTTAACTAAATATTTAGGTTTAAATTGAGGCATGTTAATTTTATTATTCGCTTTGATGTTTTCATCACTACGAAGCTTATTAATCGTCCGCAAATTCAAATCATGACTTAATGCTAATACTTTGTCTGATCTAGGGCTAATATAATTCTTTAGAGCAGTTTTATTCTGAGCACTCGTGCGAAATGGATTATTATTTAGTGTTTTACTGTCTTTATAACGTGGTAAAACCAAATCACGAGGTAATTTTTTATTGATGTCAAAGTATTTATTAACTTCTTCATTCCAATCCTCTTTACTACCTTGCTCTTGAATTATTGACCAAATTTCATTAATCGCTTTGCTATCGGTCGCAAACACAAACTCAGTTTCTATGGCGGGCGCTAAGGCTCTAATTTGATTAATTTCATCAATGGACAAACTATCTGTATTGCAATACTCAAAACGTTTTCTTTGATCTGGCAGTGGTTCAATGCGTATTCCTCGTCCGATAGTTTGCATCACATATTTTTTGTTATCCGCATTTTTACCAATCCCTAAATAGCAAACTATATTTGGACGGTTGCTATCCCAACCCTCTTTGAACATTTGACTACCTAGTAGCATTGCAATATTAGATGAAGAATTTATCTCATCAAAGAGTGAAGCATCTAGGCTACGATTAACGACTTCAAAAACACCACTCACATCATTTTTTAACCAGTTAATGGCATCACCAATAACTAATAAAGCGAACGGTTGATTGGCTGTTTTTAACTTAAATGCTACTTCATTCTTATTTTTATCATAGGTAATAATCTCAATGTTACCTTTGTCACCACCAAAAACGTATGTCCAAATCTCAGCCGTTGTTAATTCATCAATTTGATTGCAAATGGTTCTAATTTGTCCAGCGTCACCCAAACCAAATTTAAAATTAGTATGCTTACCTTCTTTATCAATTGAGTTTAACTCTTTTTTTAGCTCTTGTTTAGCTTGGTCAATATTCCATTCATTTTTCACCATCTGAATTAGATAATTGAAGAATGGTTTTAATCCTTTATCTTCGCTATTAACTTGTCCAGCTAAGATAAGCATCAAGGGCATGTGATAGAGATTTTTATCAATTTGCCTAATGCTGCTAGCATTTTTTCTTTGTAGTGCTAATAATAATACTGTTTTAGCAATTGTTTTTTGTTTTTCTAAATCTTCTTTATCTACCAGCACATCTTGATTAATTCCAGTTGCTAAATCACCAATTTCAGTTTCAGATATATAGAGCTTTTTACCATAGCCAGATGAAAGAAATTTAGCCAGATTCATATCAAAAATGGTGGTAATAACATCAATATCATCGGTAAAGGTCGCCGAAAAATTAAATAAAAATCCATTTTTAGCAAGAATATTAAATATTGCTTTACGCTTGGATTTGCTATCTTCACCACGATGCGCCTCATCCAAAAACAAATACCAACCATCTAAATTGCGATAGTTATCAAAATAAATATTTTTGCCATCTTTACTGCTTGCAACATCGGATTTATCGGCAACAAAATTATTTGATTTGTAATAATAGACCTTGGTATAGTTGCTCGCCAGATAATCTGGTTGAGTATAGTGATTATCGCGTTCCCAATTTTGTTTTAAATCAACTAGGCTAAGTTTATGTATAGCATAAATATTATAACGATTAACTGCATTAAGAATCTGGCTTAAAATACTATCGTCAGGCGCCAATATCATGATTGGTTTTGTCGGGATAATTTTATCCTGCATTAGTTTGGCAACGATAGAAATTAGCTTGACCATTACAATAGTTTTACCACTGCCTGTTGCCATCCAGAAATTCATACGGTTTAAAAATTGGTTATAATCTAATTTATCCTCTTCGGAGATGAAATAATCTGCAAGTAATGGATATAATGTATCACCACTTCCAACTGATAAATTATCAAGCGGATAATCGCTATTACGTTGATATACATCCAGCAAAAACTCATTACTTGATGAAGATTCTTCAGAATTAAAATAACGGCAAAGTAACTTAGTTGCTTTGATTACAGCTTGTTCCTGATAATCAAATAATTGCATCTTACCTGCAAAAGTGGTGAAGTCATAATAAGCTGCTTCAGGCAAAGCTAAATTACCTGCTATTTTCTCCAATGTTACTTTAGCCATAACTTGTTTGATAGTTGTTTTCTTTTTTGCCATAATTACCACCAAATCAATGCTTTAAGTTCTGGCATATTATCAAAGTTAATTTTATCTTTGGACAAAGTCAATTCACGACCATCACGGGTTACATAAGTCACTTGGTTACTATTATGGTACTGCTTAATCTTATAACCATAAAAATTACTAATCGTTTCCCAAATATCAACATCTTGATAGAGTTTCTCAAATGAGTAATGAATTGGATTACTCTCATCACTATAATCTATATTTAAGCTATCATAAGCTAGTTTTTCGTTATTGCTAAAATCGTAGCTTAAGTTAGCAACATTATCATCAGTATAGTTATATACTGCTTTATCAAGTACATCCTCGTATTGCTCTAGTTCATAGTATTTTACTAATTGGCTTATCCCATTTGAGTCCTGAGGATTCCCATTTTTCCATTTTTCAGAAAACACCAGTTTTTTAACTCTTGGTAAAACTACATTATAAAAGTGTTCACCCATTTCCACAAGCAAGTATTTCCTTAGTTGACCATCATTTCGATTTAAATTAATTACGGCATGAGCTGTAGTGCCAGAACCTGCAAAAAAATCTATAGTTAAATTGTTGCGTTTTATCATAGCTACTTGCAAACAATCCATTACGGCATAGAAAGACTTAGCGAAATCAAACTTCTTTTTTTTACCAAATATATTTGATAATAAATCAGTTCCATGCGAACCTGCTGCATATTTTGCGTTGTCCCACCAAGTTCCTGGTAGTTTACCTTCTTCATTAAGATATTGCCTCCTATATATCTCAACGCTACTTTCATTAATTGAAACTTTTAAATGGTGCATTTCATAAATACATCTTTCAATTCCCCATTTCCAAACTCTTTCATTTTTATTTTCATCTATAGGGTAAACAATTAACTCATTTGATAATGGAACATCACATAATTCATAGCTAGAAGAACTCTCTTGCCAAATTAATTTAGGCACTCGAATTGTGCCATCTATATTAACAAATAATGGGTAAAATTGTTTCGGTCTATCATCACGAAGTGAATCCGTTCCTGTTTTTCTAAAATTTTCCCACAGATATTTATTATTATTTTCATCTATTTCTCTGTACCTGTTCAATTGTTCAACTGTTCTTGCTAATCTTCCAATTGAATTTAATTTTTCAGAGCGTCTATGAAATATTGCATATTCATGATTGATAGAAAAACCTGAAACAGTTGATCTACCTTGTGGATTATTGCGAATTGGTACAGTTGCTAAATGATTACCAGCATCAAAAATTGAATTAATAAGCAACACGCTTTCCGCAATTTGAGCATCATCAATCGTAAAAATATGTACCCCATTAGTAGCTAAAAATTTAGATCCTAATAAAAGTCGATCATTAATATATGATATCCATGAGCTATTTCTATAGCCATTTTTATAAATAATTTCGGTAGCATTGGTGTTATATGGAGGATCTATATAGATACACGTTGCTTGTTCTTTATATTTCGGCATAATGGTATTCAATGCTTGATAATTATCCGACTTAATTAATACACCGTCACATTCTTCATCGAAATTATCGAATAAGCCTAAAACCGCATACTTTACATCTATGTCAAAATGCTTGGTATCAAACGGTAGGTATTTATATTTGCTATCTGCAAACATATCTTGAGATTGAGTTACCTCATTGATATTAAATTTTTCATCCACAATGCCTAAATCTTGCCATTCTTGGATTTGTGTTTGTATTCCAGCGTGATTAGTTAATAACGAAATATCCAAACCTTTAGTGATTAATTTATCTAGCGTTACTACATAATTAGAGTTACGGACAAACTTTGGTTTATTCCAGATTGCTTTTAGCTCATCTTCAAATTTAGAGATGTAATCAATCACCACAAAAGCGATTGCTTTAATTTTACGAATATTATCTAAGCGTTTTTGCTCTAGTAAGCTCTCCATGTCATTGCTTAGATAGTTGTAAATAAACATGTTAAATTGCTCAGTTAAAAATCCTTTAGCATTTTTATGAATAAAAAAATCAACCTCATTTTGTTTTTTATAAATGTTAATTGCTTTATTAATTATCTCTTCAGTAGTTTCAATGCTGTTTATAGCTGAGAAGTTAAGCACTGATTTACGACATTTTTCATTTTGGCTAAAATTAATCGCATAAAAACTGCTTGATTCTTTAAATAATTGTGTATTTGATTTTTTAATTGAGTAAAGTGATGCTTCGGCAACATCCTTTAGTTGTTCATCACTGGCATCAGTAGCTTGACTAGTTATTTGTGATTGTTCGATAACCTTGAATTGAAGTTTTTGATTTTTAATCCCTGTGAATAGGATCAATACTTTTTCTTTGGTATTATTATTGGTCGGTATATAGTTAGTTGCATCAAAATCAAAATATACGCCAATAGACTTATTTTCATGAGTAAAGGTGAGATTTTCAACCGACTGATACATTATTTGCGATTTAACATAATACAAGTCTTTAGTTTTGTAGAATAACGCAGTATCCTCTTTATCAAAATAGACTTTGGCATACACATTTTTATATGCTGGTGTATCGCTAAAATAAATTGATCCACCATCGGTTAAATAACTACTAAAAAAGGTATAAAGCTTTTCATATAACTCAGGCAGGTTACTATCGCCAGCATCTGGAAAACTTTTCTTGATTTCAGCTTCAATCAATGGTTTGATATGTTCAAAATATTGGCATTTGAATTGTAATAAATTAGCCATACCACCTTTACCATCAAGCTTTGCACCAATATATAACTTTTGTAATTGGCTAAAAAATTTCTGTTTGTTGCCCATCTAAAATACCTTTTCTAAGTCTATTTAATTATAAAATTAACTGTGAATAAATTGTTATAACTAATCGTTGGTTCTAAGTAATGATTATACTTTTCGATTAGCTCGCGGATTTCTGTACGCATTTCTTTACGCTTGTCTGATTTTTTGTATTCTAAGTTTTCTAATTTATCTTCAAGATCTTCAATTTCAGAAGATAGCATTAGATTTTCATCAATTTTCTTGGATTGTTTTTGCTGTTTACATTTTTGATCTATGTCTTCTTCAAGCTGATCAATCTCCGATTGTATATCAGCTAATATATCATCCATGTAGTAATTTAGTTTTGAGTATTCTTCTTGGTATGCAGATGATTTATATTCTTCAAATTTTTCTAGGGCTTTTTGACGATTAATATTTTGAAGTTCAATTAAATCACCAGCAGTATAGCTAATTGCTTGTCGTCGTGCTTCTAGATTAAACAGTCTTTCACACTCATTTTGCTCTAGCTCTTGCCCATTATCCAACTTTCCGCTAAACACCAGATAGTCTTCATAGTAGCCGTTGGTTTCAATGCTCAGATGCTCTAGTGCGAGTGTGCCAGTTTGGTTTTTGTATGCTTTGAGTGCATTAACTTGTTTATCATAATTAGTTAAATCAAATTCAAGTAGTGCAGTTGAGGTTATTTCAGCTTTAGCCGCATTTATCACTAATTCACCCAATGGATGATTTAGCCGATAAAGTTGATTATTGGTATAACCTTGCTGTTCTTCCCAATTATCTTTTTTGATCATGTAGTAGGTAGCAGGACGAATCCCTTGAATTTGCTGATTAAGCTCGATGATTTTATTATCTTCATCAAATTCAACCTTGGGCGCTAATTGAGGCAATTGGTATTTAGTAAGTTCCCAGAATTTTTGACTGATTTGATCAAGGCGGTTTTTGCTGTGTTCTTCGGATTGTTGCAATAAATTATGCACATCTTCATCAAAATAAGTGTCAAGGATTTGTTTAGCTGTTTCAAGCCGTTGATTATTTTCTTCTTTAAATTGTTCGCCAAGTAGATCAAATTCATAATTAATCGCTTGTTCGTCGCGGCATTGTTTAAAGATATTTTGAATCGCTTGCTCAAAACCATTATTGAGATTAGCAATACTTCCGAGAATTTCATTCGATGCGCCAAATACACCATCAAATAAGCCAAATTTCTTATCCAAAATTTCATAAATGCGTTGATCAATTGAATTGTTGGTATCGACAAAATTTACCACCACGACATCATATTTTTGACCATAACGATGAATGCGTCCAATTCGTTGTTCAATCCGCTGTGGGTTCCATGGCAAATCATAATTAACCAATAATGAACAAAATTGTAAATTAACACCTTCGGATGCTGAATCAGTAGCAATTAGAATTTTTGCCGATTTTTCAAAATATTCAGTTATTGCTAATTTCATATCGGCGGATTTTACCCCAGATATTTTTTTACGGTTAGCTTTGATATTTAGCCAGTCATGGTAAATTTGTTTGGATTTATCATCATTGTTACTGGCGTTAAATAATACGATTTTATCGGCAAAGCCATTTTGTTCAAGGTATTGCTTAAGATATTTTTGGGTTGCAACCGATTCGGTAAAAATGACACATTTTTCACGCGCGCCGATGGCTTTCATTTTTTCAAAACCAAATTTAAGTGCTTTGAGTAAATTGGGTAATTTAGAGTCTTTATTATTATCAATTAAAATTCTGAGATCGCGAATTATTTCATCTAAGCGCAGCAACACCCGCGATTTTTCAGCTTGTGCAACCTGTTGTGGATTTTCGGCTAACTCTTGATATTCTTCATCCTCAATATCTTCACAGGCATCAGCAAGAATTTCTTCATCAATATCTTCAAGACTGCTAACTGCATTATTATTCGCTAAACTTAGTTCAATTCTTAAACGAATTTTTTGTAATGTTTCAAAAATCGCAATGGAAGACGATGATTTTATTTTGAGCAATGCGACTTTAATTAAATGAATTACTCGTTGATCATAAACATTGACCAACTCTTCAAAAATAAAATCATTTAACTCTTTAAAGAGTTGTAATTCAAATGAGGTGGATTGATAATTAAAGGTTTGTGAATGACGTTCGGTATAACGAATAAAGCTTGCCACATCTTTACGCAGTGAGCGTTGGCAAATAGTTTTTAAGCGTTCTCTGAGTTGTGATAACTCCAGATCGCTTAGGTTGCCGCTTAGAGTGCGTTTACTCGGGAAAAACTTATCATCAATGATATTAACTAAACCATATAATTCACTAAGATTATTTTGCAATGGTGTAGCTGTTAATAAGATTTTTTTAACTGTTGGAAAGGCTTCTTGAATTGCTTGATAAACTTTAGATTTGTCATTTTTTAATTTATGTGCTTCATCAAACACAGCTAGATCAAAACGAATATTTTGTAATTTAAGTTTATATTCTTCGCGATTAATTAGATTATACGAGCAAATAAGTATTTTGGGCTCAGCTAAATTAAATAAATCAACGCCATCTTTTTTAGCTAATGTAATGGGTTTGCTATCTAAAATAACAGAGTCTAAGGCAAATTTATCTTTGAGTTCTTCTTGCCACTGCTTACGCAATACCGCAGGACAAACAATAATTAACTTACGCTTACGTTCTGCCCACATTTGCGCCAAAATTAAACCTGCTTCAATTGTTTTACCTAAACCAACTTCATCTGCTAAAATTGCACCTTTGGCAATTGGCGAACGAATCGCATATTGTGCAGCTAATACTTGATGTGGATTCATCTGAACTTTGGCATTAAACACCGTTGCAGTTATGTCGCTACGCGTCTTTCGCAAGATGTCGTAGGCATAAAATTTAGCGTGGTATGGAGTTAGCTGCATTGGTTAGTCTAATAAAGGATTATAGGCATGATTTTATCATACTATATAACTGTTACATATGCTTATCCATGCTGCATTTGCTTGGTCTGCAACGCTTTTAGCGCTGGCTTCGGGTGTGGCGGGTTTTGCTTGCAAAATTGGGATTCAGCGCGGATTAATGATATAGGCTTAGGTAATTCCTAAGCCTTATTTCATAGATAACAATATAAGCCAGTTTCTTGCTCAAAAAGCGGTATTAAGTCCTCGGCATAAACCTCGTTAATTTGCTTGATTACTTTATTCGTGCTTAGTCTGGTATTGCTAAAAGTTAACTCATATAAATCTAAGCCGATGTTATAGGTTATTGTGACTAAATTAATCCTGTTTTTAATGTTTAAATCACTGGGTAGCGCACAATTTAAAACTGGCTGTTCTTTATGATTGGTGCTGTATGATAATTTTGCGCCTGTCATAGTGGTAAATTTACTGCCGCCTAATTGAGCTAAAATAGTGGTGGCGATTTCTTTAGCATAATTTAATTGTTCCATCTGTTTGATTCCTTGGGTTATGTTGTTAGGTGTTAATTGCGGGATTGCTCCCGCTCACGTGTCTAATTAATCGCAGCTTGTGATTCAGTCTTGATTATTTTGCTGCCAAACTCTTGGCGGATGTTCTTCATCGACTTAGAACCGCGTTTATATTTGCTGGTGTCGATGGTTGGGCTCCAATACCATGATTTTTTTGCACCTGAGAATTTAAAACCTAAATTACAGATTACTTCTTTATGCGGATAAGTGTTACCTGATAACCATACCCAGTAGCCACAGATTTCAATAACTACACCATGTAAAGTTTTTAAGGTATCCACAAAGCTAAAATCAAAGCTGTGATTAGTTTCTGTTTCTTGATTAATGTCAAGGGTTGCATTTAGCTCAAAATACTTGCATAGCTCACTAAATGCGGTATTAATTAGCTGCA
>JACCDG010998454.1_pt1 | contig 14314 bp, 16 predicted proteins | sample 7442471 | NCBI WGS metagenome assembly JACCDG01 (sample SAMN15323444, study PRJNA562643) | freshwater metagenome | isolation source: river surface water | place: USA:Blue River Watershed | collected 2017-08-17
CGGCACAAAGACCAACGTCACATTTGATTCAGATGTGAATGCTTTGGCCGATATCGCTACCACAGGAATTTATGTGATCACCGGCGCGGGTACCTCAACGACCAGGAGTGTAGTTGCGGGCACCGGATCCATTACGGTCACGAACGGCACAGGTGTTGGAGGCAATATAACGATCAACAACACGGATCCAGACCAAAGCACTACCAACGAGATCCAGGTATTGAGTGCCAGCGGAGCGGGCCCAACCTCATACAACCTAGATTTGTCGTTAAGTGGCGGATCCGTGACCCTTTCCGAAGGATCAAATATTGATCTGACCCGGAGCGGCAACACCATCACCATTGCATCCACTGCAAGCAGCGGAGGGTATGTAACCATACAGGAGGAAGGTGTCAGTTTACCTGCCCAAACCATTTTGAATTTTATTGGCTCCACAGCTACGGCTGCGGATGGCGGCACAAAAACAAATGTCACTTTTGACAGTGATGTGAACGCACTCGCCGACATTGCCACTACCGGGGCTTATGTGATTACAGGGGCGGGAACGTCAACAACCAGGAGCGTGGTTGCTGGCACAGGTAGCATTACCGTAACAAATGGATCTGGTGTTGGAGGCAATATAACGATCAACAACACGGATCCAGACCAAAGCACTACCAACGAGATCCAGGTATTGAGTGCCAGCGGCGCGGGCCCAACCTCTTACAACCTTGATCTATCCCTTAGCGGCGGATCTGTGACCCTTTCCGAAGGGGCAAACGTGGATCTTACCCGGAGTGGCAACACCATCACCATTGCGTCCGCTCTGAATCAATCCATTTACACAGCAGATGGAACCATCTTTTTCGATTGTAATGCCACCCTGCAAACTGGATCATACATACAATTTGAATGGCCTGGAGGGGGCGATGCAATTGAAATAAATGACCTTATACCAGCTGTCCAAATACAATCAAAAAATACCCAAGCGGCATTTAATGTAGACAACACATCGCTTTCAATGACGATGTGGAATGCAGGATTTTCACAATATGGTCAAGCGTATGTAACAGAAAACGCCGCTGAATTGGATTTTAACGGTGTCAACGTTTTTCAGGCCAATCAATATGGTTTCCAGTGCAATAGCACTACAGAAACATTTCAGCCACCTGATATGACCACGGCGCAGCGGACGTCGATTTTCCCAATTTTTGACGGCGGCATAGTTTATGACACCGACCTAGACAACTTCCAGTTTAGACAAAATGGAGCCTGGGTAACGTTCGCAACCCCTGGCGGGTTTTACCAGATTTTGAAAAATAACGGGGGCGCAATGCCTCAGGAAAACTTTGAGAATTTCGTATCAACTGCTACGGTATCATTTACGCTTACAGACGTTCCGGGTAGCGTAGAAACGAAAATAGAAGCCTCCATCCCAACAGGCGGCGTAACAAGTACGCAAATTCTTGATGGAACCATTCTAGGCGCTGACCTCAATCAAATGAGCGCAACGACCGGACAAGCGCTAAAATGGAACGGGACCACCTGGGCACCTGCCGCAGTTGCGGGGTCTGTAGTTACAACGGTTTATAGTACACCCGGATCGACCACGGTTGCAGTCCCTGCTGGAGCTATTTCTTTTGATGTGGTAATTGTTGGCGGCGGCGCTGGCGGTGGTAGTGGTAGAAAAGGAGCAGCTGGGACAACCCGGCGTGGTGGTGGTGGTGGAACTGGGGGGAGTGCATCAATTGGCTCTTTTTCCGTTGCTGACCTTGGAAGTCCTGCTAACATTACAGTAGAGGTTGGCGCAGGCGGAGCGGGCGGAGCTGCTATTACTACAAATAGCACAAACGGGAACAACGGGACAAATGGGCAGGAGTCAAACATAAATATTAGTGGCACAAAAATCCTAGTAGCTTCTGGTGGTAATGCAGGATCAGGAGGCACTACAGCCTCAGGATCTGGCGGTTCTATAGGATCTTTAAGGGGCGACTGGATTGCCACAGCAGGCGGAGCAGGCGGAGCCCCAACGGGGACTGGGGCAACTACAGTACAATATAGAGCCGCAGGATCTGGTGGAGGTGGTGGCGGGTTTGATAACGCAAATGCGACTGGTTTCGGTGGCGCGGGCTCTGCTGGGTATTGTGGTATTGTGGCAGGAGGCGGCGCTACTGCTGGACCTGGAAATAATGGTGCCGCTCCAGCAGCCGGGCAGGTCACTGGCGGCGGCGGTGGTGGCGGCGGCACTACTAACGTTGTAGTAGCTCCAGGCGGCAACGGCGGAGCAAGAGGTGGCGGTGGTGGCGGTGGAAATGCTGGGATAGATGGCGGACACGATGCTGGAGCGGGGGGCAATGGTGGTGATGGTTGGGTAAAAATAATTTGGTATTTCTAATACAAAATAATCAAAACACATGGTTTCAGACTTCTTTGACTTTGCGAAAAGGCAAGGCTTTACGGTGGTTTTATTACTGGGAATAGCCTGGCTTTTGTACAACAAAATCGAGCATTTAGAGACAAGGGTTCAAAGCTGCGAAGCGGAGAAATTCATGATCCTGGTTGAAAACAATAAACGGTCTGATGCCGTAATCCAGAGCAACACAATCGCCATAGAGCGCAACACAGATGCGCTGGATTTATTGTTGGGCAATAGTGGCGCCATTACAATCCACGAAAAGAAAAAATCACTCGTAACCGGACGGGGCGGGCCTGGCGGCTTCAATCCAGACAAATAAACACACAATGGCAAAGAAAAGACGCAAACAAAAACTATCCCTGCCCCTGCTCTTAGCTGTTGGGGTTGGTTTGTACCTCATTACCCGCAATCGTGAAAACAAGGTAGACAAAGACTTTCCGGTAAAACCTCCAGCATTGCCGACCTACCCAAACAACGAAGCCCCAGCGGTTCAGCGGATCCTACCCCGCAAGACAGCTTTATTCGTTTAATTTATGGCACAGCTCACCAATTCTTTTTTTCAAAAAATTCTCGCCATAGAGGGCGGTTTCCAGGCAATGCCTACGGATTCCGGCAACTACTGTGCGGGCAATTTGATTGGAACAAAGTATGGAATGAGCGCGGTTGCCATATCGGCCTGGTGGGGGCGCTGCCCATCGCAGGAAGAGGTTAAAAACCTCACAGAACAAAATGCCATGGATTTCTACGCTTGGTATTTTGATCGGTACGGGCTGTTTCAGGTTGAAAATCAGCAGCTTTTCGAGCTACTGGCAAACAACACAATGGGAAGCCCCGCCAATGCCGCCAAAATTGAGCAGCGCACGCTGAACCAATTTGGCTACAGCCTGGCTGTGGATGGCCAGCGGGGCCCACAAACAATTCAGGCCATCAATGATGCCTGGGTAAAGTTTGGTCCGAAGTTTTACAACGCCGTACGGGATGCCTGGGTAAATTACCTGGTCAGCCTAAACCGTCCGGAGTTTATAGAGGGTTGGTTGTACCGGATGAATAAATATTTTCCGAAAATAGCCAAATCTAGTACAGGAATAAGCCTTGGTATTGCCCTATTGGTGCTGTATGCAGGGTATAAAGCGTTTAAAGCATGAGAGCGTCAAGTTTACAAGCATGTGTTTTTGTTCAAACGCCTTCAAGCAAGGTTTTTGTATTCGATGGGTATGGAAACCCCATCGACATCCAAACCGATAGCCTCTCGGATCGAGAGGCAGCGGCATTCATGGCCATGCAGGATGCCTTTAATCTTTCTATACAGCGAAACGGCAGCTTTAGCTACCAAAACCATATTTGTCCGTGGGATTGGTCAACAAACAACGCAGTAATGGCCCAAAACGGGCTTTTTACATTTCCCACAGCAATTATCACCGCAGATTACCCGGACGGGAGCCAAAAGCAATACGTCCTGGGCAAAGAGTTTATTGATAAACTGACTGGCGGTATCTGGACCGCTGAAAAACTCTATCCGTACATTAAAATCCTGCTTACCGGCGTCACTCCAAAACAGAGTGACACTACCTTTTTATGTAAGCTTGCCCCACCACTTTGCAGCCTAGCTGGCTGGATGTGGTTTGCTTTGGCCGCAGGTACAACGATCAAGGCAATAAACTCCAAAGGTGTCAAAAAAATAGCCTGGGGCGCTGGATCTGCGCTTTTGTGGAACGAATGGATTGGCCGGGGCGGGTTGTCTCAAATTGGAAAAAAAAAACGAATAGGCGCAATTTTTAACGAGGTACCCGAGCTGTATGAATGTACAGACGGCACCTATTCAAGCGCTACAACCTCGAGGGCTTGCAGTCGTCACGGCGGCAGGAAATCAAATACCCCTATCAAGTTTGGCGGCGGTGGAGGATCTGACTTGCTCAACATTCAAGACGTGCCCCTAAATCAAATATACATAAACCGCGAACTATTCCAGGGGCGGGAAAAAGCATATTCAAAGCGTAGCGTTGACAATATTGTACAAGATGCCAAAGAGGGGCGTTTTGCATGGGAAAATCTGGATCCCATCACCTTATGGAAGGATCCCACCGGAAAACTCTTTTTGCTTAGTGGGCACAGCCGACATAAAGCTTTTGAAGTGCTGGCCAGCGAAGGAGTCAGGGTAGAAGGTAAAGGATTTGATCGGATACCGGCAAAAATCCGAACAGGAAGCCTTGCCACTGCGCAAAGAATGGCTTTGGAAAGCAATACTTTATCTACCAAAGAAACCGACATAGAGAGAGCCGCATATTATCGCAGATTGCGCCAGGATGGCGAAGCCGAAAAAAACATAGTCCTGCAGGGCCGGAAAAACGAGGGGCGCAATTGGGCCAATATATATGCTTTTACTTTTTTGAATCCATCGGGTAGAACCTGGGCGATGCTTCGACAGTTTTCGGAGGGTGAAGACCAAAGCGCAACCATGGCCAAAAATATGGCCAAATGGATCGGAACCGCAAGGCGGGAATTTCCCGGACTAACGAACGAACACGAAGCGGAGCTTTATGCCTGGTTATTTGAACAAAAAGGATATGGTTCAGGTGCTGGTCAGGTTTCCAATGAACGCGATTTTTTGGAAAAAGTGGCCATGTTTGTAGCTAAAAACACGTTTTTTGACGAATTCGATCAATCTAAGCCGCTAAACATACTACAGGCGCAATACAAATCGCCTGTAGAAATGCAATTTGAATCACAGATCCAGGAGCAGAACCAAAGCATTGCCGACATGGATCGAAAAATTAAGGCAAAAATCAAGGAATTGACCAACGGCGGAGCGTCAAAGTCATTGGTTGCGGAAGTGTTGGCGCCAATGGAAGCAAGCCTTAGAAGTATGCGTTTAGAACTTGCGCGGCTCCTTCAAAAGAAACAAGAAGTTGCCCAGTATGCAAGGAATGAAGCCACTCTTTTTGGGCACCGTCGCAGACGTGTGTCATCGGTGGGAAAAACTCCACAATACATTTAATTCATTCATTTTCAAAATCAAAACTTGTTATGGAACAAAAGAAACCTTGGTATCAATCCAAAATCGTACTCCTTGTTTTGGGGGCTTTGTCAACTGTTGGAGCAAACCTTTTGACTGGTTTTATTTCCGGTCAGGGAGTTACCAAAGATCAACTTGATGCCATAGCGGCAACGCAACCGGCAGTTGCCGAAGCTATTCAGAAGTATCAGGACGGCCAAGGCCTGCTTACATCGCTCACAGTGGTCGCGTTTGCTGCTATTGGTGTGATTCGAAAGTGGTTTACCACATCTTTATTGAATTAGAGCCCTCGCCCGGCTAATTTGCGCCCTCACCCGCTCCATTGACTTGGTAGCGGGTTTTTTTATGGGCAAAAAAAATCAGCGCTCAGTTATACACCGAGCGCTGAAAATTACCCCAAAAAACCAAATGAAAACGGGGTAAAAATAAGTACTTTTTTTCAAAGTAGCAAATCATCATCCAGGCTTTTGTATGCCTCATTGATTTCAGGCGCTCGATAATAGATTGAAGTAATGTTTAGATTTCGGTGGCCTGCCTGGTCTTTTGTGGGCAGCATTCCAATGGTGTGCGAATGGGTAGAAATACCTGAATCCTTCCAGGAGTACCAGCTAAGGCCGGAAATATTACCCGGCAATTTCCCGGAAACTTTCAAATGTTGCAAGATCCTGGCATGGCGTTTATAGGGCCTCATTTCATCCACCGGCGTAGCGCTTGGCTCCATGGAATTTCCCGAGCGTCCGTACATATAAAAATTGGCCGGGTAGCGCTCAAATCGGCCATCCACAAAGTATTTTAAGATGCTCGAGGGGATTGTTTTAACGCTCCTGCGGTATTGTTTGGCGTCCGCTTCGCGCACGGTCAAAGTGCCCTTTTTAAAATCAAAATCCCGGAATTTCAAGCGGCACAGCTCTACAGGCCGGACATAGCAGTAATACTGCAACAAAATGCCCCTAAATATCCAATAATCGTTTTCCGCTGCATACCTGGCCACTTCCCGTCGCTCTTCCGGGGTGAATGGGCGCCGCTGTTTTTCTTCCTCCCGAACCGGTTTGATACGTTCCCATGGATTGACGCCGGTCAGCTCTCGGTCCTGTAGCACATTCCAAATACTTCGAAACGCATCGAGGTAGTTGTTTAGGGTTTTTCCACGGTATTTTTTGGCCGTGGTCAATTCGTCCCAATACTCCAGGGCATTTTTCCGGGTAAATTCTCCGACCGGCAAAGCGTGCAAATGCTTTTTCCGGATCCAGGCAATAAATGGCTTTGAAACGGTAATGTATCTACGGCGCGAAGATTTACGCGGTAGGCCCTGTTTGATTTGTACGGCCAGCTCAACGCATTGTTTTAGGCTGGGTCCATCGGAAACCGGCACATCTGCCGGTTTTTCGGCTTCCGGCCTGGCTGCGAACAGATCAATGTTTTGGCAGATCCGCAGGGCTACGGCTTCGCGCACAGCCAAATCCTCAATATCATTCAGGTCAAATTCTCTGCGGTGGCGTGACTCTTTGCCGGTTAAAGTGTCGTATTGGATAAAATCAATTTTCCAACGCACTGATTTCACGAGCCTGGCGCGAGCAAAAATTTTTTTAGCCATGTTTTGAAATTGGCAGCGTTTGGCAAAATTTGGCAAAAAAGCCATTTTATGCCAAACGCTGCGCTCAAAACATAGCGCAAGTTATTGGATATCAACAATTTGCAACGTTGGGAGGATGAGGGGTCTCGAAAATCCTACCCTTTCCCATTTCCTTCAAAAAATATTGATATTCAAGCCCTTGCACATCTTGCTTTGCTGCAAGTTTGGCAAATTCCGGCAATTATCCTCCTATCCTGGAAAGCAGGGCACGGAGATCCTTTCTTATGGTTTGGATTTGATCCTCTGAATGGATTCCATCGTGTAGCGGCTCTTTTGGCAGCTCATTCGCATCAATGGTGCGGGTAAGCCAAGCGCTTATACCTATGCCGGAAAGCCGCTCGATGTTGATCAGAACACCCAGTGGCGGCTGGCTGGCTCCATGAAAATAGTTGGTGACGCTTTGTTTTTTAACCCCTGGCATTAGCATGCCAAAAAGTTCATTTTTTTTCATCCCCCAAGTGTTTGCAAGCCTTTCGAGGTTGGATCCAAGCGTTTTCCTTAAAATCAAATCATCTACAATGGTGCTAATTTGTACAGGATTGGTGGACTTGGAATATTCAAAACCCGGCTCGGATACCGTTTGTGTATTGTTTTGAACTAAATCAGTCAAAAACATTTCTCCTACTCCATTCAAAAGCCAATGGATATTTATTCTAGGGTACTGAGAACTGAGTTTTTGTAGGTAAGCCCTGGAAAATTGTTTCCTACCGTTAAAAATTGCGTTGGTGTGTGAAAACTTCACACCTATTGCCTTTGAAAGCTGTAATTGGTTGGTTTTCAGTGCATTTATTAGGTATTGAAACCTTTGTGCCTGTTCTGTCATTTGTCGGATTTTTGACAATTGAAAAAATAATTATTAAAAAGTCCATGAAGCACTTGGTTTATTAAAACTTTAGGTTGCACATTTGTCCGAAAATTAGAATAAATTTTAGACAACATGAGCAGCGTCGAAATTGAAACAATTCACGATTACATAACTGAGCATTCCCTGCTTGCAGAGGTAGAGAGTGTGACTAAACAGAATTGGCGTGGTAGCGGCAGTCGTGCTACCTACTACAATGCTGTCAAAAAAGGAATTGCTGGGATCTCTCTGACCCTGGTTGAGGGCCTGATGATGATGGAGGCTCAAAAGCTAATGCGCAATCATCATGCGCAAATGGAAAAACAGGTTGCATAAAGACGTTTGGTGTTCATAGCCCCCTGGGTTATTAGGAGTGATCCGGGGGGCACTAAAAATTTTACGGTGGAAAGATTGGGATTAGGCCGGTATAAAAGTATACCGGCCCCCTTTTTACCAGACGAAAACAATGAATCACGGGCTTTTTGTAGCCTTAAAATACCAGAGCAATGAGCAAGACTTTTTTTGAAAACCTGACGGATATCCTGATTACTGCGGGGAAAGTTGCCAAACATATCAAAAGTAAACGGGCAGAAGCGGAAAGGTCAAAACTGGCATATCAGGAGTTACAGGCCAGAATCAAACTGGCAAGAGAAGACGGGCACCCATTAACTGCATAAAAATATCTCAGGCGCTAGGGTTCTAAAATCTGATTTGTAGAAGTTCACCCCTACCCGCTCGAGGGCTCCGGACAAAACCGGGGCCAAAAACAAAACCCTTGCCTTTTAAAAAAAGACAAGGGTCAAACTTCAATCAAATTTCGTCATCGTAGGGACGGTGGAATGTAGCAAAACTGCCGTTCCCTGCAAAAAACTTCAACAAAAGTATGTCAAACCTGGCAAATCAGCAAATTCCTTGGTACAATCGTACCAAACGCGAAACCCTGGAGGATCGAATTACCGCCGTGCAAAATGTGAATGATCCGACAATCGTCGCTGACGATGTGCAGCGCTGGAGTAAGCGTTTTATTGCGCTCCTACTCATTTTTACAACCGGCCTCAGCTTTTTTTCTTACTACAAATTCTTCCAAAACTCATTTGGAGTTTTTGCCATTTTTATGGCTGGAGCGATTGCCATTACCATTGAATTTGGCAAAAACTGGGGCTTTTTAAAAGTCCTCCGGATCCCGTTTTTCCTTGGTTGGGGGCATATAAAAAGCGAACCGCACGAAAGTATTATGTGGGGCGGCTTATTATTGCTAGCTGGAGCCACTTTTTCAGCATCGGTGTACAATTCTACCCACGGAGCGCATGAGCTGGCCACAATGATCGGGCACGAAAAAAGCCACTCTGTTTTTTCGCCCAATACGGCCAACATTGACGAGCAAATTAAAGCCACTCAGTCAAGCATGGCACAAAATCGGGGCATTAAATGGAAGGGCACTGTTACCTACCAGGCGCAAAAGACCATTCAAAGGGAAGGTTCGGCACTTGACAAGCTGCAAACCCAACGCTCCAAGCAAATCGAACAACAGCGGGCAGATTGGGAAGCCGACCAACAGCGGCAAAATGAGCAAACTACATTTTCTGCAAATAGCTTGCTCCTGGTGGGCGGCTTCATTGAATTGTTGCAATTCCTTTTGATTTTCATGCGCGTAGCGGCTGAAAGGAGCCTGGATAAAGTGGCAACAAGCCGAGCCGCAATACAACAAACGGGGGCCCGAAATTATGCAGATCCGTCCTTTGGCCAGTCTATTCCACAGAATGGAAATTACAGTCAAAACTCTATGCAATTTCGTTGGAATGGATACGGTGAACAATCTGTGCCACATACGGAACAATCTGTGCCACATACCCCACAGCAAAAAAGCGCCCAACCGGTTCAAAACATGGAGGTAATTGGAAGTAATCAAATTTTGAACGAATTGCGCTCCAAGCTACAAAAAGACATTCCAAATTTTAGGAATCCACATGCAGTTAAAGGCACCGTTTCTAGCAGAATTGCAATGGCATTTATAGAAGCGTATCACGCCATGATACTACCCAATTTTTCGCCATCCTACGAAGTAGCTGTAAAAACGTACAAGTACCTGGCCGAAACGGCTTTTCCAGATTTGAATGGGGCAGGGTACCCATTCCCAGAGGACGCTACATTTTTAAAAAAGCTATCTGACATAATCAGCACGATACAACCGAGCCTGGATCCGGTATAACACCCGCAAAGCGGGGACAATCAAACTCAAACACTCACACAACCAAACCGCGCCCGGCTTTCGGGTTGAGCGCGGTTTTTTTATTCACTTCTCACCCGGTAGGGTAGGATAAAACACTGCTTATTATGAGCACACCAGCAGAAAAATTAACTAAAGTATATGCGGCTATTGATTCCATCATTGACTTGGAAAAGGATTTTAGTCTTAGTAATGAAATGCGAATTGTATTGAGCCAACTAAGGGCAATGGCATCAGAATTACAAGAAGAGGTTGATCCATTTCATAATGAACAATAACCGTGTTATGCCATGCAAGTGCTACTAAGAACAATTCTAGTACTCCTGGCCTGCTTTGTTGCGGGTTTGTCCATTCCAACAGACAGCGTAATTCTAGGGCTTGTTGTAGCCATAGTAACAATGCTTGTGCTGGCTGATTTCATTCACCTAATTGCCACCGGGAAAGAACTGATAAAATGATTTTTAACAACCAATAGGGGGCTTTTACTCAATATTTAAATTCAGGATCATGACAAAAAAGGACTTGACCAATATTGCAAAGGCCCATGGAGCCGAGACAATTTGCAATAAAAGAAATTGGGCTTTTTACTATATCAAAGAGTCGCAAATTCAAAGTTTTTTAAAATCCATTATAGAAAGCAAGTGCAGTGTGCACAGTAATTGGGACGAAGAAGATCAGGCTTTTTCGGTAACCGTAACACTTCCAAAAAATCACAAATCATGACTATTAAATTTTCATACCCATTTTCAAAACTCTTCCACCAGGGGAAACTAGTAGATTATGCCAAACTGATACAAGTGATTGAGGTCGATTTGGTTGACATAACCGCAGAAATGCGGGACTATGATACCGACCATGGCAAGTATCCACTTCCTGCAAAGGGAGCGTATTTGATGCTACTTTTTCTAAAACCGCATGGCGCTGGAATTTTTACCACGCTCAGAAGATCCACGCCTGAAAAGAAGCGGTACTACACGGAGGCTGTGGGGCAGATGTTCCGGCTTGACGTATCTCATAATGTTGAGAACCAATGAGCGCCATCAATGCCAAAAAACATAAGTGCTCCAGGCTTTACACCTGGAGCACTCACAAAACGGTACTGATAAAAGGGTTCAAAGTGGCGGCACATATTGAAATATGTGCGCCGGTGCTATTCCTGCAAACATTGATAATAAGGATGAAATCGAGCTCTGAGCGGTTAAGAAATGAATCTATCCACCAGTTAGAAGCATTAAACAATGATTACCAACGTTGACCAAATAAAAGAAGCGGCATCCATTGAGGATATAGTAGGGGATTTTGTAGCCCTTCAAAAAAAAGGAACAAGTCTAATGGCTTGTTGCCCTTTTCATGGAGAGAAAACCCCCAGCTTTTCAGTGAGCCCAACCCGTAATATTTTCAAGTGTTTCGGATGTGGGAAGGGTGGTGATTCCGTTTCATTCCTGAAAGCAAATGGGATGGATTACCCAGAAGCGCTTCGGTATATTGCCAAGAAATACAATATCACGGTTGAAGAGGACGAAAATGGTAGCCAAAACTATGAATACACCCGGGAAACCGTCATAAGGGCTACAGCCACCGTCCTGCAAGCTCATTTTTCAATGAGTCAGGAGGAAACACCCGGGCTGAAATACTGGAAGGATCGGGGCTACACAGATGAAACCCTGGAAGAGTTTGGGGTAGGGTATTGCGATGGAACAAAACCGGATCATGTACTCGATTCTGACCTATCCGATACCGGCGCCATCAATGACAAAGGCAACCTGATCTACTACAAACGCTCCACAATTCCGCTGCACGATGCAAAAGGGAATGTGATAGGGTGGGCTGGTAGGAGCCTTGAAGATGCAGAAGGCAAAGCCAAATACATCAATTCGCCCACAACCAAAATTTACAACAAGAGCACAACCCTGTACAATCTACACAGGGCGTCCACACATATCCGAAACCATAGAGAAGTTTGGATCGTAGAAGGGTATGCGGATGTCATGGCAGCCTGGCAAAGTGGCGTCCGGAACGTTGTGGGCCTTTGTGGAACGGCTTTAACAGATGCCCACGTCAATCGGCTCCGGAAATTCAACGGAGACACCCCATTGCGGATCATTATTGCACTAGACAACGAAATTGCCAAAACAACCGATGACGAAGCCGGAAAGACATACAAGGCCAGCGTAGCCCTGGCTTATTTTGTCGCAATGGAAAAACTGATTCCATTGGGTGAGACCCTCAGATTGGTCTACCCAAAAGTAAAAGGCAAGCGAATCAAGGATGTAGCCGATATTGTAATGGCGAAAATTGATCCAGATTCCTGCCAAAAGAAAGATGTCATTGAGGACTATGTCGAGCGTAAATTAGGGGAGGATGATTGGTCAAAAAAAGCGACTGCGGTGCAAAAAGCCGATTTTCAGGAGCATGTAGCCCGGCTGATCAGCCGGATAAAAAGAGATAGCGTTCGGGATATTTACATCAAGAAGCTATATGAATTGCTGGAGGTTACCCCAAAGAAATTAAGCGAACTGGTAGCCAAATACGGCGAAGCAAAGGAAAGTGTAGCCTATGACATTCTGGATCATGAATATATCATCATAAAGGACGAAATACGCCAGCGGTACCCACATTTTGACGATAAAACAAAGGAGGTGAGTTGGAGGTACCAAACGCTGAAAAAATCCACTGTAACCGACCAATTTGGTACAGCGTTCATCAAAACACTGCCTAGGTTCACTAAAAGTGTAATTGAGCCAAACCATACGGAGTATAAACGGACTTATCAGCTGGAGACCGAGCTGGGTACTTACAATTTTTTCAATGATTACGAGCCATTGGCCTTTTCTCCAAAGGAGTTTCCTCTTCCGGAAGCATTTTACAAGGATCCGTATGGATACGATTATACATCCATACCGGAGATAAAGAACATCGCCAAGCTGTTCAAACATATTTTCGAAAACGGGACCAATCCACTGGGGGACCAATATCTGCAAATTGCCTGGGACTGGCTGGCAGTCATGTACCTACATCCACGCGAACGATTGCCAGCCATTGGCCTGGTATCCAAAGAGGAAGGCACCGGAAAATCGACCCTGATTAATGTGCTGGCCAAGTTTTTCGGCACTAATACCACCAAAATTGATTCCAGCCGGATTGCGGCCAAATTCAATTCCCTTATGGGAGGCAAAGTCCTGGTTTACTGCGAAGAAACAAAGGATGACAGGGGGCAGATGGAAAACATTTTAAAGGATCTGATTACAGGATTTGAAGCCGTCATAGAAAAGAAATTTGGAGATGCGGAGGTAGTTCCAACCTTTTGTAAATTCCTGTTTGCGTCAAACCATCCTGATACATTTATGAAAATCGGCAGCAAAAGCACCCGTTTTTTTGTAAATGAGATCCGGCCAATTAAGGCCGAGGATAAAGCTGAAAAATTTGAGGATTTGTGTTACATTGAAATCCCCTATTTGGCTTATTTTTTAAGCCGGAGGGGCATAATGATACCTTGTGAAGATCGGCTGTGGTTCAAACCGGAACGCTACGAAAATGAAGCCCTAAAACGGCTCCAGCAGTCGAGCAAAGACAATGTAGAGCGCAACATCGAGGATTTGATGGAAACTATTTTTCTGAGCCTACAGCACACAAATCCGGTATTGTCTTTCACATCCAGGGAACTGATGCAAATGATGATTGCCTATGCCGGCAAGAAGTACGAAACCCACACCGTCAACTACTTTCAGGATGTTTCGGTCAGAATGGGGCTTGTTTATACGCAAACCACCAGGCGCAATACAATAGAGGTAAAGGGCCTCTACAATGGGGGAGCGTCAATTGTAAGTGAAATTAAGCCAGCCAATCAAGGCCGTTTTATTGAGTTCCCAATCTGGAAGTTTTGCGCCCCGGATCAACTAAAAGAAATCTACTCTCCTGAAAACCTGGATAATTTAATTACCAACCTTAAATCAGCTGATAAAAAAGTACCTGGCACTGTGCCCGAGGAATGGTTTGAAGCCGTGAAATCCGGGAATTTGTTGGGTACACAGGGTGATCTTCCTTTTTAAAATTTTGAATATGAAAAACAACATTGTACTATTCTCAAAAGAGAAAGGCCCCGTCTACGGCTTTGCCAATGGGGATGCGCTGGACTTATTGGTTCAATATTCCATACAATCGCCAAATTTTAGGCGTGTAATGCTTCAAGCAGCCGCCAAGCTGAC